>ENA-UAYF01001372-UAYF01001372.1-human-gut-metagenome-genome-assembly--contig:-NODE-1372-length-10457-cov-9.879735_pt1 | contig 10457 bp, 8 predicted proteins | sample MGYA00244017_ERZ654600 | MGnify/ENA primary metagenome ERZ654600 (study PRJEB26926, sample SAMN06164490) | human gut metagenome | biome: ENVO:00009003; feature: ENVO:2100002; material: ENVO:00002003... | reverse complement strand
CGCCGGAGCGGTGCTTAAGCCGTAAGGCGGGAATTATGCGGTGTTGCCTTAGGTTACAGTCGTGCAATAACCGCCTGGGTAAACTCCTTCGTTCCCGCGGTGCCGCCGATGTCGGCAGTGACGACCTTGCCCTCCTCGACCTGGGCCAGGATGGCGGCATTGAGCTTGGCAGCCTTGTCGGTCTCGCCAAGGTCGTTCAGCATTATGGCAAAGGCCATCAGGATGGCGCTGGGGTTGGCCTTGTCCTGCCCGGCAATGTCGGGGGCAGAGCCGTGGACGGCCTCATAGATGCGGGTGCTGTCGCCGATGTTGGCGCTGGGCGCAAAGCCCAGGCCGCCGACGAGACCGGCGCACAGGTCACTGATAATATCGCCGTAGAGGTTCGGCGCGACGAGCACGTCGAACTGCTCGGGCTTCTGCACCAGCTTCATGCACAAAGCGTCGATGATGCAGTCGTCCGCGGCGATCTCGGGGTACTCCGCGGCGACCTCGCGGAAGGTGCGCAGGAACAGGCCGTCGGTCAGCTTCATGATGTTGGCCTTGTGGACTGCCGTGACCTTTTTGCGGCCGTTTTTGCGGGCATAATCAAATGCAAAGTGGCAGATCTTCTCGCACGCGGGGCGGGTGATGAGCTTGACGCCGTTGGCGATCTCGTCGTTCAGCATATACTCGATGCCCTTGTAGAGATCCTCGGTGTTCTCGCGCACAATGACAAGGTCCACATTGTCAAAGCGGGTCGGTACGCCCGGCAGCGTGTGCACCGGGCGCAGGTTTGCATAGGTGGAAAAGCGCTGGCGCAGCTGCACATTGATGCTGCGGAAGCCCTTGCCGATGGGGGTGGCGGTGGGGCCCTTGAGTGCCCAGCCGCACGCTTCGATCGCATCCAGCGTGCCGGGGGCGATCAGCTCGCCGCTCTCGGCGGCGTACTCGGCACCGGCAGCAAACTCCTGCCATTCAATGCCGGTGTTCAGTGCGGCGGATACCTCGCGGACGCTCTCGGCAATTTCACGGCCAATGCCGTCGCCCGGAATCAGAACTGCTTTCATAAATAGTACTTTTCCCCTTTCCCTGTCTTACTCTGCATTTTCTGCGGTATACCTAACATACTACCCGGTTTAGGGCCGGTTGTCAATCCGCATTTTTACACAATAGGCACATTTTGGGCCGCTAGCTTAATTTTTTAAAGCATTTTTCTGAAAAATTTAGAAAAATTTTAAGTTTTTCTTGACGAATTTGCGGAAATGCTATAAAATCAATCTATCAGGCATATTGGTAAGGGAAGCCAGCAGTGATATGCGCCTGTATAAGTATGCAAAGTATATAAAATTGGTCAAAGAGAGGGGTACGCATGATGTATTACCCGGACGTCCCGGCCCTGGAGCCGGATGAGCTTGAGCTGCTCTGCCACGAATATCTGGAACACAACGCCACCCTTGACCCGCATCTGGCGGATCAGATGGGCGTCAAGCGCGGCCTGCGCAATCTGGACGGCACCGGAGTGCTGGCCGGCATCACGAACGTTTCCAACGTTATCGGCTATGACAAGAAGGAGGACGGCACCATCGTGCCCATTCCGGGCCGCCTGGTCTACCGCGGCATCGACATTGACACGCTGGCCGCCGAGGCCGACGCCCATGACCGCTTCATGTTTGAGGAGGTCATCTGGCTATTGCTGTTCGGCTCCCTGCCCACGCAGGAGCAGTACGCCAAGTTCCGCAAGCTGCTGGAGCACCACCGCGAGCTGCCCCAGGGCTTTGCCGACGACATGATCTTAAATTCGCCGTCGCCGAACCTGATGAACAAGATGGCACGAAGCGTGCTGGCCATGTACAGCTACGACGAGCACGCCGAGGACAACAGTCTGCCCAACATCCTGCGCCAGAGCATCAACCTGATTGCCGAGCTGCCCACGATGATGGTGAACGCCTACCAGATCAAGCGCCGCGTCTATGACCGGTCCAGCATGTACTTCCACCTGCCCACCGAGGGCCAGAGCACGGCGGAGCATATTTTGAGCACCTACCGCGCCGACCAGAAGTTCACCCACGAGGAAGCGCGTCTGCTTGACCTCTGCCTGCTCGTCCACGCGGACCACGGCGGCGGCAACTGCTCGACCTTCACCTGCCGCGTGCTGTCCAGCTCCGGCACGGACACCTATGCGGCCATCAGCTCGGCCATCGGTGCGCTGAAGGGCCCCAAACACGGCGGCGCGAACCTGAAGGTCATGCACCAGCTGGATTACATTCTGGAAAATGTCGAGGATCCGTCCAACGACGACGAGGTCCGCGAGTTCCTGCGCAAGATCCTCCGCAAGGAGCGCGGCGACGGCAGCGGCCTGATCTACGGCATGGGCCACGCCGTCTACACGATGAGCGACCCCCGTGCGCAGATTTTGAAAACCCACGCCAAGAGCCTGGCCTACAAGAAGGGCTACGACGAGGAGTACGAGCTGCTGTGCAGCATTGAGCGCCTGGCCCCGCAGGTCTTTGCCGAGGAAAAGCACGGCCCGAAGAAGGTCTGTGCCAACGTGGACCTGTTCAGCGGCCTGATCTACCGTATGCTCGGCATCAGCGAGGACCTGTACACCCCGCTGTTTGCGATTGCCCGTGTGCCCGGCTGGTGTGCCCACCGCGTCGAGGAGGTCGAGTTCGCGAACCGCATCATCCGCCCCGCCTACAAGTACCTCGGCAAGCCGCAGGAGTACGTTCCGCTGGAGAAGCGATAAGATGGTATTTTCCCGGTGCAAGTGTGCACCGGGATTTTTTTGCGCACAGTAGGGGCCGGGCATGCCCGGCCCGGGGCCTGCCCACAAACACCCGTCCGCCGTAATCGCCCCGGAGCAACCGCTCCCTACAAAGCAGCCGTGAGTGTCGGTTTGTAGGGGAGGGTCTTGACTCTCCCGGGTCGTTCACGGCTGCCGCAGCGTTCACGGGAGGGATGGATCCCGCCCCTACACATGACCAGCGAAGGGGCCCCAAAATTTTCTTGCTTTTCTCCGCTGTTTTTGGTATAGTATTCTCTGTTTTTTAACCACAAGGAGATACTATTTCATGTCCGAACATGCCAATAAAAGAGAAAAGCGGCTGGCGATGCTGGTCGTGGCGGCGGTGGTGCTGTTCACGGTGCTGCTCATCGTGGAGACGTTCCGCCTGCTGCTGCCCGGGCTCTGGTCCGCGTTTTCTGCCGGGGATGAGCAGGCGCTGAGCGAATACCTGGCCAGCCAGGGGCGGCTGCGCAGCTTTCTGACGCTGTGGTTTCTGGCCGTCGTGCAGGTGCTGTCGCTCGTCATTCCGGCCATGCCGGTGCAGCTGGCGGCAGGGCTGGCCTACGGCCCGTGGATGGGCTTTCTGACGAGCTTTTCGGCCTCCGCCGTCGCCAACATGAGCGTCTACCTCATTGCACGGCGGCTCGTGCCGGTCATCCGCCGCCTTGTCGCCGACACCCCCAAGGCTGCGAAGCTGCTGGACAGCGTGCGCAGCAGCAAGGACCCCTGGTTTTACACAATTCTGGCGTTCATCACGCCGGGGCTGCCCAACGGCATCATTCCCTATGCCGCCGCCAACGCGGGGATGCGCCCGAAGCAGTTTTTAGCGGCCATCTTCATCAGTCTGCCCTTCCCCACCCTGCTGACCTGCGCGGCAGGCAGCTTTATGCTGGAGGGCAACTGGCTGTTCACCGTGCTGACCGGCATTGTGCTGTTCAGCTTTGTGGGGATTCTGTTCTTCAACCGCACAAAATTCATCGCGTGGGCACATGAGGTCAAAAACAGGCATACCCAAAAGGCCGGAGCGTAAGCTCCGGCTTTTTTTCTTGCCTCCCTCTGCGAGGGAGGTGGCCCGTAGGGCCGGAGGGAGAGAACCTTGCCACAGCCCGAAATGTTTCGGATTGCCGCTAGGTTCTCTCCCCCACCGCCTGCGGGCGGAGCCCCCTCGCAGAGGGGGCCAAGAGGTTTTGGGGACGCGCATTTTTTCTGGTTACACAAACACCGCCTGCACCAGCACCATATACAGGGCGGTGCCCACGGCAATGCTGAGCAGCGTGTTCTTCTTCCACAGGTGCAGCCCCACCACGGTGGCCCCGGCAAGCAGCTCCGGCAGGCCGTGGGTGGGGCCTAGCAGGTCCACGCCGCGCAGGCAGTAGACAACGAGCATCGCCATGATGGCGCAGGGCAGCACCCCGGCCAGATACACCACAAATTTCGGCGTGGGCCGCCCGCCGCCGAACACCACAAACGGCAGGAACCGGACCAGCGCTGTCACGCCCGCCACAACGGCCACAAGCAGCGCACCGTGTACATCAAACGGCATGGTCGGCCTCCTTTTTCTGCATAAAACCGCGCAGCACCGTCAAGGCTGCCGTGATGCCCACCATGGACGGGATCAGGAAATCGCTGCTGCCGAAAACCAGCAGACAGACCAGCGACACACCCAGCCCCACCAGCGCGGGGGTATGGTCGCGGCTGGCCTTCCACTGCTCGGTCATAACGACGAGGAACAGCGCGGTCATCGAAAAGTCGATGCCCGTCGTGTCAAACGGCAGCACACTGCCCAGCAGTGCGCCCGCCACGCCGCCCGCGATCCAGTAAAGCTGGTTCAGCAGCGACACCCAGAAATAGTATTTTTTCCGGTCCACGCCCTCGGGCACGCCGCCGCTGCACACGACGGAATAGGTCTCATCGGTCAGCGCAAAAATCAGGTACGGCTTGGCCGCGCCGGTGTCTTTATAGCGTTCCAGCATCGAAATTCCGTAAAACAGATGCCGCGCGTTGACCATCAGTGTCATGATCGCCGCCGAGATCAGCGACGCGCCGCCCGCCAGCAGGTCAATTGCGACATACTGCATGCTGCCCGCGTAGATCAGCCCGCTCATGACCAGCGCCCACCCCGCGCCGTAGCCCTTGCTTTGCAAGAGCACACCAAAGCCCAGCCCCAGCACGATATACCCCGCCATGATGGGCAGGGACCGCACAAAGGCGTAACGAATCGTTTTCACTTTTCTTTTCCTCTTTAATCCATTAAAGTGCTATGTTGGGTAGTATAGCACAAAAAAATTCCCCGCGCAAGCGGGGAAAAGGCATTGTTCAATAGTACCGCAAACGGGCACGGGCGGATGCATGCATCGCCCTGGGGACCCTGCGGCTGCCGCCTCGTTTTACGCCTTCTCGCTCTCCCACCGGGCCACCAGCGGGGCGGCCACAGCGGAAAGCGCCTCCCGTGCGGTGTTGATGGCATTCACGTCCACGGGGGTCAGCTTGTCGGCCTTTTTGTGCTTCAGAACGCGCTCCAGCGTTCTTTCTGCTTCTTTGATTTTAGTACGGGTCTCGCGGTCCAGCGCCTTGCCGGCCTTGCTGCCCAGCGCGGTGTTCACGCGGTAAAGCGCGGCCTCGCCGGCGTTCAGCGCCTCCAGCGCGGCCTTGCGCTCCTTGTCCTGCCCGGCAAAGGCGGCGGCGTTCTCCTTAGCGCGTTTGATCTCATCCTCGGTCAGGTTCGATGTGCCCGAGATCGTGATGCTCTGCTGCTTGCCGGTGTCCATGTCGCGCGCCTTGACCTTGACAATGCCGTTGGCGTCGATGTCAAACGTGACCTCGATCTTCGGCACGCCCGCCCAGGCGCGCTTGATGCCGCGCAGCGTGAAAGTGCCCAGCAGCTTATTGTCCCTGGCAAACTCGCGCTCGCCCTGCAGCACTTTAATTTGCACCGTTTTCTGGAACGGCGCGGCGGTGGTGAATACCTTGCTGAACCGCGTCGGGATCGTGGAGTTGCGCTCGATCAAATGCGTTGCCACGCCGCCTACAGTCTCGATGGAAAGGGTCAGCGGGGTCACGTCCATCAGCAGCAGATCCTCGCCGGGGCCGGAGAGCATCTCGCCGCCCAGACGTCCGGCCTGCACCGCCGCGCCCAGTGCAACGCACTCGTCTGGGTTCAGCGATTTGGACGGCTCCAGACCGGTCATCCGCACGACCTTGGCCTGCACCGCCGGGATGCGGGTCGAGCCGCCGACCAGCAAAACCTGATCCAGGTCGCTGGCCGAAAGGCGTGCGTCGCTCAGGGCGTTGCGCACGGGCAGGGCGGTGCGCTCGATCAAATCGGCGCAGAGCTCCTCAAATTTAGCGCGTGTCAGCGTAGTTTGCAGGTGCAGCGCACCGTCTGCCGCCATCGTGAGGAACGGCAGATTGATGTCGGTCTGCTTCGCGCTGGAAAGTTCTTTTTTCGCCTTTTCGGCCTCCTCGCGCAGGCGCTGCATCGCCACGCGGTCATTCGTCAGGTCCACGCCGTGTTCGGCCCTGCACCGGTCTGCCAGCCAGTTGACGATGCGCTCGTCAAAGTCGTCGCCGCCCAGAAAGTTATCGCCGCAGGTCGAGAGCACCTGCACGATGCCGTCGCCGATGCGGATGAGCGACACGTCAAATGTGCCGCCGCCGAGGTCGTAGACCATGACGGTCTGGGTGCGGCCATTGTCCAGCCCGTAGGCCAGCGCCGCGGCTGTCGGCTCGTTGATGATGCGGCGCACGTCCAGCCCGGCAATGCGCCCGGCGTCCTTCGTGGCCTGGCGCTGGGCATCGTTAAAGTAGGCGGGCACGGTGATGACCGCCTCGGTGACAGGCTCACCGAGATACGCCTCGGCATCGGCCTTCAGTTTTTGCAGGATGAGGGCGCTCAGCTCCTGCGGCGTGTAGCATTTTCCGTCGATGGGCACGCGGGTCTCACTGCCCATCAGCCGCTTGACGCTGGACACGGTGCGGGGGGCGTTCGTCACGGCCTGGCGCTTGGCGGGCTCGCCCACCAGCCGTTCTCCCACCTTGGTGAACGCGACGACAGAGGGCGTCGTGCGCTGCCCCTCGGCGTTGGGGATGACGACGGGCTTGCCGCCCTCGACCACCGCCACACAGCTGTTGGTAGTCCCCAGGTCAATTCCGATTATTTTTGCCATGGTGGTGCTTGTCCTTTCAAAAAAGACACTTTTGAATCATAATTCTATTGTAGTGCCTGCCGCCGGGAAAAGTGTTGCGATTTCGTAAATAAATTGAGGAGAATTTTATAAACCTGCGGGGCCACCTTCCCCCTCGGGGGAAGGCTAAGAAAATGTTGACGCACACGCCCCAACGTGCTATAGTTAGTTTAAAGCACTAAAGAGGGGGGGATTCCTATGGCACGCACCGCAACGGTCACCCGCAATACGCGGGAGACACAGATCACGCTGACGATTGACCTAGACGGCACCGGCAGGGCCGACCTGCACACGGGCATCGGCTTTTTTGACCACATGCTGGACGGCTTCGCCCGCCACGGCCTGTTTGATGTAAGCGTCACCTGCCGCGGCGACCTGGACGTAGACTGCCACCACACAATTGAGGACATCGGCATTGCGCTGGGCACGGCCATAAAAGAAGCGCTGGGCGACAAGGCCGGGCTGGTGCGGTACGGCAGCTGCATGCTGCCGATGGACGAGACGCTGGCACTCTGCGCCGTCGATCTGGGCGGGCGGCCCTACTTTGTGTACGACGCCAGCTTTGCAGGCCAGAGCTGCGGCGGCATGGACACCCAGATGGCGCGGGAGTTTTTCTACGCCGTATCGTACAGCGCCATGATGAACCTGCATCTGAAGGTGCTCTACGGGGAGAATGACCACCATAAGCTGGAGGCCATGTTCAAGGCGTTTGCCAAGGCGCTGGACGCCGCGACGCGCAGAGATGCGCGGATCGACGGCGTTTTGTCCACCAAGGGGACGCTGTAAGGGAGATGCTCGGCGGCGGGAACGACGAGCGCATAAAGAATCCGCCCCTACATGGATCACCGTAGGGGCGGATCCTGTATCCGCCCGCGGCCGCTTCCCGCCGTGGACAGCATATACATTAGGAGGGAAAGCAGTATGTACAAGGACATCATCGACACCATCGGCTTTGTGGAGCGCTACGACCCCGAGCTGGGCGCGGCTATGCAGCGTGAGCTGGGCCGCCAGCGGCAGAACATTGAGCTGATTGCCAGCGAGAACATCGTTTCCCCCGCCGTCATGGCGGCCATGGGCAGCGTGCTGACGAACAAGTACGCGGAAGGGTACCCCGGCCACCGTTATTACGGCGGCTGCCAGTACGTCGATCAGGTCGAGCAGATCGCCATTGACCGCGCCTGCAAGCTGTTCGGTGCGAAGTATGCCAACGTCCAGCCGCACTCCGGCGCACAGGCCAACCTGGCCGTCTACTTTGCGCTGCTGAACGTCGGCGACACCGTCATGGGCATGGACCTGTCCCAGGGCGGCCACCTGACCCACGGCTCCCCCGTGAACATGAGCGGCAAGAACTACAACTTTGTCTCCTACGGCGTCTCCGCCGAGGATGGCCGCATCGACTACGCCGCACTGGCCAAGCAGGTCGCGAAGGTCCGCCCCAAGCTGCTGGTCGCCGGTGCGTCGGCCTATCCCCGCGCCATCGACTTTGAGAAGCTGGCCGAGATCGTCCACGGCTACGGCGCGATGCTGATGGTCGATATGGCGCACATTGCGGGTCTTGTCGCAGGCGGCCAGCACCAGAGCCCCGTGCCCTACGCCGACGTGGTCACCACCACGACCCACAAGACGCTGCGCGGCCCCCGCGGCGGTCTGATTTTGACGAACAACGAGTATATCATCAAGCGCATCAACTCCGCCATCTTCCCCGGCACGCAGGGCGGCCCGCTGGAGCACGTCATCGCCGCGAAGGCCGTCTGCTTTGGCGAGGCGCTGAAGCCGGAGTTCAAGGAGTATGCCCGCAAAATCGTTGAGAACGCGAAGGCGCTTGAGGCCGAGCTGACCGCCCGCGGCGTGAAGCTGGTCTCCGGCGGCACGGACAACCACCTGCTGCTGATCGACCTGACCGACGAGGACTGCACCGGCAAGGAGCTGGAGCACAATCTGGACGAGGTGCACATCACCGCGAACAAGAACACCGTCCCCGGCGAGAGGCGCAGCCCGTTTGTGACGAGCGGCGTGCGCATCGGCACCCCCGCCGTCACGACCCGCGGCATGGGTCCCGACGAGATGAAGGTGATCGCCGACTGCATTGCAGACTGCGTGTTTGACTTTGCGAGCAAGAAGGACGAGGTCGCCAGCAAGGTCGAGGAGCTGACGAAGAAGTTCCCGCTGTATGAATAAGCCTTGATTGGAAAATAGAAAGCCGCTGCCTGTGGAATGCACATGGGCAGCGGCTTTTGTTTGTGCGCAGGGGCGGATTTCCTATCCGCCCGCGGGGTTGGCGGCGGCGGAAGGTTTACGGATCGCCGCTGTAGGGGGCGGCGTCCCCGACGCCCCGCGGAGCGGTCAAGACCGCTCCCTACGATGCGAAAGATAAACGGGCGGCAACGGCAAGGCTGCGGGCCGGGCATGCCCGGCCCCTACAGGGGCATTCACGATAGCCACGCCCTCGCCAGCGCCTGCGCCACCTTCTCCACATCGTCCTCCTTCAGGGCCGAGTACCCCGCCACCACGGTATCCGCCCGGCAGCGCTCGGGCCGGGCGAGATAATACTCACTCAGGCCGCGCAGCCGCACGCCCTGCTGCGCCGCGGCGGCGACCATGGCACGCTCGCCGCCGGCTCCCGGCAGCGTCAGCAGAAAATGCAGCCCGCTGTGTACGCCGTCCAGCTCCACGCCCGGCAGCGCCGCGCGCAGTGCCGCCGCAAACGCCTCCATGCGGCGCTTGTAGGCAAGGCGCATCCGGGCAAGATGCCGCGTGAAATACCCGCCCGCCATGAACTCGCAAAGCGTCTGCTGCTCAAAGCGGCTGACCGTGTTGGCGTAGGTCGCAAAATCCCGGCGATAGCGCGCCAGCAGGCTTTGCGGCAGCACCATACAGGCAATGCGGATGCCCGGGGCCAGACTTTTTGAAAACGTCGTCAGGTAGACCACCGGGCCGTCCGGGCCCGCCATTCCCTGCAAACTGGGCAGAGGGCGCGTATCAAAGCGGAACTCCGAATCATAGTCGTCCTCCAAAATGTATCGCCCGGGCCGGGCCACTGCCCAGGCCAGCAGCTGGGCGCGGCGGGTCGCGGGCATCGTAACACCCGTCGGAAAGTGATGACTGGGCGTCAGATAGCAGAGGTTTGCGCCGCTTTTTTCCAGCGCGTCGGCGGGCAGGCCCTCGCGGTCAATGTCCACCAGCGTGCAGGGGATGCCGCTGTTCTGCAGGACCGTCCGCGTGCGGAAGTAGCCGGGGTTCTCGATGGCCGCCATGCCGTCGCTGAACAGGTGCGCCAGGCACCCGAGCAGATACTCAATGCCCGCGCCGACGACGATCTGCTCCGGCGTGCATTCCACACCGCGGTACACCGACAAATATTCCGCGATCTGTGTGCGCAGCGGGGCGTCGCCCTGCATTTCGCCGCGCTGTAAAAGCTCGGGCCGCTGGTAGAGCAGCTCCTTCTGGATGCGTCCCCAGCTGCTGTCTCTTATACACATCTCCGAGCCCACGAGACACTGAGCGATCTC
>ENA-UAYF01001369-UAYF01001369.1-human-gut-metagenome-genome-assembly--contig:-NODE-1369-length-10481-cov-5.410896_pt1 | contig 10481 bp, 10 predicted proteins | sample MGYA00244017_ERZ654600 | MGnify/ENA primary metagenome ERZ654600 (study PRJEB26926, sample SAMN06164490) | human gut metagenome | biome: ENVO:00009003; feature: ENVO:2100002; material: ENVO:00002003... | reverse complement strand
GAGATCGCTCAGTGTCTCGTGGGCTCGGAGATGTGTATAAGAGACAGGTCTACGCTGATGAACGCGCTGACGGGCGCCGGCGTGCTGGCCGAGGACAAGCTGTTTGCGACCCTGGACCCGACCGCGCGCCGCCTGACCCTGCCGGACGGGCAAAATGTGATGCTCATCGACACAGTCGGTTTTATCCGCCGCCTGCCGCACCGGCTGGTAGAGGCCTTCCACTCCACACTGGAAACGGCCGTTTATGCCGACCTGATCTTAAACGTGTGCGACGCGGCCGACCCGAACTGCTTTGAACAGATGAAAGTGACATCCGACGTACTGACGGCGCTGGGCGCGGCGCGTGCACCGGTGCTGAACGTGCTGAACAAAAGCGACCTTTTAAGCGAAGCGCCCGTATTTATGGGCAAGACCGTTACGATCAGTGCGAAGACCGGCGACGGCATTGAAAAACTGCTTGATGAGATCGTTCGGATGCTGCCGCAGACGAAAAAGCGTGCGCGTCTTCTGGTGCCGTTCGCACAGGCCGGGGTGCTGGGCGAGATCCGCCAAAACGGCGTGGTCTACAGCGAGAACTACACCGAAAACGGCATTGAGGCCGACGTGCTGGCCGAGGCCGCGTTTTTGCAGGCGCACCGGACGCTGATTTTATGACAAAATCATAACGATTCATTTTAAGGCCATGGCGCGCATAAAATCCTATAGGAGTGATTTTATGCGTGTCATGACATTTAAGGCGAAACCCAAAATGATTTTCGGCATTATTCTGTGCGTTGTCGGCATTGTGGTGATCGTTTTGACGTTCCTCGGCAACCACCAGGCCGCGCCGGCCAGCGCCAGCGACAAGATAAGCGGCCAGACCGAGCGCGACCGCGCCGCGTTCCTGACCGGCTGCGGGTGGGAATTTGACGAGAACTACACCGAAAAAGAGATCGTCATTCCGACCGAGTTCAACGACGTGTACACACAGTACAATGCCATTCAAACCGCACAAAACTTTGATCTGGAGCCGTACAAGGGCAAGACCGCCACGCTGTACACCTACCGGATCACCAACTACAAAGGGCATGAAAACGACGACTACATTTACGCCGATATTCTGGTCAGCGGCGGTTACATCATCGGCGGCGACATCTGCTCGACCGATGCGGAAAACGGGTTCATGCACGGATTTTACGATGCAAAGACTGGATAAACTTGTTGCAAAAATTCAACTGATCTCCCGAAAAGAGGCTCGGGAGCTGATCAAAAGCGGGCAGGTGGCGCTGGACGGGTGCGTGTGCACCGACTGCGGCGCGCAGGTGCGCGACACGGCCGAGATCACGATCGGCGGCACGCCAAAGCGCTACACGCCGTTTGTATACATCATGCTGCACAAGCCGGAGGGCGTGATCTCAGCTTCCTCCGGCAAAAGCGGCGAAACGACCGTGACCGACCTGCTGCCCGGCGACGTGCGCCGCCCGGGCCTGTTCCCGGCCGGACGGCTCGACAAGGCAACGACAGGCTTTTGCCTTTTGACCGACGACGGCGCGTTTGCCCACCGCATTTTAAGCCCCAGAAGCCATGTGGCCAAAACGTACGAGGCGCGGCTGGACAAGCCGTTTGATGACGAGACGGCGCGCGACTTTGCCGCCGGCATGACCTTAAACGGGCAAAAGCTGCTGGCCGCCGAGCTGACCCCCTGCCCCGACCGGCTGCACCCGCAGGTGGTGCTGCGCCAGGGACTTTACCACCAGGTGCGGCGCATGTTTCAAAAGCACGGCATGACCGTGCTGGAACTGAAGCGCACCAAGATCGGCCCGGTGGCGCTGGACCCGGCGCTTGCCCCCGGCCAGTGGCGGGAAATGACGGCCGAAGAAGTGGCTGCACTGAACGCCGCTGTACAAAAACAGCAAAAATGAGCATTATCGCGGCAATAATTTTGACAAAATCTTAACATTATATATACTTCACAAAGATTTACTTATTTTTTTGTGAAAATAGTTGCAAATTGGTCAAAGCTGTTGTATAATACTGACAAATATAGCAGATAATTTTTGTGCAACTTTATTTGTACCATTTCTCATGTGTAAAAGGAGGAGTCATTTTGCCTAACCGATTGTTCCAAAGCGTTATCCACCAGATGCGCGAAGCCATTGACCGCACGATCGGCGTGGTAGACGAAAGCGGCACCGTGATCGCCAGCAGCGACCTGGGCCTGGTCGGCGAGGTGCGCAAGGGCGTGATCTCGGCCGGCGTGTTCAACGGCCTGCAGATTTGCGTGGATTCATGCACTTACAAGGCCTTCGGCAACGCCGTACACCCCGAATACGCCGTATTTGTGGACGGCACCGACGAGCTGTCCAAGCGTTATGCGGACCTGATCGCCGTTTCCCTGAACCAGATCAAGCTGAACAACGACGAAAAGTTCAACCGCGCAAACTTCATTAAAAACGTCATACTTGACAATATCCTGCCGGGCGACATCCTGATCAAATCGCGCGAGCTGCACTTCAACAACGACGCTACGCGCGTTGTCTTTCTGATCCGCATCAGCCAGCAGACGAGCGTTTCCGTTTTTGACGTGATCCAGAACTTCTTCCCCGACAAAAGCAAGGACTTTGTCATCAACATCAATGAAAAGGACATTGCCCTGGTCAAGGAAGTGCGCCCGAACGTAGACATCAAAGACCTGGAAAAGCTGGCCCGTTCCGTGTGCGACACGCTTTCCACCGAATTTTATGTGCAGGCGGTCGTGGGCATCGGCACCTGCGTGACCGGCATCAAAGAGCTGGCGCACTCGTTTAAAGAGGCGCAGGTGGCGCTGGAAGTCGGCAAGGTGTTCGACACCGAGAAATCCATCATCAGCTACGAAAACCTGGGCATTGCCCGCCTGATCTATCAGCTGCCGACCACGCTTTGCGAAATGTTCCTGCGCGAGGTGTTCAAGCGCGGCTCGATCGACAGCCTGGATCAGGAGACGCTGTTTACCATTCAGAAATTCTTTGAAAACAACCTGAACGTTTCCGAAACTTCCAGAAAGCTGTTCGTGCACCGCAACACGCTGGTGTACCGCCTGGAAAAGATCAAAAAACTGACCGGCCTTGACCTGCGCGAGTTTGACGACGCCATCGTCTTTAAAGTGGCGCTGATGGTCAACAAGTACTTAAGCTCCAGCCCGGTCAAATACTAAAACAAACGACCCGCAGGCCATGCCTGCGGGTTTTCACTGCATGCTTTCACCGGCAAAAGCGCACATATAAAGGAGGCGTGCCGGTATGTGGATCGTTTTTGCATTTGGGTCGGCGCTTTTTTCCGGCCTGACGGCCATTCTGGCCAAATGCGGCATTCAAAAGACCGACTCCACCGTGGCCACAGCCATACGCACCTGCGTAGTACTGGTTTTTTCCTGGCTGATGGTGGCGCTGACCGGATCAGCCGGCACGATCGGGGATTTAAGCGCCAAAACATGGGTGTTTCTGGTGCTGTCCGGACTGGCGACCGGCGCGTCGTGGCTGTGCTACTTCCGGGCGCTGGCCCTGGGCGACGTCAACAAAGTGGTGCCGATCGACAAGCTGAGCACCGTGCTGACGATGATCCTTGCGCTGATTTTTCTGCACGAGGGGTTTACCGCGCGCAGCGCCGCGGCGATCGTTCTGATCGGCGCCGGCACGCTTTTGATGGTCGCCAGGCAAAAGACCGCTGCCGCAGCGAAAACCGGCGGCAGCCGTGCCTGGCTGCTTTACGCCGTGCTGTCGGCCGTGTTTGCCGCGCTGACGGCAATTTTGGGCAAAATCGGCATTGCCGGCGTGGAATCGAACCTGGGCACGGCCATACGCACCTGCGTGGTGCTGGTCATGGCGTGGCTGATGGTACCCCTGACCGGCAAAAGCAAGCTGGTGCGCGAAGTACCGAAAAAGGAACTGCTTTTCATCTGCCTGTCCGGCATTGCGACCGGCGGCGCCTGGCTGTGCTATTACCGCGCGCTGCAGGACGGCCCGGCAAGCGTTGTGGTGCCCATCGACAAGCTGAGCATTCTGGTGACGATCGCCTTTTCTTATATCGTATTCAAAGAAAAGCTGACCAAAAAGGCAGCTTTCGGCCTGGTGCTGGTCGTAGCCGGCACCCTGCTGATGCTGGTGTGAACGTTCGCATAAATCTCACATCATTTGCGGCAGCTTTTTTGGCTGGCGTAAGTACAGCTGCACGCCTTGCCCCTGCGGCAGGCTGCAACGACTTTATAAAACAAAAAAAGACGGAGCACAAAGCTCCGTCTTTTTATATACAGCTATTCTCTTAGCCAAGCTCAGAGAAGTATTTGATGGTTCTGACCATCTGCGAGGTGTAGCTGTTTTCGTTGTCATACCAGGCAACGACCTGCACCTCATAAAGGCCGTCTTCCACTTTGCTGACCATGGTCTGGGTAGCATCGAAGAGAGAACCGTAACGCATGCCGACGATGTCGGAGGAAACGATCTCGTCCTCGTTGTAGCCGTAGGACTCGGTCTGTGCAGCCTTCATAGCGGCGTTGATGCCCTCAACCGTGATGTCGTCACCCTTGACAACAGCCGTCAGGATCGTGGTGGAGCCTGTGGGGGTGGGCACGCGCTGTGCGGAGCCGATGAGTTTGCCGTTCAGTTCCGGAATGACCAGGCCGATGGCTTTTGCAGCGCCGGTGGAGTTCGGAACGATGTTGACAGCAGCCGCTCTGGAACGACGAAGGTCGCCCTTTCTCTGCGGGCCGTCCAGCGTCATCTGGTCGCCGGTGTAAGCGTGGATCGTAACCATGATACCGCTCTGGATCGGGGCATAGTCGTTCAGGGCCTTTGCCATGGGAGCCAGGCAGTTCGTGGTGCAGGAAGCAGCGGAGATAACCGTATCTTCGGGCTTCAGTGTGTCGTGGTTTACGTTGTAAACGATGGTCGGCAGGTCATTGCCGGCAGGTGCGGAAATAACGACCTTGCGGGCGCCGGCTTTGATGTGCGCCTCAGCCTTGGCCTTAGAGGTGTAGAAACCGGTGCACTCCAGCACAACGTCTACGCCCAGTTCGCCCCAGGGCAGGTTGGAAGCGTCGGCTTCTTTGTAAATTTTGATTTCCTGACCGTCCACGATGATGGAATCGTCGGTGCTGGAAACTTTGTCGGCCAGCGCATATTTGCCCTGCGAAGAATCGTACTTAAGAAGATGCGCAAGCATTTTGGGGCTTGTCAGGTCGTTGATGGCAACAACTTCATAGCCTTCTGCGCCGAACATCTGACGGAATGCCAGACGGCCGATACGGCCAAAACCGTTAATAGCAACTTTTACCATTTGAATTACCTCCAAATATTTTTGACTTTCGGGGCAGCCGGGCGCCGCCCTTTTATTGCCTATATTATTTTATACTCTTTAAAACAAATAATCAAGCTTTCTCGCGGCATTTTTGCCAAGGCGCAAAAGTTTGTGGAAGTTTGACAAATTGACCTGCCCGGCGCGTCAAAAAAATAACGATTTTTTCAAAAAAATTCCAATGAACACTCTTGAAAACAGCTTGCGGGCAGATCGCAGGCGCAGATCAATGCCGTTCGTCGCGGCCGTCCGGCATTTGCGTATACACGGTGTTTGCGTCGTTTTTTACGTCGCGCTCTGCGTTTTTAAAGCGAAAATACACAAAAATGTCGATCACGGCGTACACCACGAACGCCGCGCCGGTCAGCCGGGTGACGGCCACGGCCGAGCCGAAGGGGTTGAACACAATTAAAAAACCGGCCAGCGCTACGAGCGCCGCCGTAACGGCGCCCAGCCACCACGCGCCGCCGAAGCGCCGCACCTCAAACGCTTTAAACAGGTCGGCCGCGCCCTTCACGATCAGGTACACGCCCAAAATGATCTGCATGGCCGAAACGAACGCCTCGCTCTTCACGCAAAGAAAAATGCCGAAGACAAGCAGCAAAACGCCCGGCACGATGGCCAGCGAAGCAAGCAGCGACGAGTGGTTCGTGACAAAAGAAATGATGAGCGCCACGCCGGCGGCGATGCACAAAATGCCGATGAGCACGCAGATGGTCTTGACCGTGATGGCCGGAAACACCAGAAGCACAACACCGACCACCAGCGAGGCAAGCCCCATGTACAAGCTGAATTTTTTGGCGCCCTTTAAAATATCCAACATTCCGATCCCTCCAGACCAGCATTACAGGTCGGTGCGCAGCATCGTAAAGCCCGTGACCTGCATGTTTTTCGTGTTATTCAGGTCCCGCCCGGTGAACGTGATGCGGAAGCTGCCGACGTCATACGTCATGGACGAAACGGCCGCCGTGCCGAACTGCGCCACAAACTGCGTGTAGTCCAGGTAAGACGCGCCGTCGATCAAATCGCCGATCGCGCCGCGCATGCCGACCGGGTACGCATTTACACCATATGTATTAATATCTGCCTTTGTGAAATAAAAATACACTTTGTAGGCAGAGGAAAAATAAATGTTGTGCGCGCTGTCGGTCTGGTTCGGCGTTTTAAGCGAACCGCCGACCAGGTCCTTGTAAGCCTTTACAAACAGATCGGCCTTTGCCTGCGGCACCGTAAAGCTGCCCTTGACGGCGGCCGTGGTCTGCGGCTTTACACCCGCCTTGGTCTCGCCCTCATACGGCGCAGCCGTGGTCTGCATCGGGTGGCTGGCGTTTTCGTTCACATTCGGGTACGTCGCCTTTTGTGTAGTCGTGACCTGGCTCCACGGCGCGGTTTCGGGCGCCGTTGTCGTTTCGCCCTCCTCGGTCTCCTCGTCACCGCCGATGACGCCGTCTGAAAAGCCGAATTTCACATAGTCGTTGCCGACGCCTGCCGTATCTTTCGAGCAGGCGGCCAGCCCTGCGGCCGCGGTCACGCACAGCAGCAGGCAGATGATTTTTTGCTTTGCCTTCATTTTTATCCCTCATATCCTTAAATCGTAATAAGTAATGCCCCTATTTTAACGTATCCGGCGCAAAAAGTAAAGCATGCGTGAAAAGGAACATTTTCCGCGCCCGGCAGGAATTGACAAAGGCGCGGGGATTTGCTATATTTAATCTATATGCCGCGGCGAAACTGCACACTGCCGCTGCGGCGCGGAGGACTGAAGAAGATGAAAGTGAAAGACTTGCTCGGCAAAACGGTGGAGACCGTGGCCGACGGCGACTGCGAAAGCCAGAAAATCATGACAAAAGGCGCCTACATGAAGCAGGTGGGCAGCGGCATTTACTCGCTGTACACGCCGGCCAGGCGCATCACCCGAAAAATAGAAGCCATCATCCGCGAAGAGATGGACCGCATCGACGGGCAGGAAGTGCTCTTCCCGGTCGTCATGCCGGCGGCGCTGTGGAAAAGCAGCGGCCGTTACTACTCCATCGGCAGCGAAATGGTGCGCTTTGCCGACCGCAGCGGCAAAAACGCCAAAAACGGGCAGGACGAATACAACATGGTGCTGGGCATGACACACGAGGAAGCGGCCGTGCACCTGGCAAACAACGCCGCCTCGTCCTACAGCGACTACCCGTTTATGATCTACCAGATCCAGACCAAGTTCCGCGACGAACCGCGCTCGCGCGCCGGTCTGATCCGCGTGCGCGAATTCACCATGAAAGACGCGTACTCCTTCCACACCTCGCAGGAGGATCTGGAGGCGTACTACGAGCGCGCTTACCACGCCTACGAGCGTATTTTTGCGCGCGCCGGCATTCCTGAAGTCATTGCCGTCAAGAGCGACTCCGGCATGATGGGCGGCTCCGTTTCGCACGAATTCATGCTGCTGACCGGCATCGGCGAAGACACCATTGCCATCTGCCCCGAATGCGGCTACAAGGCCAACATGGAAGCGGCCGAGTGCATTTGCGACAAGCTAAACGGCGAGACCGCCCCGCTGACCGAGGTGGAAACACCCGAGCAAAAGACGATCGCCGACGTTTGCCGTTACCTGCACGCGGACCCCGCCGCCTCATGCAAGGCCGTGGTCTACCGCCGCAAAGACAACGACCGGTTCGTGGCCGTATTCATCCGCGGCGACCTGGAGGTCAACGAAACGAAGCTCAGAAACGCGATCGGCTCCGACATCTACCCGGCCGAAGACATCAGCGATGCCGACTTTGACGCTGGTTTCATCGGCCCGGTCGGCCTGCGCGCCGACTGCGACGTGGTCTACGACCGCAGCCTGCAAAGCGCCCCGGCGCTCGTCTGCGGCGCGAACAAGCCCGGCTACCACTACACCGGCCTGAACATGGAGCGCGACTGCCCAAACGCCGTGTATACGGACGTGGCACGCATCACCGCCGGCGGCATCTGCCCGCAGTGCGGCAAAAAGACGATCACCATTCAAAACGGTATTGAAGTGGGCAACATCTTCCAGCTGGGCACCAAGTACACCGAGGCCATGGACATGACCTACACCGACCGCGACAACACGCAGAAGCACCCCATCATGGGCTGCTACGGCATCGGCGTGGGGCGGCTGGTGGCCTCCGTATGCGAGGCAAGGCGCTACAGCCGCACCCGTTTTGACAAAAAGGCCGGCAAAGAAGTGACCAGCTGGTTCCCGGTGTGGCCGATGACGATCGCCCCGTGGCAGGTGCAGCTTTGCGCGCTGAACGCCGCGAAGAACGAAGAAGTGCACGCCATGGCCGACCGCCTGTACAAAGAGCTGCAGGACCTGGGTGTGGAAGTGCTTTATGACGACCGCGCCGTCAGCGTTGGCTCCATGCTGAGCGACGCCGACCTGATGGGCGTGCCGATGCGCATTCTGGTCAGCCCCAAAACACTGGGCCGCGGCGCCGTGGAATACACCCGGCTGAACGTGGACCCCGAAAAGACCGTGACGGCCGACCTGGCGCCGGACGAAGCGGCAAAGACCGTGGCCGCCGACGTAAAAGCCGCGCTGGCTGCACTCAACAACATAGAATAAACACAAAGCGGCCCGGCGTTTTGCCGGGCCGTGCTTATGGAGGACAAAATGGCCGAATATTTTGACGTCATTACGCCAAACGGCCGCGAGACCGGCCTTTGGAAAACGCGCGAGGCCGTGCACCGCGACGGCGACTGGCACAAAAGCGTACACATTTGGGTATATGCCGGCGGCAAATTTCTGTTTCAAAAGCGCCGGGCCGACAAGGACAGCTTTCCGGGACTGTGGGACGCCGGCTGCACCGGCCATGTAGACGCCGGCGAAACCTGGCGCAAAGCAGCGCTGCGCGAGCTTGCCGAAGAGCTTGGGCTGACCGTGCGCCACGATCAGCTCGAATATATTGCCGTGGAAGACCTTTGCGTGGTGCAAAGCGGCGAAAAGCCCTTTGTTTCCAACGAGAAATGCTGCATCTACCTGCTGCAGATGGACGAACAGCCCGAAATCACATTTCAGGCCGAAGAGATCAGTGCGGTGCAGTGGCTGGACACGGCAGAAGCCGACAAGCTGGTCGGCAGCCGCACCTGCTGCATTTTGTCCGAAGAATACAAAAAGGTAAAATGTTACCTAATGCCGGAGATCACACCGATCCGCCCGGGCGACGAAAAAGAGCTCTACGCCCTGTTTTACGACACGGTGCACGAAGTGTGCAAACGTGATTACCACCGCGCCGAGCGTGACGCCTGGGCGCCGCACGAGACCGATCTGCCGGCCTGGAGCGCCCGGTTTTGGGAGAGCACGGCCCTTTGCGCCCGTGCAAACGGTAAAATCACCGCGTTCGGCAATATCTATGAAGACGGCTATCTGGACTGCCTGTATGTGCAAAAAGATTTTGCCGGCTGCTCACTGGGGCGGCGGATGCTGCAGGCGCTGGAGGCGGCCTGCCCGGCCGAAACCATTCGGGTGCGCGCCTCCAAAACGGCCAAGCCGTTTTTTGAAAAATACGGCTACCGCACGGTAAAAGGCATTACAGTCACGCGCGCCGGCTGTGCGCTTGTCTGTTTTGAAATGGAAAAGCACCGCACACCGCAGAGCGCTTTGGCACAAAAATAAACAACACGGAAAAATGCGCCCTGCAAAACAGGGCGCATTTTGGTTACCAATAGCGGCGCGGATCGTCGGTAAGGCCAAGCAGATAGTCCGTGCTGGTGCCGTAGAACTCGGCCAGACGGCACAGCAGATTTAAAGGCAGTTCGCGCTGGCCGTTTTCATAGCGCGAATAACATTCCTGCGAGCACTGCAAAACGGCCGCCAGATCCTTTTGCCGCAGATCACGGTCCTCGCGCAGATCTTTGATTCGTAAATTCATAACGGCTTCACCGTTGTTATTATATGATATACCGAAATGGCATATTGACAAATATGCCGTTTTGGTATATATTGAAAAAGAACCAGGTCAAAATGACTATGCCCGGCCGGCAGGGTGAAGGATGGCGGCTGGAGCGAAGGTGGTTTTGCGGCCTGCTTCGTCGGAACAAGTTTCGTATCGCTTGTTCCGGCTTTTATTTTTTCCTGAATGAAAAGCCGAAAGTGCGCTTCGTCGGGGCAAGCTGCGTATCATTCGTGATGCCTTTTTTATTTCCCTGTGCAAAAGGCATCC
>ENA-UAYF01001359-UAYF01001359.1-human-gut-metagenome-genome-assembly--contig:-NODE-1359-length-10539-cov-3.962514_pt1 | contig 10539 bp, 5 predicted proteins | sample MGYA00244017_ERZ654600 | MGnify/ENA primary metagenome ERZ654600 (study PRJEB26926, sample SAMN06164490) | human gut metagenome | biome: ENVO:00009003; feature: ENVO:2100002; material: ENVO:00002003... | reverse complement strand
AGCGTCAGATGTGTATAAGAGACAGGGCAACAGTCTGTCTGCCCAAAACGCCATGACGCTGTGCCGCCTGTCGGACGCGAAAAGCGAAAACGTGCTGTATGTGGGACTGAAGAAGAACACGCCGGAGTATCTGCTGTCTCTGCTGACGCAAAGCGTTCCTGCAACGGGCGCACTGGTGCAGCGCGCGACGGATGGCGACACATCGTATCTGCTGATTGTCGCGGAGGAAGAAGCCGCGCTCAGCGAAGCCGCCGCGCTGCTCAGCGACACATCCCGCGTGGCGCAGCTCCACACATCGCAGACCTACGTTTCCGTCGGCGAAGCGCAGCAGTATGCCCTCGCGTCGGAAACGTCCGGGCTGACGCTTGCGGGACAGTACACCATTAAGGACATTTCCGGTAACGGCATCAGCTTCTCCGGCCCCTTCACGCAGAAGATGACGATTTATCTGCCCGTCGCGAAGGACTATGTGCTGTCCAGCGAAAGCCGCTTCTCCTTCGACATCCGGTACAGTGAGAATCTGGACTTCGACCGCAGCCTCGTCACGTTCTACTGGGGCACGAGCATTCCGCTGTATTCCCACAAGCTGACCAAGGAGGGCGCAACGGGCGAAACGCTGACCTTCTCCGTCCCGGCAGATGCCATCGGGGAGGCAGGTAGCAGCATTACCGTTGTGTTTGACCTCGAAATCAAGGATTTGGACTGCACCGTGCGGTCGATGAACACGCCGTGGGCGTATATCGCGGCGAACTCGTCACTGTACCTGCCGGCGGGCGAAAACACAACGCTGAATCTGGCAAATCTGCCGGCGCCGTTCCAGCGCGCAAGCCGCATGAACAACGTCGTGATGATCCTCAGCGACGACGCGACGCAGACGGAATTGACGCTCGCGGGGCGCACCATGGCGATGCTCGGCGCAGGCAGCACGCCCTATGGCTCGCTGAAAGTCATCCGCGCGGAGAATTTCCAAGCAGCCGCCTATGGCAACAGCAACCTGATTGTCGTCGGTCTGTCCGACCGAAACAGCGTCCTCAAGCAGATCAATCCTTACCTGCATTTCCAGTACACGGACGATATGACCAGCCTTGCCGAAAGCACGAAGCTGGTGATGACGGCGGATTATGCCCACGAAGCCAGCGTGCTCCAGCTGATGAAATCCCCCTACAACGAGACGATGGCGCTGCTGACCGCTTCCGCCGCGACCGAAGCAGGCTTGCAGAACCTGATGGCGCGCTTGAGCACGGAAAAGAACCGCTGGTCGCTGGGCAAGGAAGCGCTGGTGGTGGATGGCTACGGCGGCGCATCCAGCTATCAGTTCACCGTGTCCACAGCGCTGACGCAGAACGCGGAAAAGCCGTCGTTCGCGGATGTTATCGTGCAGAATCGTGAGCCGATGACGCTGCTGCTGGTCGGCATGGGCTGCATGGTGGTGCTGCTGCTTGCTGCGGTGCTGCTGCTCGTGCGTATTCACCACCGCAGAAAGTACGACGACAAATAACCAGATTTTCGGCAAGACGGAGGAAGGAGACAAAGGCTCATGCTGTTCAACTCCATTGAATTTCTGCTGTTTTTCCCGGCAGTGGTGCTCTTGTACTACGCGATTCCGGGCAAACTGCGCGTCTTTTGGATCCTTCTGACGTCCTACATGTTCTACATGAACTGGAATCCGGCGTATGCGCTGCTGCTGCTTTTCTCCACGGCAGTCACGTTCCTTTTCGGCTTGCTGATTGGGAAACGGCGTACCAAGGAGAAAGCAGCGGCAGAGGCAGGACGCCCGATTCGCCAGATTTCCAAGGTCTGGGTCGGCGTGTCCTTCGCTGTCAACCTCGCGATTCTCTTCTTCTACAAGTATTTCGACTTTACCGTCGATAACCTCAACGTTATTCGCGGGTGGATGGGTCTTGCGCCTGTCACACCCGGTTTTGACGTGCTGCTGCCCGTCGGCATCTCGTTCTACATCTTTCAGGCGCTGTCGTATGTCGTTGATGTCTACCGCGGCGACGTGCGCATGGAGACGAATTTCATCAAGTACGCGGCGTTTGTCAGCTTCTTCCCGCAGCTGGTCGCCGGGCCGATTGAGCGTTCGACCAACCTCCTGACGCAGTTCGACACGCCGCATAAGCTGGAATACGATAACGTCCGCGACGGTCTGCTTCGGATGGTGTGGGGCTTCTTCCTCAAAATCGTCATTGCTGACCGCGCCGCGATTCTGGTCAATCAGGTGTTCAATTACTGCAATTACTACGAAGGACCGACCGTGCTGATTGCGGCGGTTCTCTTCGCGTTTCAGGTTTACGGTGACTTCGCGGGCTATTCCAATATCGCCATCGGTGCGGCGCAGGTCATGGGCTTTAAGCTGATGAAGAACTTTGAGCGCCCGTATCTCGCTGTGTCCGTATCGGACTTCTGGCGGCGCTGGCATATCTCGCTCAGCACATGGTTCCGCGATTACTTATACATTCCGCTGGGCGGCAACCGCAAGGGGACGGTGCGCAAGTACATCAATCAGATGATTGTCATGCTCGTGTCGGGCTTGTGGCACGGCGCAGCGTGGAATTACGTCATCTGGGGTGGTATCAACGGGCTGTATCAGGTGGCGGGCGGCATTACGAAGCCCTTCCGCCGCCGCATCCAGCAGAAAACCGGCGCGCGCACGAACACGCTGAGCTGGCGCATCGGGCAGGTTCTGACGACGTTTGTGCTGATTGACCTGTCATGGATTTTCTTCCGCGCGAACAGCCTCGGTGACGCCATGCATCTCCTGTCGAGCCTCTTCCGCGGCTGGAACACCAATATCTTCTTCGACGGCAGCCTGCTGAAACTGGGGCTTGACCAGACGGAGTGGCTTGTGCTGCTGGGCGCGCTGCTGATTCTGCTGGCGGTCAGCCTGATGCAGGAAAAGGGCGTGTCCGTGCTGGAAGCAGTCAAGCGGCAGCAGCTTTGGTTCCGCTGGCTGATTTACCTCGCGGCGATTTTCGTCGTTCTGCTGACGGGCATCTACGGCCCCGGCTTCGCGGCATCGTCGTTCATCTACTTCCAATTCTGACGAAGGGAGCGCGGAAAGAATGAAAAAGCTGATTCAAAAAGCCGTCAAGGTTCTCGCCTTCCTTCTGGTGCTGGCGCTGTGCTATGGACTGATGGATCAGGTGCTGAAAATCAAGACGGATGACATGGTGTCGATGGTCAAGCTGCGTCAGCTGCCGCCGGACACGGTGGATGTGCTGCTCGTCGGGTCGTCGCATATCGGGACAAATGTTGATAATCAGCAGATTTTCGATGAATATGGTATTTCAAGTTACAATTTGTGGGTTGGCATGCAACCGATCTGGAATACTTACTATTGCTTGAAAGAAGCGCTGTCAGCACAAAGCCCGCAGATTGTGATTGCTGAAGTGTACTTAAGCACGACAACAATGGACTATTCGCCCAAAGAAACAGCAATAAAAAACGTCGAATTGCTGAATTTGGGTATCAACAAAGTTCAAGCTGCTTTCGCATCTTATGAAAAGTGGACGGATGCCGTAGAAGCCTTGTGGGGATTGCCGTACTATCATGAACGGTATGATGATTTAACTATTGCGGATTTTGTGCAGGAAAATGATTTGTCGCTTCCTGCGCCGAGACGCCCGGAGGGTGGCGTGGCTATCCTAAAAATGCTGGATTATGCTTCCATTACAGATAAACTTCCGATTACTGAAAAAAAACGAACAGTATTTGCGAAAAATTATTGATTTGTGCAAGCAAAAGAACATTACGCTAATATTGATGGCTGCGCCGTTTGAAGCGACAGAAGAAGCTGCTATGCGGCTGAACACTGTTGCAGAAATTGCCAAAGAAGAAGGCGTACCGTTCCTCAACTATGTGAAGGAATGGGATAGCCTTGGGATGGACGCAAACACTGACTTTTATGATGGCGGTCACTTCAATAATCAAGGTATTGTTAAGTTTTCCCGCATTGTGGGACAGTATTTATCACAGAATTATTCTTTGCGTGATTGTAGAAAAATCGAAGGATTTATATGGAATGCTTCGCAGACAACTGCTGATAAAAACAAAGCAGAGTTTATCTTAAGCAATCAATTCTCTGGTGATGGTGTTTCTGAATACTATGATACAAAGATTAAACTCTATGAAAATCGTTATAGTTCATGGACAATATTGACCCAAATTGGTCTGCCCTTGCCAGACACGGATGAAGGGCAAGTCGTTATGGCTTGCTTTGATGAGCAAAATGGCGAGAATTATCGTGGATTGCTGATTCGCGGTGAAGGCAATGCGCTCCAAGTGATATTGGGGAACAATCGTACATTCATGCTGCCACTTTTGCATGGTGATTCCGCTACGCTTGCTATCACCAAGGATAATGAACGATATTCTATTTATCTAAATGGTGAAAAACTCTATGAGAATGAACAGCTTCCCTGCGACGCCTATTCCGGCACGCTCCTCCTCGGCTGCGAAGAACTCACCCCCGGCGGAGAGAAGTTCCGCTTCTCGCCCACGCGCGTGCTGAACCTCGAAGTCTATGACAGCGTGCTGATGGAAAGCGAAATCCTTGCGTGGCAGCCGGAAGACCTGCCCGAAACGCCCAAGCCGCTCGGCGTCGGCGTGAAGGACGCGGCGGAAGTCTACACGCTTCCGGAGCAGTTCGTCGGCGGCGATGAAACGTATCGTCAGGCGTCGTATCTCAATACGCAGACACAGCTGTTTGCCTCCACTGCGACGCGCTTCACCCTGCTGACCAGCGTCACGCCGAGTGAAAATCCCGGCAATGGCGTGTTCCTGTCCTGCTTCGACGAGAATGCCAAGAACTATCGCGGTCTGCTGATCCGCCAGCTGGACAACGCGCAGATCAACATCGTTTTCGGTCAGAATGTCGGCGTGACTGTGCCGGGCGAATTTGACCGCGAAATGCATATCGCCATCGTCAAGGACGGCGCAAGCTACCGCATCTATGCGGATGGTCTGCTCGTCGCTGAAGCCGAATCGCCTGCGGATAGCTATGACGGCACGCTGCTCCTCGGCGCCCAGCGCGACGCGGACGGCAATATCTTCCGCATTAGCCAGACGCAGGTGAATCACCTGTCTGTCTACGCGGGCGTGATGGCAGAAGCGGACATTGCGGCATATGACTTTGCCGCCGCGCCGCTGCCGCCGGAACTGGTTGCGGAATCCGCCGCGTACACCATGCCCGGCGCATTCGTCGGCAACGGCAGCGACCGCGCGCTCGACACGGGCGTGAAGCTCTACGATGTCGCGACGAAGGACTGGACGCTCGACACCGTCATCGACGTGCGCAAGGGCGTCAACAACGGCGTCTACATGTCCTGCTTCAGCGAGGAAACCGGGCGTTACCGCGGCTTCATGCTCCGGCAAGACAATGCCGATACGCTCACAGCCTATGTCGGCAATAGCGTCGGCGTCACGGTGGATTTGCTGCAGGGCACGTCGCTGATGCACCTCGTGGTCGTCAAATCCGGCAGTCAGTACACGATTTGGCAGGATGGTCAGCTTGTCCAGCGCGTCGAAAGCGCCTGCGAAAACTACGACGCGACGCTCCTCCTTGGCGCACAGCGCGATGCGGACGGAAACCTGTTCCGCTTCTCGAACGCGGGCATCCGGACGCTGAACATTACGGACGGCGCGCTGTCTGACACGGACGCAGCGGCGCTTTCCGCCCCTGTGAAGGACAACAGCCGATTCTAACCCATATCGAAAGAGAGGAATCTTGCGCATGGAACAGACACGACGGGCGAGGCTGACCGGATTGACGGCGGCGCTGCTGACCGTAGCAGCGATTCTGTGGACGCTGTTTGCGTCGCCGTCCATCGGGGTGGTGGCGGACGGCAGCTATGCTTCGGCGGCGGAAGGGCTTGCGCTGCGCTATGCGGAAGAGAGCATCCCGACCGGGCAGCGCGTGGAGGACTTCGCCTATGAGGACACGGCGTATTCCACGCTGCTGTTTGCGTCCCGAACCTCCGTCGGCGCGGCGGTTGCGCTCGTCCGGCTGGCGACACACCCGTTCGGTCTGGGTTTCAGCACACGCTATCTGGCAATCGTGTATGCGCTGCTGATGGGCTGGGGCGCGTATCTGCTGGCGAACGGGCTGGCGCGGCGGTCGCGCACGGCAGCGATTCTTGCGACGCTCGGACTGCCGCTTGCGCTGGCGAATCCCACCGTTATCGGCTATTTGAACAGCCTGTATGCGGTCGGCGCTTCCATGGCATATTTGCTTCTTTTCCTCGGCGCGACGGTTTATTGCCTGTGCCGGGAAAAGGGGTGCGGCGTTCAATGGGCGCTGCTGGTGCTTTTCGCGGCGCAGCTGATGCTGCGTACCATGGCGCAGATGATGGCGCTGCTGCCCGCGACGGTGCTGGCGGTCGTGCTGTGCGCCGTGCATAGCTGCCCCGGACGGGCAGAACGTCCGCTTCATGCGGCGTCTGTGCTGATTGCAAGCCTGATGTGCGTGAGCGGCCTGGTCACAGGCTGGCAGGCGGACGACACGGTGCATTCCGCCGCCGCGAACTACTTGGCGGTGTTTCAGGGCTATCTGCCCGCATCGGAGAAGCCGGAAGAGACGCTGGAAGCCCTCGGCTTGCCCGAAAGCTACCTCGCGGACATCGGCAAAAGCTACTATGAACCTTCCGAAAATTTTGTGAACGACCCGCGGGAAGCGGAAAATGCCGCCCTGCTGAACGAAAATATTTCGCTGGGGAAGCGGGTGAAATTTGCGATTCAACATCCGACAGTCGTTCGCACCATGATGGACAAAAACGAAGGCGCTTTGCGGAACGCGGACAGCTGGTATTTGGCGGACGATGCCGGGAATGCCGTTTCGTCACGTTCACCGCTGCATACCGTGCTGGAAACCATTTTCGGGCGTGACCATCACGCCATTTCCCGCTGGTGCTTGATTTGCGCGGCGCTCCTCGTGCTGCTGCTGCCCATTGTGCGGCGGCAGAGCGCATCCGTGATGCTCTGCGCGTTTCTGCTGATGGTATTGCTTGGCACGATTGGCTATCTGCCGCTGACCCTCGTGCTGACGGGCGGCATTGACTTGCTGACCGTGAAGCCGCTGGCGTTCCTGCTGGGCGGTTTGGCGGTGCTGATGAGCCTTGTGTCCGGCGCGGTGCTCCTTCGCCGTCTGATGGCGTGGCTGAGCGTGAAGGACGCGAAATTGGCGCTGCCGCCCTGCTCGGCGGGCGCGTCCGGCGGACTGTTGGCGTATCTCCGTAAAATCCGCGTGACGCAAAAGGGGACGGTCGCCATTGTTGCATTGGTTTGCGTGGCACTCTGCTGCTGGCAGCTGCTTCCGGCAGAGCACATCGGCGGCGTGAACAACGGCGACTTCGGGCGTATGATGGAACAAATCGACCTGTACTGGGCACAGCCGCAGCTCGATGATGAATCGACGCAGTTTGAGTGGGGTGTCGTCGAGGATTTCTCCTACCGTGAGCCGTTCCATCCGGCGCGCCTGACCTCCATAGACCCCACCTATTCGCTGATTTTCCCGTCGATGCTCGTGCGCTTCATCACCCTGCTGACGGGCGGCAATTACTCTACGCAGGTGCAGGCGTTCATCCTGCTGGCGCTGGTGATGGCGGCGCTGCTGCTGTTCGTGCACGACCTGTATCCGCTGCTGGGCAAGCTGACGCTCCCGGCGGGGCTGATTGTTGCGTGTATGCTGCTGGGCGAAAATTACCTCGCATGGTATAACTCGCTCTTCGGCGAAACGATGATTCCCGTCGGCTTGATGCTGACGATTGCCTGTACGGTGCATCTGGCGCTGATGCCGCGCGGAAGCCGGAAAAGCTGGCTGTGGATGATTCTGCTTGCCATCAGCGTGCGATTTCTCTGCACTGCCAAGGCACAGATGGCGCTGGCGCTCCCGGCGGCGCTTGTCCTGCTGATTGTCTTTACCGTCTATCATCATCCGCAGGCGAAAAAGCCGCTGATTGCGTTTTCGCTGATGGGCGCGCTGCTGTGCGGGCTGGTCAGCTACGACACGCTCGGCGTGTACCACAAAAATCAGGGGGTGTCCGAAAAGCAGACCATCTGGCAGAGCGTGTTTTACGGAGCGCTGATGATTGCTGACGACCCGGACGCAGCCATGGAAGAGCTGGGCATTCCGGCGGAAATGAAGGCGGACATCGGCAAACATGCGTACTATCCGAACAGCGAGTACGTTTATCCCATCGAGTCGGACGAACTGCAGGAGAAATTCTACGACCATGTGACGACGATGACGCTCGTGCGCTACTATCTGCGCCATCCGAAGGACATGCTGACAATGATGAACCGCGCGGCACAGGAATCCGTCACATTGAGCACGTCGTTCATGACCTACACGGACGCGCTGTACAGCGATAACCGTCCGCTGCACCGCATGAATCTCTGGTGTAATCTGCGCAGCATCTTCGCGGCGCGCGCGTTCTGGGTATATGTGCTGCTCTACGGCACGGCGGGCGTGTTCTGCCTGACGCTGATTTGCCGCAAAAAGACGCAGAAGCAGACAAAGCTGCTGGCGATGCTGTTCCTGTGCGTGATGTTCGTGGGCGTAATGCAATATCCGCTGTCGGTCATCGGCAACGGCTTTGCGGACAACAACAAACAAATGTATACCTTTATGCTCTGCCACGACCTGCTTGTTGTGGCGGCAGGCGTGGTGCTTGTGCGGCGGCTGATTCCGGCGCGGCGCACGGCGGAAAATGCAATCAGGGAGGAAGCAGACCATGAGCCGCAAGAAGAATCTGCTTGATTATCTCGCGCTGACGCTGTTTATCATGTGCATGGGCTTGGCGCTCAGCGCCAGCCTCGAATATGTGACGCGCGCGACGGAGCGGGAGTATCTCGGACAGGGAATCTGGGTGCTGAGTATGGCAGGGCTGTCGCTCCTTGCGCTGCTGCTGGGGCGGATTTCGCGCAAGTGCGGGCAGAAGATGCAGCCGCTTCCCAAAAACATCGTAATGATTGCGCTCGGCGCGGTGCTGGTGGGTGTCGGCGTGTATCTGCGCCTGTGGGTGATTTGGAACATCCCCGTTGAGCCGGATTCGGACTTTGAGACGTACTACCGCATGGCGAATCACCTGCTGAATGATACGCTGATGTCCGCCGAAGGAGCGGTCGACCGCCGCTATATCGCGCTCTACCCGCACACCATCGGCTTCCCGATGCTCATTCTGTGGCCGACGTTTGCTATTTTCGGCGCGTCGGTGCGCAACGCGCTGTACGCCAACCTTGTGTGCAGTGTGATTTCCATCCTCTTGGCGGGGCATATCGCTCGGCGAATCGCGGGGCGCACGGGCGCGCTGGTGGCGGTGGCGCTGATGAGCCTGTGGCCGTCGCACATCCTGTTCAGCAACATGGTTGCCACCGAGCCGTCCTTCACGATGCTGATTCTGCTCGCGGCGGACATGATGACGAGTGTTCTTGACCGTCGAAAGGGCAGCCTCTACGACGTCGCTCCTTCTCGGATGCTGGGCGTGATGGCGCTGCTGGGCATCGTACTGGCGATTGCGGGCGCAATCCGCCCGATGGCGGTTATCCTGCTGGCGGCGTACTGCGTGGTGCAGCTGTGCGTCACGGGCGACCCGATGAACGAAATCCGTGTGGAGGGCGCGCGCTACGCCACAAGCCAGCCAATCGTCTGCATTGTGCTGGTGCTGGTGTGCTACCTCGTCACGGGCAGCGTCATCAACCGCGCAATTTCTGACATCATCGGCGAGCAGCCTGCGTCGGGGCTGTATGCGTCCGGCTATAACCTCATGGTCGGCTTGAACACGCAGTCGAATGGCTTGTGGAACGAGACGGACAGCGAATTCTTCGCGCAGGCGTATGACGCTACGAAGTCCGCGACGGGGGCGCATCAGGCGTGTATGGAAGTGGCGGCGCAGCGCATCCAGTCGGAGCCGGAAAATGTGCTGAACCTGATGGTCTACAAGTTCCGCGATCTGTGGCGAACGGATGATTTCGGCATTGACTGGAATCTGCTCTGGACGGAGCAGCAGGGGACGCTGACGCCTGAACTGCGCAGCCTGCTGGAGAGCATCCGTCCCATTGGGCGCGTGATGTACATGGCGGTGCTCTTGTTCGCAGCACTGGGCGCAATGGAAGCGTGGCGGCGGCGGCTTGCCCCGAACGCCATGATTCTCATTTGTATGCTCTTCTTCCTTGGCACGGCGCTGAGCCATATGCTGCTGGAAACGCAGGTGCGCTATCATTACAACATGATTCCGTTCCTGATTCTGCTGGCGGCGTGGACCGTTCGCTCGTGGAGCAAGACTGCCGCGGAGAAAGAAGACGTCCGCGTGATTTATATGGATCGCCCCGAAAACGCCGAAGAGAAGAAAGACAACATCCATTTCGACATGGCGAAGGCAATCGCGGAAGGGCACATCCACGTCTCTGTGACCGAGAACGTCGCGCGCACGGAAGAAGCATCAAAAATGGAAGATTTGGCGAAAAATAGTGCAGAAAACACCTAAGGCACCACCGCACAATTCGGCGGCGCGTCTGGCGATGTCTTTTCCGCCATCTGCG
>ENA-UAYF01001358-UAYF01001358.1-human-gut-metagenome-genome-assembly--contig:-NODE-1358-length-10547-cov-4.388486_pt1 | contig 10547 bp, 7 predicted proteins | sample MGYA00244017_ERZ654600 | MGnify/ENA primary metagenome ERZ654600 (study PRJEB26926, sample SAMN06164490) | human gut metagenome | biome: ENVO:00009003; feature: ENVO:2100002; material: ENVO:00002003... | reverse complement strand
CTGGCGGTCTATCTCTTGTTTTCGGTTGCTTGCTTCCTTACCGTACATGAGCATTTGCGCCGGGATTATCGTTGCCATACCCTTCCAGCAGGTTGATGACACCCCAGATGCCCAGACCCGCGCCAAGGGCAATCACAAGCGTTTGCAGTACCGTCACTGCAGACGAGAAAAATGCCATAGAAATATACCTCCATATTCATATATTGGGATTAGAAAAGGCCGCCGGATTCGGCAGCCTGCTGTTGAAGCTCCTCTGCCCATTCATCCAGAAGCGCTTCCTCTTCCTCGGACGTGCCGCTGACCTCGACTTCGACAGCGGCAAATTCTTCTTCCAGCCGCAGTTTCAGCTGATGCGACAAATATTTTTCGATATGGAAAGCGTTCTTTGGTTGAAAATCAGACAGATATTTGTAGTTCGGGTGTTTGGTAATGTCGTATTTTTCGGATAAAAACGGGCGCACACCGCGCAATTGGAGGATGCACTTGCCGCCATCCATAACGGCTAATTCGTCCATCGTCATCAGCGATTTTCCGAGCTTCTGGTAGTTCAGAGAGTGCGATACCTCGCGCCCGCGGCTTTCACCGGTGTTGAAGTGGAGTAGGGAGGCACCGCCTTGCCATATTACTATGGTAGGTTTGCACCACCCTCTCCGGGAACCGGACTTACATCTCTCAATGTATCCGGCTCTGTTATCGTTCGGTCAGTAGTTACTCACTGGTTGTGGATTGCAACATGGCATTTTTTGCACACAACCAGCGTTTTACGCCGTTTTGCAATCATTGCAACCTCCCATGCCTGCTTGCCCTTAAGGTTTTTGAGCTTGTTGACATGGTGAACTTCGTAACAATCGCTCTCGGTCGTACCGCATAGCTCACAGACCTTTGCTTTCAATCTCTGCTCCAAGGCTGTTCGGGAATATCCGTACTCCACCGCAGCATTGCATACGATGTCCGTCGGATTGGCCTTATCCTTGCAATCGGAGTATTTTGCAAAATAGCATCGTTTTTGCCCCGTTGTGGTTTCGTAGGGGATTCCCCATTCTCCGTTGCGGTCTTTGAACTTCTCAACCACCTTGGATATGGTGCATTTATGCTTACTTGCGAGGGTTTTGAGGCAACTGTATTCCATGAGATAGGAAAAGTAGCACAGTTTATAAAAATTGCTGGCAATTCCATAGTAGTTGCAGATTCCCCGTAATTCCGCATTGTAGGCAGAAACGATTTCCAAATCTGTGAGTCGCAAAAGAGATTTACGGCGGACAGGCATGAGTTTCCCGTCCGGTTTCTGTATCGCAATTTCCTTGGCGAAAATGAAGCTGTGAATCTTATCATCGAATGGGATAGACAGTTCACAGGAATTGTTGAGGGTGCGTTTTGTCTTTTTGCCCGGCCCACCATGCTTGATAATGCTGCTTCTGCGAACACGAACATCGTACCCCAAAAATCTTGCCCTTTCGCTGCTGTGAGTTATGAGTGTTTTTTCTTCGCTGAGTTCCATCTTTAAGGTTTCACGGATAAACTCAGAAAGTTTACTCTTTATCCACTGGCAGTCCTCTTGACTTCCTTTCACACCGAGAATAAAGTCATCCGCATAGCGGATATACTTGATGCACTTTTTTGTCTGAGCTGTACAGGGCATTTTCAGCATGAGCTTCCGCTTTTCGTTGTATTCGGAAAGCAATTGTTCTCTTTCTGCCCCGGTGCGTCTGCCGATGTGATAGGAAAGTTTCTGGAGGTCATTGCTTAGGAGGCGATATTCTGTCCTGACAGGTTCTTGCCCATGGGTATCAAATTCGCTTTTCAGCTTCATTACAAATTTGTCCAACTCATGCAGATAGATGTTGGCAAGGAGCGGAGAAATGATACCGCCCTGTGGAGTACCACTGTAGGTTTTGTGATATTTCCAATCCTCCAAATATCCAGCCTTTAGAAATTTGTAAATCAGCTTTATCAACCGGGCATCCTTGATTTTGCTATGAATCAAGCCTACAAGAACGCTGTGGTCGATATTGTCAAAGCACCCTTTGATGTCACCCTCCACGAACCAACGCATACCATTAAACTCCATTTTTAAGGATTTCAGTGCAGTATGGCAGCTCCTTTTGGGTCTGAATCCATGGGAAACTGGCAAGAAAACAGGCTCATACACCGCTTCGAGAACCATCCGCAGAACTTCCTGTACCAGCTTATCTGTGAATGTCGGGATTCCCAGAGGCCGCTTTTTCTTGGGATTGTTCTTCTTCTTGATATAGGTTCTTCTGACGGGTGTGGGCTGATAGGTTTCATCAGCAAGCCTTTGGATGATATTTGCGATTTTGGCTTCGCTGAATCCATCTGCCGTGTCATCGTTTGCACCCTTAGTTGCGGCACCGTTGTTGGCATACAGATTTTTATATGCCAGAAAATACAGGTCTGACCTCAGCATATAGCGATACAGTCTGGTGAAAATTTCATCTTTATTTGCGAGTGAGTTTCTACTGATTCTTGCTAAAATTTCGGTTGTTGGTTGCATTTTGAGGTTTTCCTCCCTAATCAACTTTTCTTTTAGTACACAATAACTACGCCCCTTCGCCATGTGAGGGTCATTACCCCTCTCGGACTACTACGGGCGTTCCGTGCCCATGCAGGATTTTCAGGCTCTACAGCCATAGCCGAATTTTCACCTCCTTCGGTTGGCGTTCCTGTTTAGGGCATCCCCAGTTAGCGTTGAGCATAGGCAAATGTGGATTGTCGGTCTCCGCTTTCGTTTCCTTGCCATAGGTTCTCCTACAGATTGCACACCGTTTTTGATAACCGATTGATTGACACCTATAGCCAATCGCCAGTGTGCCAGAGGTTACAGATACTTTCCTCCGTCTGACCGATAACAGAAATTAGAAACTTGCGTTCAGTAAACCCAACTTAAGCCTCATATCCACTTAACATTGCAGTTCAGTCGCACCAAGTTATCTTTAGGTGACTTACTGCTTTCCTGCCGTGCTGTGTTCCCGTTTCAGCTTTCGCCTTTCGGTCAGGCAGGTTGTTTCCCGTGTTATCTTACGGGGTAGTGCCTTACACTACTTTGCTCAACGCCCTATCTGGGCGCACTGTGTCGATTGTTTCTTTCCCAAGCAGTTCCTCCATTTCTTTCAGCGTCGTCTTTTCCTTGCCGCCCAGAAAGAGCAGCGTATCGCAGTTGCCGACGATTGTATCAGCACTGTCCTTGTAAATCGCTTTGAGCTGAGACTGCGCCTGAAGCACAATGCACGCCGAAATTTCTCGGCTTCGGATGGTCGCAATCAAGCGCTCAAAGTTCGGGATTTGCCCAATGTTGGCGAACTCATCCAGCAGGCAGCGCACATGGACAGGCAGTCTGCCGCCATACACATCATCCGCTTTTTCGCAAAGCAAGTTGAACATCTGCGAATACGCCAGACTAATCAGAAAATTGAAACTGGCATCCGTGTCGGACATGATGAGGAAGAGTGCAGTCCGCTTATCTCCCAGCGTATCAAGGTGAAGTTCGTCATAAGCCGTAATTTCCCGCAGTTCCTGAATATCGAACACCGCAAGCCGTGCGCCGCAGCTCACCAGAATCGACTTGGCGGTCTTGCCGGCAGCCATCCGGTATTTGGCATATTGCCGCACCGCAAAGTGTTCCGGCTTTTCCGCTTTCAGCTTTTCAAACATCAGGTCAACAGGATTTCGGTATTCCTCGTCCTCCTCGCGAACTTCCATGCTGTTCAGCATGTCAATCAGCGTCGTAAAATTCTGCGCCGCGGGCGGAAGTTCGTAGTGGATGTAGCCAATCAGCGCCATATAGAGCAGCGTTTCCGCCTTAATCCAGAAGTCGTCGCCGCCTTTGCCCTCTCCCTTTGTGTTTGCTATGAGCGCCGTCACCAGCTTCAAAATGTCTTTTTCGCTTCGGATATACGCAAACGGGTTGTAGTGCATGGACTTTTGGAAACTGATAACATTGAAAACCCGCACGTCATATCCGGCAGCAGCAAGCATCTTTCCGCACTCCGTAATCAGCGTCCCCTTGGGGTCAGTAATCACAAGAGAGCACCCCTTCGTTTTGGTACACTGCATGATGTTCGGCTTGATGAAAAAGCGTGTTTTGCCGCTGCCGGAACCGCCGATGACCAGTACGTTCTTGTTCCGCGCGTTTTTGGGATTCGCCGGGCGGCTGCTCATGGTCAGGCGCTCCGTCTGGGTCAGGATGATGTTGTTCCACGGGTCAGCGTCCATGAACGGCGCAATGTCGCTTGGCTTTCCCCAGCGGGCAGCGCCGTATTCTTCGCCGTGCCGATACTTCTTGGCATTCCTGCGTTTTGCATGTACCAGCAGGCACAGTGCGCATCCGCACAGAAACCCAATCAGCAGGTCAAGGGGCACAAAGCCGGACAGTCCGTTTCGGAACGCCATTGCCACGCCATCCCGCAGGTGCAGGAATTTCGCGGAAAAATCCGTCCCGGCTGACAGCCGCCATGCTTCACTCAGCTTCGCCGCGGCAAGTCCAATAACCCCGTAGGGCAGATGCAGCAGCAGACGTTTTTTCCATGCGTCGGCGTTCATCTTTCCCGCCCTTTCTGCCTGCTGCGCTCCTTCTGTTTGCTGGGGGATGCCGTATCCAGCTGAGGCTGAACATTCCGCTGCGCCTTCCGCTTCGCCAGAAAATCCATTGCATACGCGCGCATTGCCTGATCAATGGCTGCACGGTCGCGAGCTTTGAAGAACACCAGATAGCGCGTTTTTCCGCTGTCGGAAGTACCCTTATGGATGGCATAATCCACCCCATATTGGCGGGCGTATCGTTCAAACGCCTTCACCTCCTGCCGGTCAGCCAGTGCAGTCTGCTCAACGCCCTGATTCTGCCCGATGAGCTGCTTCACGCTCTGCCTGCCCTGCGGTTTCGCTTGATAATGCTCCTTGGCTTTATTCCAGCCGAGTTTCAGCGCTTTCGCGAACGCCGTCGCCAATGTTCTTTCAGTGAATTTGCTGGTATTGATGATGAGGGAGAGCGTTTTGTTTTCGATTTCTTCCTGCATTGGAAGCCTCCGTCATGAAAAAGTGCAGCGCGCCGCCCAAGGCGGGACTTCCAAGCGGCGCAGAAACAGCTTTTGATGATACACCATTCGCTTACGCCTTTCGCCGTCTGCGCATCAGCAGCATGGTGCCGCTTATCAGCATCAGGGCAATGCCGATAAGCATCACCCCCGATGCCGCCAGCTGCACGCCGGTCTGAATCGTCGTGTAGTTGACCCACTGCGGCATTTCTTCGGGAATCTTGTAGTGCTCGTCAATGACCAGCTTCCGGACATCGCCGCTTAGGGTGTAGCCTTTCAGCGTTTCGGTTTCCTGCAAATAATAAGTGCCGTTCTGCAAGTGTTCGGCGCGGACAATGCCGTTCTCATCGGATTCCAGCGTTTGCAGGAGATTGCCGTCCGCATCCCGCAGGGCAAATTTCACGCCTTGCAGCGGTTTGCCATCAGCATCGACTTTGATGAACGCATAATAATCAGGGATGTTTACCAGCAGCACCGGCGCTGTTCCCGACCAGCTGTCATCCACTTGGAAGCAATAGTCCGCCATGCGGCTGTAACCGCTGGGGGCAGCCGCTTCATGGACAGTCCACACGCCATAATCAAATGCTGTAAAGGCAAACGCACCGTTTTCGTCGCTGACAGCCGTTTCTGCCACAGCGCCCGTTTCCGCGTTGATGAGCTTAAAGAGAATGCCTGCCATCGGCGTTCCGGCTGTATCCACCTTGATAAACTGGATTTTCTTCTGCTGATTCACCATCGTCGCTATCGGTTCTTCCGCATTCGTCCAGTTCGGCGTTACCGTCACCGAAATTGCGCTGCGGTTCAGCAGATACCCATCCGGCGCGGACGTTTCACAAATGGTGTACTGCCCCTGCGGAACGAAGCGGAAGCGCACCAGCCCGTCTGCATCCGAAACAGCCGATGCCGTTTCGCATCCATCCGCATCCAGCAGCACGAACTGCGCCCCTGACAGTGCCTTTCCATCCGCCTCGGTCTTTAGGAGCAGAATCTCGGCGGGATGGTTGATGGAAGAAACCGTAGCGGAAACAATCGGCGTTTCCTGATCCGACGCCTGAATTTCTACGGTGTACGTCGTCAAATCCAGCACATACCCGGACGGAGCGCTGATTTCCTTGACCGTGTATTTTCCCAGCGGCAGCAGCGGACTTTTCTCCACGCCTTCGCCGCTGGTGGTCATCGTGGCGACCAGCTCGCCGCATGAATACCACTGTGTGCCGTCTTGCCCGATAATGTCCTCCGCCGCCCGAATCTCAAATACTGCGCCTTTCAAATAGCCCCGTTCACCCGTCGTCTGCATCTGCCCGGTCTTTTCCAGCAGAATCTGCCCCTTGATAGGCGTATTGCGGATGCTGACGTTCTGAATGGGGACGTTCTCCGCCAGTGATGCAATCGGCAGACAGAAGAGCAGCAATGCCGCCAGCAGCATGGGCAGGATGTTTCGTTTTGTGTTCATGGATGCCTCCCGTTTTTCTTGTCAGTCAGCATTGCCGGGAATCGAAACGGTAACGACACAGCCGCTGTCCAGATACCCGTCCGGCACGGTGGTTTCGCGGATTTCGTAGATGCCCCACGTCAGCACAGGCGTGACTGCCACCCCTTCCGCATCCGTGGTGATGACCGCCACAACCTCGCCGCACCCTTCCTTGCCATGCGAAGGCAAGCCGCTCACGCGGATGACCGTAAAGACTGCGCCAGCCAGACTTCCGCCCGTTTCCGCGTCCGTCTTAACAATGCGAACCTGCCCCTGCATGGGGATATTCGTCACGCTGCGCTCCACGGTTTCGTCCATGACGACGGTCACTTTTTCGCTCCACAGGCTGTTCACATAGCCGACGGGCGCTTCATGCTCCTTGACCATGTAGTCGCCGACCAGCAGACTTTCGGACATTGCCACGCCGTCGTCGTTCGTCAGCATGGTGGACACCAAGTCGCCCGTGCTGCCGTCCTCATTCAAGGCGTAGATGTCGAAGCGAACGCCCGCAATGGGATGACCGTCCAGTGCATCCGTTTTGATGACCCGAATCCAGCCGGGCGCATCCTCATCGATCACCGTCGTCAGAATCTGAACGGGGTTCTGGTAAGTGCCGTCAATCGTCACCTGCCATTCGCCGGTGGATGGATGATAGCCGTAAGGCGCTTGAATTTCCCGGATGGTATAAGTGCCGTACCCCAGCTTCGAGAAGGTCAGATAACCGCTGTCATCGGAAGTCTGCTGCTGCACGAGCGTGTTGCTGGCATCGTAAATGCCGAACACAGCGCCGGGCAGCGGCTCGCCGTTCTCCTTGACCTTTTTCAGCTGAATCTTGTTGATTTCATCCCGGATTTCGGTTTCCCCGATGATTTTTCCTTCGCTTGTTACCGTGAAGGTTTTTACCGCCACATTCAGCGCATACCCCTCCGGCGCATAGGTTTCCTTGAACGTATACGATCCGGGAACAAGCGGAATGTCCGGCAGCTGACCGTTTTCATCCGTATACGCGCGGTAAATGGTGCTGCCCTGCGCATCGTACACTTCAATCAGCGCACCGGGCAGCGGTTCCTTGCCGGCAACGTCCCGCTTGGTAATCGTCACCGGCGTGTAAATCAGGCGATTCAGGATAGGCGCATCCAGCGTGATTGCGATTGCCTCCTCCGCTGCATCCATGTTTTCGGGTGTCAGCTGCACCGGGTACTGTTCGGTATTCAGCAGCCAGCCATCCGGCGCGGACAGTTCTTTGACATAATATGCGCCATGCGGATACATGCCGGAGAATGTCAAATTGCCCTTGGCATCCGTGATGCCAGTCGCCATCAGCGTATGGGCAGGCAGCTTCTGGCTGTCGCCGTAGGCAATCACCCCTGCATTGAACAAGCCGAACACGCAGCCTTCGCCGGGAACTGTCTCGATGGACGAGCGAATCATGCCGTCCGCCGTTTCATCCACTCGAATTGCTTCCTGCTGTTTGTGCAGCGTCACCCGAATCGGCAGATAGGTGTTGACCGCGGACACTTTCACTTCCACCACTGCCGTCTGCACTGGTGGTCAGTGTTTCCACCAGCTCTCCCTGCTTGTAGAAAACTGTCCCTTCCTTGCCGACAACATCCGCTGCGGCGCGGAGTTCAAACACAGCGCCCGTCAAATACCCCTGCTGATAAACAGGCTTCATGACGGTATTGCCCCATTCGTCCTGCTCGTCCGTAAAGCGCACCAGCTGCAAGCCGGTCTTTTCCAGCGCCACGCTGCCGCGCACGGGCGTGTTGGTTACATTCACCGTGATGGTTTCCGCCGCTGCTGCCGGAACAGACAGGCTCATCACCAGCAGCACCAGCGCAAGCACCCAGTGCATCCATTGCTTCATCCGCTTCATTTTTCTTCCTCCTGTTATTTGATTTGAACGATGGTCACAAAGTCCGTATCCACATAACCGTCAAGCGCATTGGTTTCCGCAATCCGATATTCTCCCCACGGAAGCGCTTCGGTCTGTGCGATGCCATCCGCATTCGTCGTAATCGTTGCGACAACCTTGCCAATGTTGGAAGCATTGTCCGATGCGGGCGCGGTCAATCTCGTCACCGTGAACGTGACACCGGGCAGCGGTTTTCCCGTCATGCTGTCCGTCTTGATGACCCGGATGATGCCCATCATGCGCTCGTTGATGAACATGCACGCCGTGTCTGCCCCCGCCGTCACCATGATTTCCTGCGCCGAGACAACAGACAGCCGATACCCCTGCGGCGCGGTTTTCTCGCGAACCTGATAGCGTCCCGGTGCAATCCCGGAAAAAACGGCACGCCCCTGCGCATCCGTCACTGCTTCTGCCAGCACTGCGCCGGATTCATCCAGCAGCTCAAACACCGCGCCTTGCAGCAAAATGCCGTCCGTGGACTGCTTGGTCACAAACACAGTGCCATACAGCAGTTCAAACGTGACAACGGCTGATTGCAGCGGGTACGGCGTGCCCTCTATCGGGACAAGCACTTTCTGGATGGAGGCGCTGGGGATGCCGACCAGAAAGCCTGCTTCTTCCGCGCTGGACGCGATTGATTCCATATAAACGGAGAAGCTGCTTTTGTCCGACAAAATCCGGATGGTATCGCCGCTTTTGACATAGTAGTACGCTTCGTCCGAGCCGCCGCTGTTCCCCGTGATGCTGCCCGCTGCCTTAGAAATCCGAATCAAATCCGCATCCGTCGTCAGCGTAACCGTACCGATATAGCCGCCGTCTGACGCTTGGATGCGCTGACCGCTGACCGTGATTTTTCCGGTGATTTTCGCGTGCGCAATCGCGTTTTTCGCCAGCCATCGGGCATAGGTCAAGTACACTTCCGGTGCGCCGCCGGAGAAGGCGTAGAAATTATCCATGTCCCAATAACTGCGGACGTACTGCGCGCCTTCCAGCTGCTTAATCACCTCGCGAATAGCAAACTGACCCGCGACACGGCTCCACACTTCGTTGTTTGCATCACTGCGATCCAGCACCATAAACGGGTAGGTGTGCCGAAGCACCCAGCCAATAGCGTGCATGGTCTGCGCCTTGAAGCGCACCCCGTTCACGCCGCCGCCTTCTGCGGTGTTCACGAACGCCTCCATATCCAGCAGCGCATACGGGCCGGTTTCTGTTTTGTTCGTGCCCGACCCTTCGCCGGGGCCGGAAAGCGTATGCTCAAGGCAGTACACGGGGAAGTTTTCCAGATAGTGCGGTGTCGCATAAATCGTGCCGTGCGATGCCGATTTCGCCAGCTGTGGATACGCCGCGTCCCTGCCGGAACTTCCTTGCAGTCCCGACTGTCCCGCCTGAAAACTGCCGATTTTCCCATGAATATTCTTCAAGCTGAATCCATCCGTTTCTGCGGTATACGTTTGCATTTCCCGGAGCAGACGCAGCATTTCTTTGGGATACGCGAAATCCGTCACCGTGCAGGCAGCCGCATCCGTTTCGCCGGTTTCTGCTGCCATCACCCACACCGTTTCGTCAGCCGTCCACTTCATCTTGCCGCTGGGGAAAGAATCGCCGTACAGGAAGCGCACCTGATACCATGCCGTCCCCGAAGCATCTTCCGCAACGGACACCACCTGCACCGCGGCTGCTTTGACGAAATTGCCCTGATACTCGCTGGAAAAATACGCTTCGGACGCATCATCATCCACCGCAGAAAAGACGCGCGTGTCCGTACTGACGCTGATAAAATCGCCGAGACTTACAGGTGGCACCGTTTCGTCGATTTCTTCCGCGCTGCTAATTTCCGGATGTACCGAAGCATCCGGCGATTCTGCGGCATCCGGCTGCTCCGAAGCGCCGCTTTCATCCGCTTCGGGCAGATTCGATTCTTGGTGCGGCGCGTCCTGCGAAGGTGTGTCTGCGGGCGTTTCTGCTTTATCGGATGCTTCTTCCGGGCGACTGCCATTGACCATGAACAGTCGCTTTTGACCGACGTCAGTCATTCCGTCGCAGGATGGCACATCGGCAATGCCCTGTCTCTTATACACATCTCCGAGCCCACGAGACACTGAGCGATCTC
>ENA-UAYF01001351-UAYF01001351.1-human-gut-metagenome-genome-assembly--contig:-NODE-1351-length-10589-cov-4.660148_pt1 | contig 10589 bp, 8 predicted proteins | sample MGYA00244017_ERZ654600 | MGnify/ENA primary metagenome ERZ654600 (study PRJEB26926, sample SAMN06164490) | human gut metagenome | biome: ENVO:00009003; feature: ENVO:2100002; material: ENVO:00002003... | reverse complement strand
CGAGATCGCTCAGTGTCTCGTGGGCTCGGAGATGTGTATAAGAGACAGTCTCCACGCCGTCGCAGGTCAGGCGGAGGACGTAGCGCAGTTCCACGCGGTCGGAGGTAATCGGCGTGGCTTCCACCTCATCCGCCGTCAGGGTCAGAATGCTGTCCGGCGCGGCAGAGACGGCAAAGGACGTGCGGAACGGCGTTTCCTGATGCACGGTCACGGGCGCGGTGTTCTCGTCGGTCATGTACAGCAGGGTGATTTCGAGCATCCCCTCGGTGTTCAAGCGGCTACCCGTGCTGTCCTGCGCGGTCATGATGGGCGTGGCAAACGCGGCAAGCATCCCGCGCACAGGGGGCGTGCCGTCGGGCAGGAGCAGCGTCGTCTTGCCGGATTCAGCGGCGGAAGCGCGCCTTTGCCCCGTGCGAATCACCACGTCGCGCCCGGAAAAGGTCAGCGCCGCACCCTGATAGGTGTACGCATCGCGCAGGACGGTCAATTTCTCCTGCGTGTCCGCCGTCCCCTGCACGCCAAGAAGGACTTCCGCCCGCAGCGTCTTTCCCCCGTCGCCCGCGTCCTGACTGGCGACCGCGACGTCCCGCACGGTCACGCGGGCATCAAGCAAATCACCGCTTTCGCCGCTGAGCTCAAGCGTCTGGCTGAACGGCGCCTCATGGTGCGTGACGACAAGCGGCTTGCCGGGCAGGTCGCTGGCGTGCACGGCATTCACCGTCACCGTGCCCTCCACGCCGATTCGCCCCTGCCCGCCCGTGATGTCGCTGATTTGCGCCGCCGCGTCCGCGCAGAGCGTCTCGCGCACCTGCAAGCCCTCCGGCAGCTCAAATTCCTCCCGGAGCAGCGTATCCGCCTGTCCGCAGGCGACGGTTCGGCGCAGAGCAATCTCCTGCGTGGCGACTTCCGCGCCGCCCGGCGCATTCACCCCTGTGAGCACCTCCAGCGCCTGCGTGGACGCGCCGCGGGCATCCAGCTGCACAATCGCGCGCATATTCAGCCGCCCGCCCTGCACCGAGGCATCCACATGCTCCACCCGCGCCTGTGCCTGTACGCGCCCTTTCGGCTGCGCGCCCGGCAAATCGCACTGGTGGATAAAATCCGCCGTTGCCTCCACCACATGCACCTGATTCGGCGCGCCCTGCGTGTAGAGGACGTGGAAAATCACCTTGCCGGAGAGCGTCGCGCGGTCAGTCCCGCTTTCGGCGCTGTCCACCACCGCCATCCCGCCCGCGTGCAGGACGTGCGTTTCCTCCCGCAGGCCGCCGGGCAGCGTAATTTCGCCCTCCACCACCGCCTGTGAAGCCCCGTGTGCCGTCACCTGCTCCATCGTCACTGTTTCCTTCCGAAGCTGCGCATCCACCGCGTTTTCCTCCTTTCGGTTGTTCGGGACAAGGTATGCGCAATTCTCCCCCGGCAGAACGCGCAAGTTTCATGAAATTCTCATCTTTTGTGCTTTCCTTTTGCCCTGCAAGTGTGCTATAATAGAAAGGGTTGCTGTATTTTGCGCGGTCACAGTGTATTTTTCAGGCGGCAAAGCGTATTTTTCCGCCGCTTCCCCTTGCGCATCCGCGCCGCTTTCCTGTATAATGACAGCATCCCGCGATTGATTGAGGAGTAAGGAGACTTCCATGAGCAAGTCCAAGAAGAAAAAGGAAACCAAAGCGGTTATCGCCGGTCAGATTGCGTTCTGGGTGTCATTTCTGGGGATTATTTCTCTGCCGATTCCCGGCTTCTGGCGGTTCGTCGGCGGATTCGCCATTGCCTCCGGGCTGAAGAAGCTGATTGAGACGATGGCAACGCCGCTGGATGGGCTGCACACCGAGAATGGCGAGCGCGTGAAGGAAGAGCCGGTGATTCAGGTGGGTACGCCGGAGGATCAGCGCGCGAAGGAAGTCGTCGCCGGCGGGCTGGACTTGCTCAGCCAGATTGCCGCCGAGCGCGAGCAGATTAACGAGTTCGTGATGACCCGGCGGCTGAAGGATCTCGATGAATTGGTGCGCAAGATGCTGCAAACAGTCGTCGATGACCCCAATGAGGCCAGCCGGATGCGCAAGTTCATGAGCTACTATCTGCCCACGACGCTCAAGCTCCTGCAGTCCTACCGCACGATGAAAACCCGCGGCGTGTCGTACAGCGAGATGAACACGACGCGCGAGAACCTCATCCACGCGCTGGACATGATTCTGCAAGCCGCGCAGAAGCAGCTTGACGCCATGCACAAGGACGACATGCTGGACATGAGCGCGGACATGGACGTGCTGGAGCAGATGCTCAAGCGCGACGGCTACATGGAGAGTGTGCTGTCCGAATCGCTGAAAGAGGCGAACCGGCAGCAGCAAAACGCGTCTGTCCCCTATTCGACGCAGCAGGCGGATTTGCACACATCCGGCACAGCGGCGGCGCGGCAAATGAATCAGGGCGCGCCCGTGCTGAAAATGCCGGAGGAGGATATTCCCGAAGCCGACCGGCAGCAGAAGAAGTTCTATCAGAATTAACAATTATTCTATACACGAGGAGGATTTTCCCATGGCTGATCAGTTCCCGATGCTTTCCCTCACGCCGGATGTTCCCGATCCCGTCGCGCCGTCCGCTGCCCCCGCGCAGAGCATTCAGCAGCAGCCCGCTGCCCCCGCATCGACCACATCTGAACCGCTTGCCGTGCCGACCGCTGCCGCACAGCAGCCGCAGACCAGCGCCCAAGCGACTGCGCCCCGCCTCGACCAGAGCCAGCTGACCCCCGCCGAGCGCGCCGCGATTGAGGACTTTCTGACCAAGCTGGACATTACCAACCCTGACCATGTGCTGCTCTTCGGCGCGGATGCGCAGAAGCACATCAGCGATTTCTCCGAGAGCGCGCTGCAAGCCGTCCGCACGTCGGACACGGGCGAAGTCGGCAAGATGCTGGAAAACCTCGTCGTTGAACTGAAGGGCTTTGAGGCGGACGCGGAAGAACCCAAGGGCATCTTCAAAATCTTCCACAGTGCCGACAACCGCATTGAGCGCATGAAGGCGCGCTACAACAAGGCGAATGTGAACGTCGAAAATATCGCGACCTCGCTGGAAGGGTATCAGGCGCAGCTGCTCAAGGACGTTGCCATGTTCGACCGCCTGTACGACCAGAACACGGCGTATTTCCGCCAGCTGACGCTCTACATCATCGCGGGCGAAGAGAAACTGCAGCGCGTGCGTGAGGGCGAATTGAAGGAGCTGATGGCGAAGGCGGCGGAATCCGGCGACGCGATGGACGCGCAGAAGGCGAACGACCTTGCCGCGCAGTGCGACCGCTTCGAGAAAAAGCTCCACGACCTGAAGCTGACCCGTCAGGTATCCATGCAGATGGCGCCGCAGATTCGCCTTTTGCAGAACAATGACAGCTTGCTGGTGGAACGCATTCAATCCACCATTTCCAACACGCTGCCGCTGTGGAAGAACCAGATGGTGCTGGCGCTTGGGCTGCACCACACGCAGCAGGCGATGCAGGCGCAGCGCGCGGTCACGAACATGACCAACGAGCTGCTGAAGAAGAACGCCGAGACGCTCAAGATGAGCACCATCGAGACGGCGAAGGAATCCGAGCGCGGCATCATCGACATCGAGACGCTCGTGCAGACGAACCAGAGCCTCATCGACACCATCAACGAGGTGATGACCATCCAGCAGGAAGGCCACACCAAGCGCGTCGAAGCCGAAAAGACGCTCTATCAGATGGAAAACGACCTCAAAAAGAAGCTGCTGGAAACGAAGATTTGATTTTCCCCCAAACCTCCCGGCAGGACGCGAAAAAAACGCCCTGCCGGGGTGTTTTGCTTCATTATCGGTTGATTTTATTGTGCAAAGCGTATGGTTTTGGCAGGCAGAATTGTCGCTTTGCGCTTTCGCTCCCCGCGTGGGGAGCGTGGATTGAAATGCAGTCTTTTGGCGCGCTGATTCGTTTGATAAGCAAACCTGCGCGCCCAAAAGGAGGGATATTCTCATGCGCATCATCGGTCTGACAGGCGGTATTGCCTGCGGAAAATCCACCATTTCGCTCACGCTGAAGTCGCTCGGCGCCACCATCATCGACGGCGACCAGCTCTCCCGCGCGCTGACACAGCCGGGCGGGCTGGCACTGCCCGCGATTCGCGCAGAATTCGGCAGCGAGGTTTTCCACGCGGACGGCACGCTTGACCGCCGCGCGCTGGGCAGCCTCATCTTCGCCAGCGACGAGCGCTGTCATGCGCTGGATGACCTGATGCAGCCGCTCCTGCGGGAGATGATTGAACGGGAAATCCTCCGCGCAAAAGAGGGCGGCGCGAAAATCTGCGTGCTGGACATGCCGCTGCTCTACGAAGCCGGGCTGGACGGACTGTGCAGCACGGTCTGGTGCGCGTCGCTCCCCCGCGAAACGCAGCTTGCCCGCCTGATGGCGCGCGACGGCTTCACCCGCGCGGAAGCGGAGAACCGTCTTCGCAGCCAAATGGACACGGCGGAAAAGGCGCGCCGGGCGAACGTCGTCATCCCGACAGACGGCACGATTGAAGAAACCGCCGCGCTGATTCCCCCGCTTTACGCCGCTGAACTTGCCAAGGAGGGTTCGCATGGAAAACACACCACGTCCCAGACGAAGTGACCGCTATCAGGCGCTGGCAGCCCCATCAGCGCAGGCAGCGCCGCCGATGACGCAGTATCCGGTGCAATCCGCGCCGATGCAGCCGAGTCAGCCGCAAGCAACGCGGGTGAATCCGCCGCAGTCGCCCGTGCAGCCGCGTTCTGCCGCGCCCGCGTGGTATCAGCAGCAGACAGGGTATTACACGCAGCTGCCGAATCAGCGTCCCGCGCAAATGCCGCCCGTGCGTCAGGCGCAGGCGCCGTATGCGGGCATGAATCCGGCGTATTCGCAGCCGCCGCAGCGCCGCACTGCCCCGCTTCCGACGCAATCCGCCGTGCCGCAGCGGGTGGAATCCGCCTCGACGGAAACCGCCTTGACGAAAACTGCCGACCCGAACCGCCTGCCCCTTTGGCTGACGTGGACGATTGTCGGGCTGTGCATCGTGCTGCTGGGGCTGCTGGCGGCGCACTACCTGATGCAGGCGTACCTGACGACGCGCGCCGAGGAGTGGGAAGCCGCGCGGCAGAACACGCTGAGCTACTATCACGTCGTCGAGGGCGAAAACGGAAATTCCATCACCTATCAATCGCTGATTGAGCGCTATGCGGCGGAATACAACCTCCGCCCCGCGTTCGTCGCCGCCATCATCCGCAACGAAAGCTCCTTCCGCACGGATGCGGAATCAAGCGTGGGCGCGCGCGGGCTGATGCAGCTGATGCCGGACACGGCAGAGTGGATTGCCGGAAAAATCGGCGACAGCAATTATTCCTTCGACCACCTCTACGACGCGGAAACGAACATCCGCTACGGCTGCTGGTACTTGAATTACCTGTCCAAGCTGTTCCGGGGCGACGCGGTGCTTGTCTCTTCCGCCTATCACGCGGGGCAGACGACCGTCACCCGCTGGCTGAGCGACAAGAGCATTTCGTCAGACGGCGTGACCATCCCCGTAGATAAGCTGCCGGACGGTCCGACCAAACAATACGCAGGGAGAGTGACGACATCCTATGGCATTTACGAAGCCCTTCTCTACCCCAACGAAAGTGCGGAAGCTGCTGGCGCTGCTGATGGCGATTCTATGTCTGCCCGTGCTGTCCGCGCAGGCGTCGCCAACCAGTGACGCGCTGGTCATCGGCATCCAGAGCAGCAAGACGACGAGCCTGAACCCCCTCTTCCCGGTCGAGCGGGACATGCTGTCCATCTTCGACCTGATGTACGATTCGCTCATCACCATTGATGACAACTATCAGCCGCAGGCCGGTCTGGCAGAAAGCTGGACGCAGACCGGCAACGGCCGCACATGGACGTTCACGCTGCGGCAGGGCGTGCTGTTCTCCGACGGAACGGAAATGACGGCGAACGACGTCGTCGCGACGGCGAACTACATCATTTCCTGCGCCAAGGACACGACCCTGACGAACAAGGGATACTACGCCAATCTGCGCTACTTCGTCAAGGAAATCAAGGCACGGGACAACTACACGGTGGAGGTGCGCGCTGATCGGCAGTATTACGGCGTGCTGTACGCCATGACATTCCCGGTGCTGCCCGCGAGCGCACTGGAAAGCGCAAATCCCCCCGGCACGGGCGCGTACATGATTACGGCCTTCACGCCCTATTCCAACGGCACGAAGGGCAGCATGACGCTCTCGCTGAACCCGTATTACAGCGGCAAGCCGCCGCAGTTCAAGAATCTCTACTTCGACCTGTACGGCAAGGACGCCGACGTGGTAAATGCGTACCAGTATTCCAACGTCGATGCCATTTTCTCCCGCTCATTGTCCATTGCGCAGTACAAATCTTCCACCAACACGCTCGCCATCACCTACCGCACGAATCAGCTGGAGTGCCTGCTGCTGAACAACTATCTCGGTTCGATGACGAACAACATGCGCACGGCGATTCGCTCCTGCATCAACATTGATTCCATCGTCCAGTCCGTCTACATGAGCATGGTTGACCGGACGAACACGCCCATGATTCAGGGAACGTGGATGTACAACTCGAACTTGTCCTCCTACTTCCAAGTCGATTTGAACAAGGCGCGGCAGCTGCTGGAGGAGGACGGCTGGTACGACACCGATGGCAGCGGCTATGTGGACAAGCCCAACAAGAACAACGAAGCCGCCGACCTCACCTACAATATCATCACCTACGAAGAGCCGGACAACAGCGTGCGCGTACAGGCAGCAAACATGATTGCCGACATGCTGGGGCAAATCGGCATCAAGGCGACGGTGGAGACGGTGTCGTACACCGAAATGCAGAAGCGCCTGAAAGCGGGCAACTTCCACATTGCGCTGGTCTCCTTCGCGATGGACGTCTGCCCCGACCCCGGCTTTCTGCTGATGAGCGGCAACACCTGCAACTACGTCGCCTACCGCTCGACGACGATGGATGCGCTGTTCAAGAAGCTGCGCACGCAGGTCACGCAGGCGGATTACCAATCCGTGCTGTACGATATTCAGGAGCAGTTTGCGAAGGACTGCCCGTTCATCTGCCTGTACTACCGCGGCGGCACGGTGCTGACGCGGCGGATGTACACCACCACCCGCGATGTGCGCGAGGGGCATCTGCTGGATGGGATAGAATCGTTCTACGACTGATTGATTCGTGCTTTCTGCGTAGAAGATTCTGCTTCATGCGCAGGGATTTCGCCTCTGCGGAGGCGAGGAGGGGGCATGAAAACAGACGAACGTCTGCGGTCGCCCCCTCGACCCCTTCGGGTGCGCACTCCCATAGTTGACTTTTGTTGTTGCAGGGGGAATCACGGAATTTTCCCCCTTTCCAGCACTTTCCGCCACAGTTTTTCATCTCCTTTGCCCTGCCGGGTTGATTTCGGCAGGGTTTTGCTATATAATTATGTTGGTATTTTATCTGTAAGGAAGGTACACACATGGACTGGATTGAATTGACGATTCATACCACCACGGCAGGCGCGGACATTGTGTCCGAGGCGCTGATGGCGGAGGGCGCGACCGGCACGATGGTGGAGGATCGCGCGGATATTCCCGACCCCGACAAGCCCAATGGCTACTGGGAGATTATCGACCCGAATCTGATTGCCTCCATGCCGGAGGATGTGCTGGTGCACGCATGGTTCACGCCGGACAGCTCCTTCGCAGACCGGATGCAGGCGCTGCGCAGCCGCTGCGACGAACTGCATCACATGGATTTGGGGCTTGACCTCGGCACGCTGGAAATTTCGACGCTGAATGTTCATGATGAGGACTGGGCGGAGGTGTGGAAGAAGTTCTACAAGCCGTTCAAGGCGGGGCGTTCGCTGGTGGTAAAGCCGACGTGGGAGCATTACGACCCGCAGCCCGGCGACCGCATCATCGAGATTGACCCCGGCATGGCGTTCGGTTCCGGCACGCACGAGACGACCTCGATGTGCCTGGAGCTGCTGGAGGACGCGATGCACGGCGGCGAATCGGTCATCGACGTAGGCACGGGCAGCGGCATCCTCGCCATCGGCGCGGCGATGCTCGGCGCAAAGGACGTGCTTGCCATCGACATTGACCCCGTGGCGGTGCGCGTGGCGAAGGAGAACATTGAGCACAACCACCTGTCCGACCGTGTCCGCGCGGTGGAGGGCAATCTGCTGGCGAGCAGCGACGGCGTGTGCGACCTGTGCGTGGCGAACATCATCGCCGACGTCATCTGCATGTTCGCGCAGCCGCTGGTGGATCACATCGTCCCCGGCGGGCTGTTCATCTGCTCCGGCATCATCAAGGAACGCGAGCAGGACGTGGTGAACGCGCTGACCGCCGCCGATTACACGATTCTGGAAACGAAGCGCAAGGGCGAATGGGTCGCCATGCTGTCCCGGAGGAAGAAGTAATGCACCGCTTTTATGCTGACGGGCTGGGCGAAATCGGCAGCCTTGTCACGCTGTCGGAGGAGGATGCGCGCCATGCGTCCCGCGTGCTGCGGATGCAGCCGGGCGACGCGGCGGAGCTGTTTCTGGACGGCCGCCGCTTTTCCGCCGAAATCGCGGAAATGACGACGGAGGGCGTGACGGCGCGCTTGATAAGCGAACTGCCCTCCACCGAGGCGAAATTGCGCATCACGCTTTATCAGGGCTTGCCGAAAGCGGAGAAGATGGAGCTGATTGTGCAGAAGGCAGTGGAGCTGGGTGCGGCGCGGGTCGTCCCGGTCGCCATGAGCCGCTGCGTCGTGCAGCTCAGCGCCAAGGACGGCGCGAAGAAGCAGGAGCGCTGGCAGAAAATCGCCCGCGAAGCCTGCAAGCAGTCTGGGCGCTGCCAGATGATGGCGGTGGATGCGCCGATTGCTTTTCCTGCCCTGCTGACAGCGCTGAAAACGCACGAAGCCGCCATCGTCCCGTGGGAGGACGCGCGCGGGTACAGCCTGACCGCCTTCCACCAGGAGCATCCGGAAATCCGCGACCTCGCGATTGTCATCGGGCCTGAAGGCGGCATGAGCGCGGACGAAATCGCCCGGATGAAAGACTGCGGCTGCCAAAGCGTCACCCTCGGCGCTCGTATTCTGCGCACCGAAACCGCAGGACTTTGCGCACTGAGCGCATTATTCTGCCTATACGGTGAATTGGAGTGAAACCATGAAAACTGCTGCCTTCCACACCCTTGGGTGCAAGGTCAACCAATACGACACACAGGCGATGCTGGAGAAATTCCGCGCCGCCGGCTATGAAATCGTTCCGTTCGACGCGGATGCTGATGTTTACGTCATCAACACCTGCACCGTGACCGGCACAGGCGACAAGAAATCCCTGCAATTGGCGCGCCGCCTGCGCCGCGAGCATCCGGACAGCGCGCTGATTCTGGCGGGGTGTCTCGCGCAGCGCAAGCCGGAGGAGCTGCTTGAAACCGGCGCGCGCCTCGTCATCGGCACGCAGCACCGCGGCGAAGTCGTCAAACTGCTGGAAAAGGCGCTGCGGGAGAACACATCCATCAACGCCGTCAACGAGCTGAACGCCACGACCCCCTTCGAGCCGCTGTCCATCACCTCGCAGGAGGAACACACCCGTGCGACGCTCAAAATTCAGGAGGGCTGCAACAACCACTGCACCTACTGCATCATCCCCAGCGTGCGCGGGCCGATTCGCTCCCGTCCGGTGGATGAAATCCGTGCCGAAGCCGAACGTCTGGCACAAGCCGGATTCACCGAGCTGGTGCTGACAGGCATCCATCTTACCAGCTACGGGCGGGACTTCACACCCCGTCAGACGCTGCTGGACGCGATTCGCGCCGTGCAGGATGTGCCGGGCGTGCGCCGCATCCGCCTTGGCAGCCTTGAGCCGACCGTCGCGACGGTAGAATTCGCGCAAGCCCTCCGCACGATGGACAAGGTCTGCCCGCAGTTCCACCTCGCTTTGCAATCCGGCAGCGACACCGTTTTGCAGCGGATGGCGCGCCGCTACAACATGCGCATGTACCGTCAAGCGATGGAAAACCTGCGCGCCGTCTACCCGATGGCGGCGTTCACAACGGATGTATTGACTGGCTTCCCTGGCGAAACGGAAGCCGAGTTCGAGGAAACGCGCGCTTTCATCCGCGAAGCCCGCTATGCCAAGATTCACGTTTTCCCCTACTCCCAGCGCGAAGGCACAAAAGCCGCCGTGATGCCGGGGCAGCTCTCAAACGCCGAGAAAGAACGCCGTGCGCGCCTGCTGATTGCCGCGGGCGACGAAATGGCAAGGCAGTACCGAGAGCAGTGGGTCAATGAGGTGGCGGAGGTGCTGCTGGAAGAGCCGGTGAATGGTCATTGGACGGGCTATACGCCGGAGTATATCGCGGTGACGCTGCCGGAGGGGTACAATGGACGGCAGGGGGAATTTGTGCGCGTCCGCCTGACGGGACTGAATGAAAGCGGCATGGACGGCACGCCCTGCGAATAATAGCCGCGTAAAAAAACTATTAAGGTAACGCGCTCAAGCCGGGCAGCCAAAAAAGGGTCAAGGGGCAATGCCCCTTGCAGGGTGCAGGGGCTGTCTCTTATACACATCTCCGAGCCC
>ENA-UAYF01001334-UAYF01001334.1-human-gut-metagenome-genome-assembly--contig:-NODE-1334-length-10702-cov-10.096929_pt1 | contig 10702 bp, 10 predicted proteins | sample MGYA00244017_ERZ654600 | MGnify/ENA primary metagenome ERZ654600 (study PRJEB26926, sample SAMN06164490) | human gut metagenome | biome: ENVO:00009003; feature: ENVO:2100002; material: ENVO:00002003... | reverse complement strand
CCCCCAGGACATTCGCTGGAGAAACTTCCTGCCGTCCTGCCGGGTAGCTGCAGTAAATATTAAAAGGTCGTCGCCGAAGGGCGGCGGCCTTTTTGTTTGCAAAAGGGATAAAGTGTGATATTATAATTAAAACAAAGTAAAAAAGTATTGCGTTTGCGGAGGAAAAATGAAAAAGAAATCTAAAAAAGAGCTTTTGATGGCAGGAGGGCTTGCATTGGAAATGCTGGTGGTGCTGTTGTTCCTGAATGCACGAATAAACGCCCTGCTGGATTCGGATATGTCCAGCGAAATGGTTTTGGCCCAGTTGCTTGCAAAAGAAAATGCAGCCCTCAGTACACATTGGTACTATTCGACCGAACTGCGTGTACTGAACACACAACTTCTTTATGCCTTCTTTTTTAAGCTGAGCAATAATTGGCACTGGATCAGAATGGCATCAATTATATGCTTGTGGTGTATTATAATCGGTATCTATTATTTCTGGGCTTGTGCGGAAGGCTGCAAAAAGTATTTCCTGATTACAGCACTTCTTTTACTGGCACCGATCTCCGAAGACTATTTCCGATTCGTACTGGCGGGTGTCTATTATATTCCTCATATTGCAATTGCGTTTGCGGCGCTGGCAATGAATGAGCTTTATATGAAAGCGCAGAGGGAAAGCAGAAAGCTGTGGCTGGTGGTTTCTGTACTGCTTGCACTTGTGGCGGGTCTGGGCGGCCCGCGTGAAATCATTGCGCTATACGGCCCCATTGGCGTTGCCGCAGCGGCAGAACTGCTGAATAAGAAAAACAAAATAAGATGGCAGCAGTTCATATATGCGACGTTTGTGGGCGCAGCAGCACTGCTGGGTTATGCACTGAATATGTTGGTTTTGGCCAGAATTTATCATTTTGCCACTTGGGGATGGCTGGGCTTTCAGCTTGCAGACGGCAGCAGAATGGTAGAAATCTTCAGTTCCTTCCTGCAGCTGTTTGGAGCACGCGGCACAGGAACAGAATATGTTTTCACCTGTGCAGTGAGTGTGATGTGGATTGTGCTGACGATTGGATGCATCGTTTATGCATACACGCACGAAGTGTCCGATGGGTACCGCCGTCTGGCAGATTTTACAGTGGCAGTGTATCTACTGTATTTTCTCCTGTACAGCGTCACAAATATGCTGTTCTCGGCCCGCTATGGAATTCTGAATACAGTTTTGTCCATCCCACTGCTCGCAATGGCGGCAAATGAAGTACATCTGAATGAGAGCAAAAGGCAATGGTTGCTTGCTGTAGTCGCTACAGCGACTATTGCGGGTGGGGCATTGGTACTATTCAAGATCGCTGGAGAAGATCAGACCACTGCACAAAGAGATGTGACAGAAAAGCTGCTGGCAGAAGGGTATGTGAACGGATATGCGACTTTCTGGAATGCGAATGTTCTGACAGAACTTTCGGACGGAAAAATTGAAGTCTGGCAGTGGTGCGGCGGACAGGATCTGCCGGAGCATAGTTCTGATATAGATGATATGACTCAGTGGTTGCAGCTTGCCAGCCATATGGTAGAGCACCCGTCCGGAAAGGTGTTCGCGCTGTTTACGAGAGAAGAATTTGAAAGCAATCCGTGGCGGAAAAACCTACACCCGGAAGATGTGATCTATGAAAATGAGGAATACATTGTGATGAGTTACCCAGATCATGATACGATGAAAGCAACTCTGGAAAAAGGCCTGTGAAGGCACGGAAGATATATATGCGATTGGATAAATATTTGGCCGAGACGGCCCAGTGCACCCGCAGCGAGGCTAAGGCGCTGCTTTCCAAAGGGCGGGTGCAGGTGAACGGTGCTGTCTGCAAAAAAGGGGACACCCAGCTCAAAGAAAGTGACACTGTGGCTGTGGATGGCAGGGCGCTCAGCTATCAGCAGTTCGTGTACATCATGCTCAACAAGCCCGAGGGCGTGGTGAGCGCTTCCACCGACAAGCGTGACACCACCGTGGTCGATCTGGTGGGGGATGCTTATCCCCGGCGGCAGCTGTTCCCGGCGGGAAGGCTGGACAAGACCAGCACCGGCTTTGTGCTGCTGACCGATGACGGCACCTTTGCCCACGACATCCTTGCTCCAAAGCGCCACGTCTCCAAGACCTACACTGTGGTGTTGGACACGCCGCTGACCGAGCAGATGCGCACCGGCTTTGCGGCGGGCGTGACCCTTGCCGACGGCACGGCCCTTTCGCCTGCGGAGGTGACGGCCCTTTCTGCCGATGGCTGCACTGTGCGGGTGGTGCTCAAGCAGGGCGTATACCACCAGATCAAGCGGATGTTCGGCGTGTACGGCGCAGGTGTGAACGGCCTGCACCGGGATGCCATCGGCGGCCTTGCACTCGACCCGGCCCTTGCACCGGGCCAGTGGCGGGAGCTTTCTGCCGAAGAAGTGTCAAAAATTTCCAGCTGACAGGGTCGGCTTTTCACCCGAATTTCAAAAAAGCAACACATTTTTCCGGTAGAATAGGGAACAGAACCACGCAAAAAGGCACTTTTTTGGTTCAGAATGGCCCCTAAAGATAATATTCACAAGAAAAAACTATCTTTTTTGTTGAAATATGTTGCAAAAGTAAATTCTTTTGTGTAAAATATAAAATGTGATGCAGCTAAATTGTTAAAAATCACGACCAGCTGCCGCTGCGGTTTGCACAAACGAGGAAAAGGGGTATCCATTATGGCCAATAGAGTATTTCAAAGCGTGATCTACCAGATGAAAGACGCGATCAACCGGGTGGTCGGCGTGGTGGATGAGACCGGCGCTGTTATTTCCTGCTCGGAGCTGAACCTGATCGGCGAGGTGCGCGAGGGCTTCATGGCGGAGCGTCTGACCGCAGGCGACCGCTTTGTGCGCGATGGCTACACCTATCAGCAGTTCTCCAGCGCCAAGCATAACGATTATGCAGTATTCGTGGAAGGCGTGGACGAGACGGCTGGTCAGTTTGCCGCTATGTTGTCCATCAGCCTGCAGAGCATCAAGCAGTACCACGACGAAAAGTTTGATAAGTCCAACTTTATCAAGAATGTGGTGCTGGATAACATCCTGCCCGGCGATATCTATGCCAAGGCCCGTGAGCTGCACTTTGCCACCGATGTTTCCCGCGTGGTGTTCATCGTGCGTGTTACCAGCGGCGGCGATATCTCCGCCTACGATGTGGTCAGCAGCCTGTTTCCGGATAAGCAGAAGGACTTTGTGTTCAATATCAGCGAGACGGATACCGTGCTGGTCAAGGAGATCCGCAAGGGCATCGACCGCACCGATATGGAAAAGCTGGCTGCCAGCATCGTGGATACCCTGTCCGGCGAGCATTACATCAAGGCTGTGGTGGGCATCGGCACCCCCATCTCCAACGTGAAGGATCTGGCTACCTCCTTCAAGGAAGCACAGATCGCCATGGAAGTGAGCAAGGTGTTCGACACCGAAAAGCAGATCATCCGCTACGATAATCTGGGCATTGCACGCCTGATCTATCAGCTGCCCACCACCGTGTGCGAGATGTTCCTGCGCGAGGTGTTCAAGCAGGGCAGCATCGAAAGCCTGGATCAGGAGACCCTGTTCACCATCCAGCGCTTCTTCGAGAATAACCTGAATGTGTCTGAAACCAGCCGCGGCCTGTTTGTGCACCGCAACACGCTGGTGTATCGTCTGGAAAAGATCAAAAAGCTGACTGGTCTGGATCTGCGTGAGTTCGACGATGCTATCGTCTTTAAGGTAGCACTGATGGTCAAGAAGTACCTGTCCAACAATCCGGCCAAATACTAATAAGCTGCAGGCTCTGCCTGCAGTGCAGAACCGGCCGCTCGAAACCGATGCTGGCCGGTTCTTTTTGCTGTGAAAACAGATTCTAATGTCAGGAGCTAATATTACCCTATGATCGATTTAGAACACGTTTCCAAGGAATATAAACGGGGCGGACCGCTGGCACTGGACGATATCAATCTCCATGTGGACGACGGCGAGTTCGTGTTCCTGCTGGGTCATTCCGGCGCAGGCAAATCCACCCTGCTCAAGCTGTTGTTGCGCGAAGAGCTGCCCAGTGAGGGCAAGGTGACCGTGCTGGGCAAGGATGTTGCCTGCCTGCACCGCCATCAGGTGCCGTATCTGCGCCGTCAGATGGGCATTATCTTTCAGGATTTCCGGCTGATCCCCACCATGACTGTGTACGAGAACATCGCCTTTGCCATGCATGTGACCAACGTCAAGCGCCGGGAGATCAGCGACCGTGTGGAGTACATGCTGGAGCTGGTGCATCTGGAGGATAAGGCCAAGGCCTATCCGGACACCCTTTCCGGCGGTGAACAGCAGCGTGTGGCTGTGGCCCGCGCCCTTGCCCACGGCCCCAAGCTGGTCATTGCGGACGAGCCCACTGGCAATATCGACCCGGAATTGAGCCTGGAAATGATGGAGCTGCTGGAGCGGGTGAGCGAAATGGGCATCACCGTGGTGGTCGTTACCCATGAGCACGAGCTGGTGCGCCAGTTCCACCAGCGCGTCGTCACCCTGAAAAAGGGCCGCATCATTTCGGATGTGCCTGCCGACAAGGAAGCCATCCGCGCACGCGCAGAGCGCAAAGAACGCCTGTTCGAGACCGAGCTGGAACCTGCTGACACCGCAGAAAAGGAGGCGGCCACCGTATGATGAGACCTTCTACCTTCTTTTTTCTGATCCGGCGCGGCATCCGCAATCTGGGCAAGCACTGGGCCATGACCTTTGTGTGCATCCTGTCCCTCAGTGTCTGTATGACCCTGAACACCTTTGCAAGCCTTGCCGAGGTGAATGTGGACAGCATGGTGAACTATCTGGGCAGCCAGAACGAGACCGTGGTCTATCTGGACCCGGAGTGTGATGATGCCACTGCGCAGGCCGTGGGCGAAAAGCTGGCGGCAATGCCCGGCGTGACCAATGTGCAGTTCGTCTCCAAGCAGGACGTGCTGAACACCTACCGCAATTACATGGAAGATTACTCCTCCCTGTGGGATGAGTTTGAAAATGACAACCCCTTCAAGGCCAACTACCGCGTTTCCATCGCGGATCTGAGCCAGATGGAGAGCATGAGCAAGCAGATGCAGGCCATTCAGGGCGTGTACAGCGTTACCGCCCCGGTGGAAATGACCAACGTCTTTGTGCAGGTGCAGCGCTCTGTTACCAAAGTGGGCCGCGGCATCGTGCTGGTGCTGATGGTCGTCAGCATCATCACGGTGGGCAGCACCATCCGCCTGAGCGTGTTTGCGCGCCGCCGCGAAATTGAGATCATGAAGTACGTGGGTGCCACCAACGGTCTGGTCACTCTGCCCTTCGTTGTGGAAGGTCTGGCCATGGGCCTGATCTCCGGCGTGCTCACTGCAGCGATCAGTCTGGGCGGCTACTCCTACATGGTGCAGGCCTCCGACGGTCTGGGCGGCGTGTGGGAAATGATCATGGGTCAGGCACTGGTGCCGGTGAGCGCCGTCTGGTCCACTATCATCCCGTACAGCCTCATCGGCGGTGCCGTTGTGGGTGGTCTGGGCAGTATGTTCTCCATCCGCAAGCACCTGAACGTGTGATCGAAAGGAGCCGCACATGAAAAAAGCACTTCATGCAAAGCCCTTCCGCCTGCAGATGCCCGGCCATACGCCGCGCCATGCACGGCCGGAGCCTGCCCGCAGCAAGCTGCTGCGCGGCGTGAGTCTGTGCCTGGCGGCGGTATGCCTTGCGGCAAGCGTCAGCTTCCAGCCGGCCACGGCAGCCACCAGCATGGCCAGCCTGCAGAACAAGCTGAACAGCCTTTCCAAATCCATCGACCAGCACAAGAAGGAGCTTTCGGACGCAAAGAAAAAGGAAGCTGCTGCAAAAGCGCTGGAAACTGAGCTAAAGGATCGCGTGGGCATCATTCAGTCTCAGATCAGCGTGCTGAGCACCCAGATCGCTGCTGTGCAGAACAACATTGGCCAGACCGAGCAAAAGATCACCGCCAAGGAAGGCGAGATCACCCAGAAGCAGGCCGAGATCGACAGCCAGTGGGGTGATTTTAAAAAGCACATGGCTGCCATGCAGGAGCTGCGCGACGGCGGCAGTGTGGCCATGCTGAGCGCAGTGAACGACCTGTATGAGCTGCTCACCTTCAACGAGGTCATGCAGGATATCTCCATCAAAGATACCGAGATCATGGACAACATGAAGGCGGCCAAGTCTGAACTGGAAGCGGACAAGGTGGAACTGGAGGCCCAGCGCAAGGAACTGCAGAGCCAGAAGGCGGAGCTGGATACCCAGAACTACCAGATGAAGGCAAAGCAGAGCGAGCTGAACAGCAGCATTTCTGCGGCGCAGCTTTCTGCACAGGATGCCCAGAAGGCCCAGCAGACGGCACAGGCCGCTATTGAATCGGACGAGCTGAACTATGAGGCCGTCAAGAAAGAGATCCAGAAGCTGATCGCGGCCGCTGCATCCAGCAAGCCGCAGCTGAGCTTTACCGGCTTTGCCTGCCCGCTGAAGAGATATACCCGCATTTCCAGTGAGTACGGCTGGCGCAAGAACCCGGTGTCCGGCGTGAACAGACTGCATGCCGGCATTGATCTGGCTGCGCCGGGCGGTACCCCCATCTACGCAGCCGCAAGCGGCTATGTGCAGGTGGCGGGCTGGTCCAGCGGCGGCTATGGCAACTATGTCATCATCTACCACGGCAGCATGTCGGACGGCAACGCCTACAGTACCCTGTACGGCCATATGAAGTCGGTAGCCACCAGTGCGGGCAAGTATGTCAAGCAGGGTGAGCTGATCGGCTACGTTGGTTCCACCGGCAACTCTACCGGCAACCACCTGCATCTGGAAGTCTGGAAGGGCGGCAGCAAGGCCAATGCGGTCAATCCGCGCGGTTATATCCCGTTCCCGCACAACTGAGTGTATTTATAAGGAGTCTGGTATTCTATGAACGAACAAAAACATAAGCGTTTGCTGCGCATCGGCTGCCTTTTGCTGGCAGGCGTGTTTGCACTCTCGCTGCTGGGCAGTGTGCTGATGATGCTGCTGTTCTGACAGGAGGGAGCAAGGCATGAACCGTAAGATCTCTGTGGGCATGGCTGTCACCATTGTGATCCTTGCCATGACCGTGACCTTTTCCATTACCATGCTCATTGCCATGCGTCTGTTTGACAGCACAGTGAGCAGCGTGAAGGAAAAGGAGAGCATGTACAACAAAGTGGCCGAGGTGGACCGCTATGTGCGCAGCAACGACTACTACACCATTGATGAAACGGTGCTGTACGACCGCCTGACCGCAGGCTACCTGCTGGGTATCGGCGACAAGTACGCCCGTTACTACACCGCCAACGCCTACACCGAGCTGATGAACCAGCAGAGCGGCAAGGTGATGGGCATTGGCGTGGAGCTTGGCATGGACCAGACCGGCTATGCCAGAGTGACCAGGGTGTATGAGGACTCGCCTGCGCAGGAAGCCGGTATCGTGGTGGGCGATTACATCACTGCTATTGACGGCACCGATGTGAAGAGCCTTTCCGGGGTGGATGCCGTGCAGTCCCGCCTGCAGGGCGAAGCCGGCACCATCGTCAATGTTACATGGCTCGACAGCAAGGCTGCTTCCCGGACGGCGGACCTGACCCACTCCGGCTACACCAGCACGACTGTGGACTACCAGATGCTGGACAGCGTGGGTTACATCAAGATCCGCCAGTTCGACGGCAGCACGCCCAGCGAGCTGGACTATGCCATCCGGTCTCTCACTACCAGCGGTGCCCAGAGCCTTGTGTTCGACCTGCGCGATAACGGCGGCGGCGTGTTGGATGATGCCATCAGCTGCATCGATCTGATCGCCCCGGAAGGCACTGTGGCCTATGCCGAGGATAAGAACGGAAACCGAACCATCATTGGCAGCAGCGACGATGAGAGTAAGGTGGAGCTGCCCATCGTCTGTCTGGTCAACGGCAACACCGCCAGCGCGGCAGAGCTGTTTGCTGCCAGCCTGCGCACCATGAACGGCGCACGTCTGGTGGGCACCACCACCATGGGCAAGGGCACCATCCAGAGCAGCCCGCAGCGCCTTTCGGATGGCAGCGCCGTGAGCATCACGGTGGCAAAGCTCATCTGCGGCGACGGCTCCTGCTTTGATGGCACCGGCCTGAGCGTGGATGTAGAGCGTGCCCTCAGTGCCGAAGAGACCACGAATTTCTACGATTATACCCCCGAGGATGACCCGCAGATCCAGCGTGCGGTCAGCGCAGCACAGCAGCTGAGCGGTACCACGACTTTGGGCGGAGTCAACGAAGCAGCTTCTTCGGCTGCTGCTTCCGAAGAAGCCGACAGCGCTGCCACTGAGCCGGAGAACGCTTCCTCTGAGGAAACGGCTTCCTCCACCGAAGCAGAAGCCGGCGGCGAAGCAGCATCCAGCGCAGAATAAAGGGTAAAACCGGCAGAAATGCTGCATGGGCTTCTTCTTGTAAAAAGGAACCCGGTTTATTGCGGTGCTGTTTGCCGTACTGACCCCTTCTCGTGAAAATGCAACCCAGCCAGACCCGCAGGTCTGGCTGGGTTGCCATATTATAATAATATTTCCGCTGAATATGCCCAAAGCGACGCGGAGGGCATTCAAATCGTACTATGAAAAAGGATGGAATCTATGCCCGAACTGACCGACCTCTCGGTGATCCGCGCCCTGTGTGAAAAATACGATTTTGCACTCTCCAAGGGTTTTGGACAGAACTTTATCATCAATCCGGGCCTGCCGCCCAAGATCGTGGATGCCAGCGGCGTGGATAAGCGCTATGGCGTCATTGAAATCGGCCCCGGCATCGGTGTGCTGACCCGGGAATTGGCAAAGCGCGCCGCCAAGGTGGTGTCCATTGAAGTGGACGAACGCCTGCCGCCGCTGCTGGCCGAAACGATGGCCGGAGTGGACAATTTCAAACTGGTATTACAGGATGTACTGAAAGTTGACCTGAAGGCTCTTATTGCGGAAGAATTCTCCGGTATGCCGGTGGCTGTGTGCGCCAACCTGCCCTACTACATCACCAGTCCCATCGTCATGAAGCTGCTGGGCGACCGCCTGCCCATTGAAAGCCTGACCGTCATGGTACAGAAGGAAGCTGCCGACCGTCTGGCTGCTGCGCCCGGCACCCGTGCATCCAGCGCCATCAGCTGCGCGGTGAGCTACTATGCCACCTCCAAAATGATGTTCACCGCTGCGCCCGGCAGTTTTTACCCGGCCCCCAAGGTGACCAGCGCCGTGGTGCGCATGGAGATCCGTCCGCAGCCCGCTGTGCAGGTGGAGGACGAAGAAGGCTATTTTGCGCTGGTGCGTGCCGCCTTCGGACAGCGCCGCAAAACGGCTGCAAACGCCATTGCCAGCGGCCTGGGGATGCCCAAGGACGCGGTGACAGCCGCCATTGAAGCCGCCGGTTTTGATGCCCGCATCCGCCCGGAAGCCCTCACACTGGAGGATTTTGCAAAGATCCAGCAGGCCCTTGCCCGCTGAAGCAGCCCGCCGCTCAAAAAAGAATACAACAGACTTTGAAACTCACAGGAGCCGTCCGCAGGCTGTCCAGCTTTTCATATACCAATAGCTTGAACATGATCCGGGGTTCTGCTGCCGATTTTCTTCCTCTCGAAGAATACGCCTGATACAGTTTCCCGTAATCCAGTTCCGCAAGCTGGGCGTTGGCTACATACACCGGTTCATGTTCATCTATTAAAAGCAGACGAAAGCATGAACTGATGGCAATGGCACCTCATTTGTTAAACGGTATAGTATACTGTTTGAGGAATGGGTTGTTTTTTGCGCGCCAAGAAGATATTGACAAGCCGCGCGTTTTTTGGTATTCTATCAAAAGACCGCTTGGTCCATGCTGGTGTGGCGCAATGGCAGCGCAACTGATTTGTAATCAGTGGGTTGCAGGTTCAACTCCTGTCACCAGCTCCAAAAAGCCGCTCAGGAACGTTGATTTCTGGGCGGCTTTTGCTTTTGTGTTTTTGCTTTCGACACAAAAATCCAAAAATTCCGCAAAAGATGTTGACAAACTACCATCCGGGTGGTAATATATACAGGCAATCCATGGACTGCAAAACTGAATATGGGCGTGTTCCCGAGTGGCCAATGGGGACAGACTGTAAATCTGCTGCTTTCAGCTTCGGTGGTTCGAATCCACCCGCGCCCACCAAACAAGAAAAATCCGAACCTGTTTCCGATTGGAGAAGGGTTCGGATTTTTCGTTTTCTTCGGGTACAACAATGAAGGCTCCCGTGGACGGTGCAAAACTCCGATACCTTGTCATAGACCGTAAGCCGATAACAAAATTTGGAGGATGCGATTATGAAATACGATGAAAGAGCCTGCAAATTCAACATGGACACCGGGTGTGTGGAGTTGACTCTCCAAGATGGGAGAAAAATTTCCATTGACTGCACCGGGGTTGAGGATGCTCTGGATGTTACCATGGAGCAGAGGTCAGAACTGGACTACCTCATTTACAATGACCCGCTGGGCTATGCGGACTTGATTTTGAATGGCGACCCAGAGGAATATTTGAAAAATGCAGCCGGGAGCCATGAGTTAGAAGATCCTCCGAAACTCAAAGTTCCATATCCTGACCACGCTTGCGGTTTCGCTGCTGCACATTCATGGTGCGTTCCTGCTTGGGTGCAAGAATCTTTTCCAGAAAGCCGCGCACCAGTTCGGGCGCACGGTGGAGAGCAT
>ENA-UAYF01001333-UAYF01001333.1-human-gut-metagenome-genome-assembly--contig:-NODE-1333-length-10710-cov-15.558048_pt1 | contig 10710 bp, 15 predicted proteins | sample MGYA00244017_ERZ654600 | MGnify/ENA primary metagenome ERZ654600 (study PRJEB26926, sample SAMN06164490) | human gut metagenome | biome: ENVO:00009003; feature: ENVO:2100002; material: ENVO:00002003... | reverse complement strand
GGTGCAGGATCACTGGCTGTTGATGCTACAATGATCGTATAGTCCATTGCATCGTTTTTCTCAAGTGTGGAAACAATCTTTGCAACGGTGGATGCCTTCTGACCGATCGCTACATAGATACAAACAACATCCTTTCCACGCTGGTTGATGATCGTATCAAGTGCGATCGAAGTCTTACCGGTCTGACGATCACCGATGATCAGCTCACGCTGTCCTTTACCGATTGGGAACATGGAATCGATCGACAGGATACCGGTCTGAAGTGGTTCATTGACCGACTGTCTGTCTGCGATACTTGGTGCTTCCTGCTCAACCGGCATGTAATCTGCCTCTTTGATCGCTCCCTTACCATCAATTGGTGCACCCAATGCATTGATGATTCTTCCAAGGAATTCTTCACCTACCGGTACGCCGGCTCTCTTACCTGTTCTGGTAACCTTTGTACCTTCTTTTATTCCGGTATCTTTTCCGAACAGGATACATCCGATCTCGGTTCTTCTGATATCCTGTACCATACCCTTGATACCATTTTCAAATACTACAATCTCACCATACATGGCATTATCAATACCATATATCGTTACTATTCCATCTCCTACCCAGATGACAGTTCCTACTTCTTTGTCCCGGGTGTCGAAGTCAAAATTCTCTATCTCACTTTTCAGTATGGAGATAATATCTCCTGAACTTATTGAACTCAAATCTTATCACCTCGTAACCAATCTTTGTGTAAGCCGCTTACATCTGCCTGCCAGACTCCAGTCATATTCCTTATTTCCGACCTTAATAATAAAGCCTCCAATCAGACTGTCGTTCTTCTCCAATGTCAGTTCCACATCTGAGGTCTTATATTTCTTTTTCAGAAAATCTTCAATCCCCTTCTTCTGTGCCTCCGTTGGAGGTGTCACATAATAAAGGGTTGCAAGAAGGACATCCGCCTTCTTCTTTATAAGAACTCTGTATTCTCTGCATATCTCAAAGAACTGATCAAAATCAGAATTGTTGCAAAGTACCTTTAAGAATTTTACCGTAGTCTTTGAACCGTCGAATATCTTATCGATGATTTCTGATTTCTTTTCTCTGCTGACAACCGGACACGTAAGTGCCTCCTGTAATTCAGGATTCTCCCTGACAACTGCTTCCATGTCTGAAAGCTCAGCCGCATCAATATTCAGCTCGCACAAAACTTCAGCATAATTAATTGCTTTCTGTGTCATGGGCCTCACCTGCTTTTTCTATAAACTCATCATATAGTGACTGATTTTTCGCGTCATTTGAGTCTTCACCCAGAATCTTAGCCGCTGCCGACATTGCAAGCTCTGCAACCTGAGATTCCATATCGCTCAAAGCCTTTTCACGCTGTACTTCTATAGTTTTTTCCGCATCCTTGATCATACGGTTTGATTTCTCGCCTGCATCTGCCACAATCCTGTTATATTCATTCTGTGCAGCCTGTCTGGATTTATCCCGCATGGTATCACATTCATCCTGAACACCTGCGAGAGTATCTTCATATTGCTGCTTCAGTTTCATGGCATCATCCTTCGTCTGATTGGCATTCGCGATCGAGGATTTGATCATCTCTTCACGTTCTGCCATGATCTTATTGATCGGACCGATCAGGAATTTCTTTAACAGAAGAAACAAAACTATAATATTAATTATGGTTATGGCTATGGACGAGACACTTAAATTTATCATTTAATGACCTCCTGCCTTTCTGTCTGTTTTCGTTATCCGACAATTACGATTCCTTAATATCTATTATGATATAGTGTCGCAATCATCATATTCTTATAAATATTATTTCAGAAGAAGAATGATCAAAAGACCAATTACCAGACCGTAAACGGCTGTTGCCTCTGCAAGTGCTCCACCGATGATCAGAAGCTTTGTGATCTTACTGTCTGCTTCCGGCTGTCTTGCTACTGCTTCTACTGCCTTTGATGTTGCGATTCCAAGTCCGATACCTGCTCCAATACCTGTTAATACTGCTATAGCAGCTCCAATTGCGATTACTGTATTCATAATTATTATCTCCTTTTCATTTTCCTTATTTTAATCTTAGTCTTCTCCCAATCCTTCCTGCATGTAGAGTGCAGTTAAGAATGTGAATACAAATGCCTGAAGTAAGCCATCAAAGATATCAAAATAAAGGCTTAACGGAATAGGCACAATGACAGGCGCTACCGCCTCAATTAATTTCATTACAACAAATGCACCTAAAACATTGCCGAACAATCGCATACATAACGACAATGGTTTTATTACAATCTCCATTACATTTATAGGTGCTACTATTGCTACCGGCTCTGCAAAGCTCTTAAGCCAGCCTTTCGGTCCCCTGCTTCTGATACAGACAACCTGAACCATGACTATACTCATGATCGCCAGTGCTGCTGTTACGTTCAGATCCTTGGTTGGTGGTTTAAATCCAAATATACCTGCGATATTTGCCATTCCGATATACAAAATGACAGTGATCAGATACGGTATATATGCCTTACCTTTTTCTCCCATAACGTCACTAAACAGATTATTAAATGTCGTAATGATCGACTCCAGAGCAAGCTGTTTCTTTCCCGGATTCTCAACTTTCAGATTCCGGACAAGTATAACGGACAACAGAACAAGTACCGCCATAATGATCCATGTTACCACGATTGATTCCGAGATCGGGATTCCACCAAAAATTGGAATGGTAAAGAGAGTCTCGCAATTCAGCTCCTCTGTTAACTTTTCTGCAAGGTCACCCGTAGGTCTTCACTTCCTCTCATGTAATTTTTTCAAAGGGCATACTAACTGTTAAGGATATTTATTACTTCTCTTGCATCACTCTCGGAAAATCCTTTTACCGTATTCTCCGTATTGATCCAGTAATCAGCAAGTCCAACTCTGTCCCAGTCTGAATCCATGTCATCTAAGATCACCAGCCTGTCCACATCGTGTTGGTCTACATAGTCCTTAACCTCAAAGCACCGTCCATAATCCTCATACTTGCCGGATATATGTTCCTGCGGCGGAGTTACATCTGATATAACGAGACCTTCCTCCTTAAGCTTCAGGATCAGCTCCTGTGCTCTCTCGTCACATACCGGATCTTTCATAACCTCTTTCCGCCAGTTAAAGATCGCTACCAGCTTCGCATCTGTTGCCTTTACAACATCTGCAAGGTTTTTTACATTTTTTCTGTCAACGGTTTCACCCGGATTGTTACAGATGAATTTGTTTGAATTTAACACACCGTCAATGTCGAAAAAAATGACTTTCATTTAGATTTCCTCCTGCATTCTTCCATGTGCTTCCAGTTGTCCTTTAAACAACAACGTATTATAGCACACCATTTTTTATTTTTCACCTTTTATTAATTTATTAATAAAAAATATATTTCTAAACTTTTTATAAAAAATCATAACTGATTCTACTCTGTAAAGTAAAATAGCCCCATCCTTTTCAGGCTTTCTTCTGTTTTTTACGTTGTCCATAAAACAGAAGAAAACTCTTACCGGAGAATGGGGCTTTATTTCTGAATATCTGTATTCTATTCAGCCCCACCTGTAATGATCCATGGTGCCGGCTGAGCAACAAATACATTTTCTTTATTTGTCTTGGATACGTTGATCTGTAACGCTTCCATATTCCGAATACCGAATTTGTCAAAGATCAGCTTGGTCTCTGCAAGGATACCAAGATCTAATGTGTAGATAACAAACTGCATCTGCGGATTGATCGCAAGCAGGCGTTCAATATCAGATTCCAGATAATGATTCGCAACGATAAATGCAAGTCTTGGTACCGGAATCTTACTTAAGGATTCTTCGCTCATATCCGGAATGATCTGCACGTTATGAACTCCAAACTTCTCAACATTTTCCTCCATAGATCTTCTGGAACCGCTGTCCGGCTCTACTGCAATGATCTGACCTTCGCTCGCTGTGATCGCAGCTTCGATAACGATACTCTCTGCCATCAGCGCAAGAATCGTGTCATGGGTATCTACACCGAGAATACTCATGATAACCGCGCGGATCTCATTGCATACATAATGAACCGATCCCTTTGTAAACAGATCATTCTTCATACCGTACCGAACGGATTCTCTGGTCTTCTCGTTTACAATAAAGACAACCGTCGGTTTGGATATCTTCTTATTAATAACATTCTTGAGTTTTGCATTTGTAAGTTCACTTCCCGGCTCTGTTCCTTCGCCGATCCAGATATCATATTCGCCAAATCCCGCTTCCCATAATGTATAGAAGAGATCTTCATGACTGGCATCGGTATAGATCAGAACCCGCTTATGTGTATCAATCGTTGGCACGACATTTTTCTGCCTGCCGCAGATATTAAGCATCTTTATCTTCTCCGGGCTGACATCCATCTTATTTGCAAAGAAGCCAAGCCAGTTCAACATGCCTGAATTACTGAACGTATTTTTCATTGTTTTCTACCCCACTTTTCTATCGTATTTTCCAATCAGATAACCTTCTCCAACCGGATTGTCGTTTTCTAAAACAGTCTTTATAATTATACAATTTTTCTCGTTAACTGTAAATTCTTTTGTGCGTTTTTCACACATCTTATACTTTGTCAATAGAAGTGCAACAAATTTTTTAATTTTAAGGCAACTTTTTTTCAAGTTGCCTTAAATTGGACTATTATATATTCCTAATGCGTGTAATTGCTCTGTAAATAATTCCCGGCTGGTACGCCAGTTAAACATTTTACGAGGATAATCATTTATCCAGTCTTGTATATAAATAACATCCTTATCATCGTACCGGTCCAAATCTGTACCCTTTGGAGCATGACGACGGATAAGGCGATTATTGTTCTCGTTGCTACCACGCTCATAACTGCTATAAGCATGACAGTAGTAGCAGTCTATCCGGTGTGATCCATCCGTTGAGGTTTCAATTCCAAATGCATCCGAAAATTCAACACCGTTATCAACTGTGATTGACCTAAACACATCCTTAAAACGATCACCCCACAGGCGTTCTAATTCATCTACCTGTTCAACTACAGATTCAGCCTTTTGATCTGGCAACATTCGCACAATCTCCATTCTGGTAAGTCGTTCAGTCAGTACGAGAAAACAACCCTTTGTAATGCCCTGTTTACCTTTCACTGTGTCCATTTCCCAATGTCCAAAGGTAGTACGTTTTGAAACTTCCGTAGGTCGTTTTTCTATCGAAGTTCCGGCAGACTTACGCTTCTGGACAGGCTTCTTATATTTCTTTTTCTTCTTACCGCCTTTAATCGGAAGATAACTGCTATCAAGCAAATAGAACACATGATTATCTATATATCGGTACAATGTTCTAACACTGATTTTAGTATCAAACTTTGCAGATGCTTCTGCAAGTGCGGCAGATGGACTATAGCGGGCATTTATTATTTTATCTTCGATAAAATCTGCAAAAGCTATATCGCTTCCTACCTTTAAAGCCTTGCCAAGGTGCGTTTTTCGTTCATCTGCAACAGCCTGTCCAAGGTCACAGCTATACGCTTTTGTTTCTATCCATTCACTGTCTAAATGTGTATATGTACCTTTTTTAATTTCCCGGTATATCGTTGAACGATTAACACCTAGATAGTCCGCTATGTACTGAACACTCTTTCCAGTATTAAGCAAGGTTTCAATCGTCACGCGATCATACCTAGTCAAATGTTTATACCCTTTTCCCACTTAATCACCTTTTTCCCTTTTCTTCTGTAAAAAAAAAATAAGCATAAGGTAAACTCCCTATGCTTATTATAATATTTAATCCACCGATTATTTACTGGAAATATTTGGTAATTTTTGTTGTTCCCAGTTTTCAAACTTTAACACCACATCACGAGGGGGATCGTCGTTAAATCCACATTCATAGCTAGTAGCGACACGCTCCGGCATTAAAAGAGCCTGCACACGATCCACACATTCATCATGTGATCGGTCAACCTTTTTGTATTGTGCAGATACAGGATTTGCATAAGTATCAACATACTGATATTTGCCACTTTTTCGTTGATATATGTACGTTTTCATAGTCTGTTCCGACATTTCAACATATAACTCACAACGCCGCTCAAATTGCTTGATCTGCTCAGTGTTGCATCCGATCAGCCGTCGGAAAAACACAGGCATACTCATGGAAGTAGTAAGTATCAATAGCTGACATTCAAGCATCTTATTCCTATAGCGACTTTTTACTGTCGATTGAGTATTATTATCAAGTATCTTCAAAAAATCCGATACGTTGAAGTCTTCTGGTCGCACATCATCAAGTATCAAGCAATCTTCGCCGCGATACCCATCTAACGGATCATTACTACCAGACGATATATAAAAACTGTAACCTTTCTCAATAGCAAGCTGTTTAGAGTATGTCGTCTTTCCACAAGACGATTCACCAAAGATATATATACACGTCATATTTCTATCCATATGCATAAGTGCATCCTTGCGATATGCAAACGCATTATCTATACTCTTTTTGAATCTATCATATTCTGTAGCAGATATATAATCCGTGTAATTATACTCACGAATAACTCCACTCTGAATTAGTTCTATCAGTTCATCCTTGCGCTTTCTCGAGGCTGTTTTAGCAAGAGCCGCCGCGGCTTCTGCAACAAAATCAAAGTTTGAGACAACATTTTCTTCTAAATACTGTGCCTTTTCCGGCGCATTTGAATGCGTAAGATATGCCAGAGCATCCGCAAATTTACCACGAATTTTTCCGATTCTTTCTGGCTGTATTCCAAACCAATTACAGATGCTACTGGTTGGCACACTATCCTTAAATCGTATCATTATATGCCAGTGCGGTAACTTTTGCGATCCGTCCGCATTTGTATCTATATCATGCAGGATAAATGCATAATCTTTCACTGCATTGTGATCCAAGCCGCTCTCAACTTGATCACGAGACATAAAGCGAAGTTGTTGAACTATCTCACACGTTTTAAAACTCTTTGGAACTCCCATTTTATCCCCACTTTCTTTTTTCCCTTATCTTTTCCCCTTAATCACTTTTACACTTTTTACACCTTTTACACCTCGTTTGCTACCGCTGGGGACAAGCCCCCCAGCGGTAGCAAAAAACCTAGATTTTATAAAACATTTTTAAATTTTTAAAATAAAGCTTTACACCTTTACACCTACATTTTTAAATATCAATTTCATTTTATATTCCACCTTTCCAAATACTTAAAACTTTAGCAACCGCAATGCCAAACGCAAAGCATTATTCGCCAACGATAATATTTGATTAAATAAATACAGTAGCCTTTTCATCTATGCATCCTTTCCATGACATTGTCACAACCTCTCCCATCTTTAAGGCATGTAAGATATCTAATACACCACGAGTTAGGTATACAAACATGTTCACCATTCCGAGGACAGAAACCTAATTTTCCAGACACACAAACCGAATGTACACACTTCGCACATCGCTCTACATTTTGAACAAACTTAACATGATCTTTCATTTTTTATTCCCTTTTCCTTTCCATCTTAAAGAAACAACAAACCACATATACTTACAAAAATCATTAATACGCATAAAAAAGATAGAATAAGCTCTCCCACTAAAGCAAATAAGACAGCACAGAATATTTCTATAATAAAAAACATACACATAATACGTTCATAATACATCTTTTCCACCCCTCTCTTTTATCATCAAAGGCAAACACAGCAGTGGCATGCGGATGCGTGGCAGTCAACCCAAGGCGGATAAACCGCCCAGAGGGGTTGACAGCGCACGCAACCACCTGCATGTTATAGCTATCGGTACAAGGAGGCACTTCGTGCACTTGCACCGATCTGTTTACTTGCGTCTACGCCTATAGCGTCGCTTTAAGCCAGACGCTGACAGGTCATTGACATGCGCACCTTGATTAACAAGAATCTGATCATCCGGCAGGAGATCATCCGACCGCAGACGCTCCACACGTTCGTCGGTATCGTACGACGCATAGTCTTGATTCATGATCCACGCATATGACACCTTAAGCGGCTTAAGCATATCTATATTATTGCAATTCTCGAAGTCCATCGGATCATACGCCAGCTTGCGGACAACTCTCCACGTTTTTTTCACGCACACAAGGTTAGCTGTAATCTGTCGCAAGAGAGCGTCACAAAAATGGAATCTTTGCGAAGTACCAATAATATATATTTTATTCTTACGCACTTGCAGGAGATTTCTAAGCAATTCAGTACTAATATTTGTCTTGAAATCACGACTATTCCAGATAGCACCTATTTCATCCATTACAAAAATAGTAATATCTTCGCGCGGCTGTTCTACATCCATCAACTGACGGGATGTCACAAACGGAGTATAAGGTATATCCGAAAAAGAGACATTAGATACAATATGTATATGTTGCGTCACAAACGCCTGTTTGCTTTCATCCCATACAGGTAAGCCGTTGTATTTATTATAAATATCATGCACCTGCTTACTCACACATAAGGTTTTACCGCTACCAAACACTTTGTTACGATATGCGCTGATTATATCGACACGACCATAAAAAGGACATCTGTTGTACTCTTTATGTTTGATATAGTAATAAAGGTCAACCGCTCCATAACGGCACATGTCGAAAAAGTGCCGGATAACAAATTTTGGAAATGGAAAAACAACTATACAAATAAATAAAAGAAACAATATAATCTCTAACACACTACAGCCTTGCCTTTCTGATCGCGCCAAGGATCACCGCTAAAAAGAAAAGAGCAAGGACATATACAAGAACCTTTGTCAGCATAAGCGTAAGATCGCCGTTACTATAAAAGTAATTAACCATGTTATCCATAAAACATTCATCCCCTTTCTTTTACATTAAACAATTATAAATAAATACAAATGCAACACAGATTATAAACGTAACCAGAAAAATCAGTATCCAATGAAGCAACACATAGATATCATCTAATGTCTTCGGCGTTTGATCCGGCGAACCGACAAAATTCGAATACCATGCATTGCCCGGAGTAGCAATCTTTACCGCCGTTTCTGTTGTGGCTTCTACTGTGACTTCTGTAGTTACTTCTGTCGTTGCTTCTGTCGTTGCTTCTGTCGTCGCTTCTGTCGTTATTTCTGTAGCATCAAGTTCAGAAGCCGTTACAGATACACTGCTAAAAAGGACTATTGTTAGCATCATCAACAATAGATTCAAGATCTTTTTTTTGCATCTTTTCATATTCATGCATCATCCTTTCGTCTCTCTTATAGTCAAGTATATAGTGATATTCCCGGAATATCTGAACCGCTCCGCACACGAACACCACAAAAAACAATAAGCCAAGCATTAAACCACCCCCTTAATCATCGCGGAATAAATCATAAATAGCACGCGCTACCATACCGCAGACAGAAACGACTAAAAACAATTCAAGAGGAGTAAATCGAATGCCGTCAATGACTATCTCATAATTTAAAAAGTACACAGCTAACTTCATGAGATACAAGATATATTTCAATCAATCACCCCCTAGAAAATATGTTTAAGTACACCGACGACAACAAGGATAATTACAGCAATCACAACAAGCGACCAGCACGATGCCGGGATACACTTAAGTACAGCTATAATGCCGTTTGATGTACCTTCGCCGACATTTAAGCCATCAAGAGCCGAGGATATCATACTAGACAAGGATTTTATAAGCGTCTGCAAAATCTCTAACGCCGCGGGCAATCCTTCCGTTACAAGGGTCTTAATAAACTTTATTAATGTAGATAAAATACTAGATAATGTATCTGAACCATCAGAACTAGTCGACTGTTTACCATCAGAATTATAATAATAATTATTTATCGTAGTATGTGTAGAATCATCATTTGTAACAATTTGACTGACCTCTTTTATTGTATTTCCATTTGAATCAACAGTATCTTTTACAGAGACATCCGATTGAATAGTATCCGGATTATCCAAACTAGATAAGTCCAAAGCATTAAACTTAAATGTACGAACGTCAGAAGATACATCACATAAAGCATTGGAAAAACTATCATTCCGATTCGGCGAACTACTAAACCGTTTATGCTTCAAAACAACTGTCACATAAATAGTAGAACTATATATGTCTATATTTGACAAATCCGTACCAGCCCCAAAAAAAGAAGAAGCTTCATCAACCAATATACAGACTGAATATATAAACTGCTGACCAAAACTACCTTTTGTGTCCATTACTGCCATAGAATCAGTGGACGTGCCCGAAGATGTCACCAACAAATTACTTTTTTTACTTGCAGTTTTATCAGCATACGCCCCCATATTTAATTTATTCCGATATCTTATAACTTGCGAATACTCAATATCCATATAAAAAGATGATGGATCACTTTTCATCACTTGTGAACTATATGAATAATCATATATAAATTTATACACATTATTTACTTGAGACAACCGACATTTAAACGAATCCCATCCAAATGAATCCGCACTAAGCTTATCGCCATCATTAACATCCGGTTCTGGTTTCACCACCGGAACTTTATTATCTGGCGCAGGATCTCGAATCTCATTAACATACAAGCCAACATCTGTAATAGTATTAAATACCGGAATATTCATACAAGCGTATTGTGTACCATAAAAGCCCTTATCACAAATTATTGAATAATATGACGCACCATCATAAACACCAGAACCATCATAATCAGCCCAGTTACAAGAATCCACTATAGTACC
>ENA-UAYF01001325-UAYF01001325.1-human-gut-metagenome-genome-assembly--contig:-NODE-1325-length-10757-cov-5.600729_pt1 | contig 10757 bp, 6 predicted proteins | sample MGYA00244017_ERZ654600 | MGnify/ENA primary metagenome ERZ654600 (study PRJEB26926, sample SAMN06164490) | human gut metagenome | biome: ENVO:00009003; feature: ENVO:2100002; material: ENVO:00002003... | reverse complement strand
TGTCTCGTGGGCTCGGAGATGTGTATAAGAGACAGAGCTCATAGAGGTAGGCGGCTTCCTCGTCATTCAGACGGAAAAGTATCTGCACATTTCTTTTTCGCATCGGCATCCTCCTTCCCTTCGGAGAGCCTGTTAATCTGAAGCAGGCACATAAAGACAACGCCGATGACGCTGCCGAGCATCGTGCCGATGAGGAAGAATAAAAACTCACTCATTCTTTAAGACTCCTTTCCTGACCGCCACGCTTTGGCGGATATTCTTTTTCGGGGTTTCAGGGGCAGCCCCCTGACAAGCGAATTTGGGCGTCCATCGGAAGATGGATAACCAAATTCAGTGCTTGGTAAGACATTACTCGCCGCACTCGTCCTCATACATACATTCTCCACGCACGGGGCAGAAGTACGGACAGTCCGAACAGCAGGCGTCCTCCATATCCTCATCTTCGTCTGCATTTTCTTCGCAGCCGTCCTCATCACACTCGTCTGCTTCCGCAATATCGGCTTCGCCGCAGGCAAAATCCTCATTGGAAAACTCGATAAGGTCAGTATCAAAGAGGATGATTTTGACTTTCTCCGCCGCCTGTTCGGGGCTGTCGGCATAGACGGAAATGGTCTTTTCATAGTGTCCTGTGAGCGTTACATCATACTTTTTCAATGGTTAAATCCTCGCTTTCTTCATTCAATTTTGGTTATTTTTTTGTTCCTGCCTTTGAAAAAATCCTCATACAATCAACGGGCATCCCTCCTTTCACGGGCGGGATTTTGCCTTGCAAGCCCCAGATAGGACATTAAAAAATCGTTGACATCCTTCCCGACAGGCGGCGGGGCGTCAACGATTTTATAGTCTTTCTGCAATAATTCTTTTAGGGCGGCGGTACAAAGCCTGCCTGTCTTGTCGTTATCCAAGTGCAGGATAACGGTCTTAATCTGCGGATTTTCACGCAGGTAAGTGGATAGGGCAATGGGGATTTTGCTCTCCGAGAGTTCCTTTTTGGGCTGATACACGCCCGACAGGGAGAGCAGGTTTACCGCCCGATAATCCTTTCCCTCGCATTTGAGGTAGGTGGCATAGGACAGTAAATCAATGGCAGCTTCAAATAAATGCACCTTGTCCGTAGGCTCTCTTGCCAGAAGTCGGAACGAATACCGCTTGTCGCTGCCCGATGCATCGCCCTTAAAGGAGCTGCCAACCGTACTCCTGAGAGCCGCATACTTTGGCGTTCCGCTTTTGTCCTTGCCGACAAAAACAGCGTTGTGGTACTTCCTGCTCTCGAAAATAATGCCCTCCGCAATACACTCCTGAATGAGCGAAAAGTCAATGCCACGCCCGAAAAGATAATCTGTCACTCGGTCTGCATTACCGTTTTTCTCTGGCAGGAGCAGCACCTTTGGCTTATCTTTCTTTACGGCAGGGGGCGGCGGTTGCCACTCCGCCGTAATGCCTGTGAGAGCTTCGACAGCTTCCACAAAACCGTACTCCCTTACCTTGATGAGATAATCGAGGGCGGAAACACCGCCGATACCTCTTGACCACCAGTACCATTTGCCGTTGGAAATTTTCAAGCTGTCGTGTTCCCTCGTACAGTAGACATTGCCCGCCACACGCTTCAGGTTGCTCGGCTCATACCGTTGAAGATAGGAAAGCAAGTCCATCTGCCGTGCCTGCTCGATGACCTCTGGGGCAAGCTGCACATAAGGTCGGTTACTTCTCATTCAATTAAATCACCTCCAGAAATAGAAAAAGCCGAGGGATTTTCCGTTAAGAAAACCTCTCGGCTATGTAACAGACGGCGTCAGCTTCACGCCAACGCCGCCGTTTCTTTGGTCAGTCCGTTATAAAATTCCTGCTTTTTTCAGATAACCTACGCTGTCATAGCAGCCACGCAGGTAAACAGACTGCAATTCCATATCCGTGAGCTGATTTTTCAGCTCCATCACTTTGATAAGAGCCGCACATTCCTCCTTTGTCAGCTCCGCCGCCTGCTCGCTGTCGCACACGCCTAAGACGGCGGGATATTTCCCATACAGGCTCTCAATCTCATCCTGCAACGCTTGGTATTCCTCGTTTTCCTTACTCAGCTTTGCGATGACAGAGCTTAAATATTCATTGAAGATATTGCTGTGGACATCTACAAAGGTTTCAAATCTGAACGCATCAGACACCGCTATCACCTCCGACATTCTCTAAATCTACACCTATTATACTGCCCACTTTTCAGCAATACAAATGTGCAAACGCAGATTATCGCTCACGGCTGACACTTTTTCTTTCGGGCTGTTCCTCGCCCTGCTCTGGCTCGGTATCCAGAACGGAAGTGTCTTTCTCGTCCAGATTAAGCTCGATGTTGAGGGCGTTCAGCCGTTCCGTCTTTTCTTTCAGCTCCTCCTCAAAGGCAAATGGCTTTAACACCTCGGTCTTTGCGTTGGCAAGCTGCTCTATGGTTTCCGCCTTTCGGGTCTTGGCGGCTTCCAGTCTGGCGGGGAGCTTCGCAATCTCGTTCTCAATTCGGGTTAAATTTCCCAAAGCGTCAGAGCCTAACTCCACCTTATGCTTTGTCGCTCCGCAGAGATTAAGGCAGTAATGCGTGTTCAGCGTATCATAATAAACCTCCATCCGAAAACCACGGTAGCTACCGATTTCCACGGGATTTGCAAGGGGATTTTCCTTGCAGACGGCAAGGAGCATCTCGCCTGCGTCCGATTTTTCCTTGTAGGTCACGCCCTTTATTGTCATGGGGAAGAACTTTTCCTCGCCCTGTATCTTGTGCTGTTCGGCAAGGACAGCGTCGCTTTCATAGCCTGCGATGAGTTCTTCATATTTCTGAATGGTCTGTGGAAAATATTTCAGTATCCTGTCCTCAAGGTCGTAATGCTCGGACAGATAGCTCTGCTTCAATACTTTCAGCTTTGCCACCTGCATATCCAAGTCCATTTTTTCTTTAAAGCGTTCATCGCCTGTGGCAAGCATCTTGACCTCCGCAAAGGAAAGAGCTACCTCGTCCACATCCTCGGCGGAACGCACGGGGCTTTTGCTCGTCATTATCTGCGAGATAAATTTTTGCTTGCTCTCCACCAACTGATAGAGGTATGCGTCAAAGGTCTGCTCCGTCACATAGCGGTAAACCTCCACCTCTGGGAACATATTGCCCTGCCTTTCAATACGCCCCTGACGCTGTTCCAAATCCGAAGGTCGCCACGGACAATCGAGGTTGTGGATGGCAATGAGCCTGTCCTGCACATTTGTACCTGCCCCCATTTTCTGGGTAGAGCCTAAGAGGATACGCACCTCGCCGCTTCGTACCTTTGCGAAAAGCTCTTTTTTCTGTGCATCGGTATTCGCTTCGTGGATAAACCGCACCTGTTCGGCGGGAACGCCACGGGCAATGAGCTTCTCCCGTATATCGTCATAGACATTGAAAGTGCCGTCATTCTTCGGGGTGGAAAGGTCGCAGAAAATGAGCTGTGCCGCCTTTGTGTCGGCGTGTTCCTCCCAGATATGATACACATTTTCGATGCAGGCATTGACCTTGCTGTCTGGGTCGTCTGGCAGCATCGGGTCTATCATCCTCTGGTCGAGGGCAAGTTTCCGTCCGTCGTTGGTTACTTTAAGCATATTGTCAACCTGCGGTTCGACAAGCCTTGCCCTTATTTTCTCTGCCCGCTTCGCAAGGGAAGCTACCATTTCACTCTGGATTTCGCTCGGCTTGGTCTTGATGTTGTGGTAATTGACTTTCGGAACGGGGAGTTTCAGCATATCGGCGGTCTGAATATCCGCCACCTCCCGAAACATCTGCATCAGCTCTGGCAGGTTGTGGAACTTGGCAAACCTCGTCTTGGCTCGGTAATTCGTGCCTTCAGGTGCTAATTCCAGAGCCGTAACCGTTTCGCCAAAGGTGGACGCCCAACTGTCAAAATGCTGCAAGCCGTTCTGTGCCAAAGTGTCGTACTGCAAATACCTCTGCACGGAGTACATCTCATAAGGTAGGAAACGCCACGCCATACTTCCTTTCGTCCGTGGTCTTGGCGTAACCCCCTCCAGAACCGTGCTTACACCTCTCGATGTACACGGCTCGCCATCTTTCATAGTTTAAGTGATTTTGTCTTTGCTTCTTCGTAGCATTTCGGGCAGAGAGCCAATGACTTCCGCCTTTTCAGTAACATCAGTTCATCAAATTCATTATCAGCGTTCAAATCTTTTAAGCGCTTTACATGGTGCATATACACTTTCACGGGGTTTGCTCCGCACATCTCGCATTGTCCGCTTTTTAAACGTCCTGCAAGACTATTCGGTTTTATCTGCCCTCTGTATTTCGGCATAATGTCTACAAATTCAGGTGCGATATTGTTATTACGCCTAAATCCTTCATTGTAAAACTCACACCGCTTTGTTCCACTCTTGGTTTTGTAATCTGCGCCAAAGTCGCCCTTTACGCTACGGTATTTCTTATACATCTTCATAACAGAAGAATTATATTTTGCCGCCAACGTCTTTAAACAGCTTCCACGCATGATAGAATGAAATTTCCCCAGATTGCATACATTGATTGCTAACCTGTAATAATTGTACAATCCTCTGATTTCAGAATTATATTTACTGATGATTGCCACATCGTCTAATGGCATAAGCGCCCCTCTGTGGAGTGGCTTCCAAATCTCTTTGCCGTTTTCGTCTTTTTTGATTTTAAACGCACCGTATTCGTGCAGTTTCGCAATCCATTTTTCTTTCGGCATATATAACTGCACTTTTCCATACCACACCCGTTGCAGACCTTTTTTCGTCCGCTTTGTGTCCTGACTTCTTGATATTCTTATGTCGTATCCAAGATACCGCACCTTTTCAGAGGAATGGGTAACGTGAGTTTTCTCCTCCGACATTGTGAGATTTAGCTTGTCTTTTAGAAATATCTTTACCTGTTCCTTGATATTTTCAGCATCCTGCTTTGAACCTGTTATTGAAATCAGGAAATCGTCAGCGTAACGGTTGTATTGAAGTCTTTTGTAATTCTCATCCATCTCGTCTAAATGTGGTGTGGACAACATCACTTTCCTTGCTTCTTTAAATGCTGCTAGGTTTGCTTCTGTGCGCTCTATTTCCAGATTTTTCTGCGCTTTCCGATAAGCCCAGCGTACCTTATCATGGTCTTTGTGGACTTTACGGCTTCTTGTATCGCCTTTGTCAAAACTCTTTTTCATCCTTGCCATGAACTCATCAAGTTCATTCAGATAGATGTTGGCAAGTATCGGACTGACACCGGAGCCTTGTGGACTGCCGGAGTACGTTTCATGGTATGTCCACTGTTCCATATATCCTGCCCTTAGAAACTTCCACATCAGCGATATGAACGCTTCATCTTTTATGCGCTTTCTCAAAAGCTGTATTGTGATATGGTGGTCGAAGCTGTCAAAACAAGCCTTAATGTCTCCTTCGATTATCCACTTTGCACCAGTGAACAGCGTTACGATTTCTTTTAACGCTGTGTGGCAACTTCTTTTCGGTCTGAAACCATGTGAATTATCAGAGAATGTCGGCTCATAGATTGCTTCAAGTATCATACGGACAACTTCCTGTAACAGTTTATCGTCCGTTGACGGAATCCCCAATGGGCGCTTTTTACTGCTGTTTTTCTTCGCAATATAAACACGCCTTGCAGGGTTCGGCTGGTATGAGTGGTCTCTCAGCTTCTGAATGAGCTTTTCAATGCGCTCCATGCTCATACCGTCAAGAGTGAATCCGTCTGCACCTGCCGTCATGCTCCCCTGAGAGGTCGCAATATTCTGGTATGCAAGCAGATAGAACTCTGGGTTGTACAGGTTACGGTATAATCTCTCGTACCTGTACTCTTTGTTTTTTGCTTTTTCACTTAAACTTTTCAATACATTTTCGGGACTTCTCATAATGCCTCACGCACCTTTCCTTATTATTTGTATTGAAGAAAGACTGTCTCCCTTCGCCATGTGGACGGCTTTCCCGTCCTCGGACTACTACGGAGACTCTGTTGCCATAGTAAATATTCAGAGTCACTTTTCTCATAGCACTCATAGCCGATTTTCGGCATTTTACCTTAGGCAATCCCCGTTTAGAACTGTAATAACATAAGCCTGTTATGATTTCGGATGTGACGTTCGTCGTTTTCCATTATCCTATGGCTGATTTACTCTGGGTATCTTGTGGATACGCATGGCCGACTCATATCCACCAGAGTACATGCGAGTATAACTTCCTTACGCATGGAGCAACATTTTGCCCAATCTCCGACTGTCATTCAGGCAGTTTAGCTTTCATCCTTATTCATAACTTTTCGCCACTACCACGCAAACACTTTGGAAGTTTCCGTGTTTCGTGCCCTCCGACATGCTACACTCCCCATCGGGTTTCCCCTTTTGGATAAGTCGGGTGACGATAGGGTGCGGATTATTCCGCTTTGATACCTTGCCCTATTACTTGCTCAAGGTAAGATTATTACAGCCCCTTACGGGCGCACCACCATCGAGTTGCTGATAGGCGTACCCGTTGCGAAAATCGTGCCACGGCTGCCCGTGATTTCGTCCAGATAACGGCATTTCATAAAGAGGTCGCTTGATTTCTGGGCTTCGGTCTGGGCGATGCCGCCCACATTCCGCATCTTCGTGTAAAGGTACAGATTCTTATAAAAATGGCTCTCGTCAATGAAAAGCCTGTCAACGCCTAACTGCTCAAAGTCGATGACCGTATCCTTCCGCTTGGTATCGTTGAGTTTTTTGAGCTTGGCTTCGATGCCTTTCCTCGTTTTCATGAGCTGCTTGACCGTGAACTGCTCGCCGTGGGATTTCTGCACCTCGTCAATGCCCATCTCTATATCGTCAAGCTGTTTTTCAAGCTGCTCCCTCTGGCGTTCCACGCTCATCTGGATTTTTTCAAACTGCGAATGCCCGATGATGACTGCATCGTAATCGCCCGTGGCAATCCTGCCGCAGAACTTTTTTCGGTTGGCGGTTTCAAAATCCTGCTTAGTCGTCACAAGGATATTGGCAGAAGGGTACAGCCGCAGGTACTCGGAAGCCCATTGCCCTACAAGATGATTTGGCACGACAAACATGGATTTCTGGCATAATCCTAACCGCTTGCTTTCCTGTGCGGCAGCGACCATCTCAAAGGTCTTGCCTGCCCCTACCTTATGGGCAAGGAGCGTATTGCCGCCGTAGAGGATATGGGCGATGGCATTGACTTGGTGCGGTCTTAGCGTAATCTCTGGGGAAATGCCGCCGAAAGTGATATGACGCCCGTCATACTCACGGGGTCGCTTGCTGTTAAAGGTGTCATTGTAGTACCGCACAAGTCGGTTTCGCCGTTCTGGGTCTTTCCAAATCCAATCTTGGAACGCCTGCTTGATGACCTCCTGTTTCGCCTGTGCCGCCATCGTTTCTTTCTGGTTGAATACGGCTTTTTTGTTGCCGTCCTCATAAATATAATCAAAGATACGGGTATCCTTTAGGTTTAAGGTGTCCTCAATAATACGGTAGGCGGAAGCCCTCTTTGTACCGTAGGTGCTTTCCGCCTTGACATTTCCAAAATCGGAACTCTTATTCTCAATAAACCAGTCGCCGTTGTACGGGGTGTACCGCACTCGGATACGCCCTGCGGCATGGCTTGACGGCGTTAGAAGCTCCATGACAAACCGCTGTATATCGGTTTCTGGTATCCAAGTCGTACCCAGACGGACAGAGATTTCCGCCGCACTCAAATCCTTTGGGATGACCTGCTTTAAGGCTTCCACATTCAGTATAAGGGCAGGGTCAGACTTCGCCGCTATCTCTGCGATTTTCAGTTTCTCCCGTACATCGCCTGACAGATATTCGTCTGCCGTCACATACTTTACAGGCTCACTATTTGGCACACGGAAGATGACGCCCTGCAATTCATTGGCGATTTCCTCCTGCGGCTTACCTGTGAGCTGTGCCATATAATCAAGGTCAACACGGGCTTTTTCTCCGATAGATAATGCCAACGCTTCGCTCGCCGTTTCCACAGAAGTGATTGCCCTGTGGGGCTTTATTGTCCGTTTGGAAAACATATCCGCCTTGCGTTTGAAATTCCCCTCATCGTCAAGCACTTCAAGAGAACATAAGAGGAAGTAGCTTTCATCAGCGGCAAAAGCAAGGTAATTCCCTCGGTTGTTGATAAGCCCGTACTTTGCGGTAAAGGCATCGTAGAGCCGATTCAGGGTTTCCTGCTCCGTGCGTATCAGTTCATCAGGGCAATCGTTGGTCTGGTAATCAATCAGCTTCCTTACGCAATCCCTGATTTCAAGCAGCCCTTTGACACGGTTTGCCCCCGTCATAGAGAGCGTGGCAGGGGTCATACGGTCATTCTCACGGAAGTAAACCTGACCGTCTACAAGGGTATAAGAGAAGTTCCGCACATCGGGGTAGGCAGGGATAGAGTTGTCCTGCTCATCGGAGATTTCGTCAATCTCGGCTTCATAGTCGGGTATCTCGCCGTTTATCCTCTGCATGGCTTCATGTAGAAGCTCAGAGAGAGGTCTGCCCTTGTCTGCTTTACAGGCAGGCTCTAACTTCCCGAAGCGGGTACTTTCGTTTACCATCCTCCCAAGTATCATCTCTGGGTGCTGAACAAAATAGCTGTTCATCGTAATCCCGTTCTCATTGGTATCAAGGTAAATCCAGTCTGGCTCTATATCCACAATGCGGTCACGCTTCTGCAAAATCAGAATATCGCTCGTGATCTCCGTGCCTGCGTTTGCTCGGAAAGTGTTGTCTGGAAGCCTGACCGCCCCTAAAAGCTCGGCTCTCTGGGCGATATATTTCCTGACCTCTGGGCTTGCCTTGTCCATCGTTCCTTTGGAAGTGACGAACATCACAACGCCGCCCGTGCGTACCTTATCCAGAGCCTTTGCGAAAAAGTAATCGTGGATTAAAAATTTCTGGGTGTTGTAGCGGCTGTCGTCCACCTTAAACTCGCCAAACGGCACATTTCCAAGCACCACATCAAAGTGATTGTCAGGCAGCTTCGTGTCCTCAAAGCCCTCCACGGCGATATTTGCCTTTTGGTAGAGCTGCTTCGCAATCGCTCCCGTCAACGGGTCGATTTCCACGCCAAAAAGCTTCGAGCCTGCCATGCTTTCAGGGAGAAGCCCGAAGAAGTTGCCTGTGCCGCAGGACGGCTCCAAGATGCTGCCCTGCGTAAAGCCCAGACGGTCAAGGGCTTCGTACATCGCCTTAATGACGACAGGCGGCGTATAAAACGCCGTCAAAGTAGACTCTTTCGCCGCACGGTATTCCTCTGGGGAAAGGCTTGCGTACAGCTCCGTAAATTCATTCGCCCACGCTGAATTATCTTCATCAAACGCCATCGACAGACCGCCCCAACCGACATACTTTGAGAGGGTTTCCTGTTCTTCGGGCGTAGCAAGGCGGTTTTCAAGCTGAAGTTCATGCAGAAGGTTGACCGCAGCCATGTTGCCTCTGAATTTTTCTTTTGCACCGCCAACGCCAAGTGCATCATCGGTAATGCGGTAGTTGCGGCGGTCAGCAGAGAGGGCAGGCGTATCCGCTTTTTCTTTTTCGGGCTGTATTTCTGGCTCTCCAGTCCGTATTGTCTGGACGACAATATCATAGGGCAGACCGTTTTCCACGGCAGGGTATTCCGCCACGGTTTCGGTTATCGGCTCTGCGGGAGCGTCTGTTTTTTCTTCGGGTGGTAAATCCTTTTCCGCCTGCTGTTCCAAGAGCCTGCGGATATAGCCGATTTTCTCCACACGGTTAATCGGGAAGCCCACATTGTTCTGGAAAGTAATATCCCGCAGGGAAACATCGCCGCCGATTTCGCTGACGCTCTCAATGAGATAGCTGCGGTTGTCTATCGTGACTTTCCTGCCGATAAGGTCGGCGTTGTCCTGCCTTGCGGCTTCACGCTCGGCGTCCTTTGCCGCAAACAGCTCTGTGATATGCTCGGCACTATTTAATGTGTCGGCATATTCCTGTGCTTTCTCCTCAGTTTCAAAGGTCTGGTAAATGCCGCCTACATCGTAATACTGTCCGTCCTGCCCCTCTGGTACGGTATTATCCCGTATGATAAAGGGGGCTGCAAACGCATCAGAAGTCTGCTCTACGGTATAATGGGGCGTTTCCTTTGCTTCCTCGGCAGGCACAAACCACTCATTCTCAAAGGACATTATCTCCGCAAGGAGCGTTTCATCCTCTTGGGTCAGCTCGGTATGCTGCGTAAGGAACGGCACGAACACATCACGCCCGAAACGTAGGCTTTCCATCTTTTCCTGATAATAGTCCTCGCCCTGCCGTTTCCATTCAGCGATATAAGGGCAGTTCGGGGAAAGGCAGTAATCATAGTAGTTCCTGATATGGGCAATCAAATCGCCCTCGCCGTCGCCTATATCAAACCGCCCCTCGTAGGTGTGTTCCTCGCCGCCGATGACCGCCGTAATGGTAAAATCGGTCTTATGATACCAACCGACATGGTTATCCTCGTTTTCCCGTTCCCGATGCTGTTTCCCGTCCAGAACGCCAAGCAACCTGTTCCCAAGAGCGAAGCTAAGCTCCGTGTAGAGGTCATTCAGCTCCCTGTCATAAAAGGCAGGGTGTTCGGAGAAGCCGATGGAAAGCGTAACGCCATCTGCCCGTTTTTCGGGTGGTATCTCTGTTTTCTGGATTTCGGTAACGATGACCTTTAAGTGGTCGTTGGCAGGATTTTCCCTTAACCCTGTCTCTTATACACATCTGACGCTGCCGACGACTTAATAG
>ENA-UAYF01001323-UAYF01001323.1-human-gut-metagenome-genome-assembly--contig:-NODE-1323-length-10796-cov-4.803370_pt1 | contig 10796 bp, 8 predicted proteins | sample MGYA00244017_ERZ654600 | MGnify/ENA primary metagenome ERZ654600 (study PRJEB26926, sample SAMN06164490) | human gut metagenome | biome: ENVO:00009003; feature: ENVO:2100002; material: ENVO:00002003... | reverse complement strand
GCAGCGTCAGATGTGTATAAGAGACAGCTATCGGTACTGATAAGCAATTACATATAAAAATGGTGGAGTAAAACTCCACCATCAAACAATATCTATTAAAGAAATCCTTCTCTTATTTGTTGCTTTTTCCTGAAGGATTAGCACTTTTTCTCGGAGCATTACCTCTTCCTTTTGAAGCATCTCCTTTCTTCGGAGCATTTCCACTACCTTTATTGGTATTTCGTCCTTTAGCACGGAAGTTACGTTTGCCCCTTCCGTCATAACTACGTGGCTTGTATTCGGGTGACTCACCTAATTCTTCAGGTACAGGTATTTTATAAATATCTCTTTCCAGGAAATTCTCAATTTGCTTGAAGTTACTTTGTTCCTTTTCATTTACAAAGGTTAGAGCAACACCATCGTTATTAGCACGCGCCGTACGACCAATACGATGAACATAGTCTTCACTGTCATGCGGAACATCATAGTTAATCACAAGACGAATATCATCAATGTCAATACCACGAGCCACGATGTCAGTGGCAACCAGAATGTTTATACGACCTGCCTTAAACTCATGCATCACTTCTTCACGCTGTGCCTGTTCCAGGTCAGAATGCATTTCGCCTACATTCAGCTTCATCATTTTCAAGGCCTTTGTCACTTCCTTTACTTTCAACTTGGATGATGCGAAGATAATGACACGCTCCGGTGTTTGTTCAGCAAAGAGACTGCGAATTATACCCAACTTCTGATTTTCATAGCAAACATAGGCGGCTTGCACAATTTTATCAGCAGGGCGTGAAACGGCAAGTTTGACTTCAGCGGGATTATTGAGAATGGTGTTGGCAAGTTGTTGTATTTTTGCAGGCATGGTAGCAGAGAACATGATGGTTTGCCGTTCTTTAGGCAAATACTTCACAATCTGCATGATGTCATCGAAGAAACCCATATCGAGCATGCGGTCGGCTTCGTCAAGAATGAAATAGGAAACACGGGAAAGATCTACATATCCCAAACTCAGATGAGCTATCAAACGTCCCGGAGTAGCTATAACAACATCGGCTCCCAACATTAGCCCCTTCTTTTGCTGTTCAAAGAGTATCCCATCGTTACCACCATAAACTGCCACACTGCTGACAGGCATGAAGTAGGAAAAACCTTCCATCTGCTGATCTATTTGTTGCGCCAATTCTCGTGTGGGAGACATAACAATACAGTTTATAGCATCTTCAGGATGTCCACCTTCGGAAAGTTTATTCAGTACAGGCAACAGATAGGCAGCCGTCTTACCGGTTCCGGTCTGTGCCACGGCTATTAAATCTCTGCCTTCAAGTATAACGGGAATGGATTTCTCTTGTATAGGTGTGCACTCATCGAAGCGCATGGCTTCCAGTGCATCAAGCACCTGATCATTCAGTTGTAGTTCGGAAAACTTCATGTTTCTTTTTATTTAGTCGCAAAGATAGGAAATAAAGTGATTATCACAAAAGAATGAAGCTACTTTGCAATCCATTCCTTTAATACCCTGGATGCTGTTCCCATTCCGGATTCATTTGTCTGATTTTCTCGGGAATGGGGAAGACAATAGTATACCCACTTTCTTCGTTGGGAAGTTGCGGACGACTGTTGTAAGAACGGGTAAACTGTCCAAAACGAATTAAGTCCTGACGCCGCCAACCTTCCCAGGCCAATTCTAATTGGCGCTCAGCCAGAAGATTGTCCAAAGTAGCAGTACGTTCCGGTGCTCCTACACGGGTACGCACCTGATTCAGTTCTTCATCTCCATTGCGTCCGTCACGGACTTTGGCTTCACTCTTCATAAGCAATACATCAGCGTAACGAAACAGAACAATATCATTCTCCATCAATTTTCCATCTTTCATGGCTTTGTCATCTATCTCATATTTTTTCATACGGGCACCGGCAGTCTTTTCATAAGGTTCATCAGACAGATCCAGTTTAACCTTCCACGGTTCGTAAACTAAAGCTGTTCCATCATCCAATTTCACGACATTACCTTTCAAATCATAAACAGTACCTGCATAATAGCAATAATCAAAACGCGGATCCTGTTCGTTTGTCTCGTATCCAAAAGTCTGTAAGGCTTCGATAGTGGCACTTGATCCATTCTCACCAGACAAACCTAACGCTTTGGCATGATTATAATGACGCGAACGGAAAAGATATTGCATCTGATTGGTATATAGCGTCTTATTCATCGGAATAGTGAAGATGTTTTCAACAGAGCCTTCATTATATACGGCAAAATTGGCGGCATAATCTGATTCAAGACGATAACCTAAAGCTGTAATTTGGTCACAATAGAATTCTACGGTCTGCCAGGCATTGAATGTATTGCCATCCACATCAAAGAAGATTGTTTTCCCATCCGGATGGGTATCATCCACCCAGTTATTATCCATATAAATTTCTGCATTCAGTGCCAGTTTTGCAAGCAGGAAGTAGGCTACGGGACGTGTCAAGCGGCCATAGTAATTACCAGAACGGTTACTGAACTGAGCGGGCAGGAGTGGGGCTGTCTCTTGTAGTTCCTTGAATATGAAATTAAAGATATTCTCACGTTCACTCAGTACAATATCGTTTGAGGCAACCTTGGAAGATAGAACCAACGGAATACTACCGAACAGGTCCGTCAGATAATAATAGTACATTGCACGTAAAGCACGTACTTCGGCACGATAGGCTGGAAGTTCTGCATCTGCATGTGTAAGTGCATAACTTTCAATTTGTTCCAAAGACTTATTACTGAGCATTACTACTTTATAGAGATATTCCCAAGTGGCTTGTATCGCATCATTATTTATTCCCCATTTGTGCAAAAATAGTCCTTGCCAGAAACCACCGTCGTACCAGTCACCACCACGAGTAGGCATAATGGCTTCATCGGTTGTAAAAGTATTCAGATCATATATGCCGCGTCCCGTTCCCTGCAATCCTTGACTATCGGAATTTCCTCCGATATAGTTATAGAGAGAGGCAACCGCATTCAGATAAAGTTCAGTAATGTTACGATAGCCTTCTTCTTCGGGTAATGCATCGCGGGGACTTTCTTTTAGAAAACCATCACATGAGATCATGCACCAACTGAGGGTGATCAAAACACAAAACGAACGAATTATGGAATATCTTTTCATGTCTTTAAGGTTTAGAAGTTTACACTTAATCCGATGGTATATGTGCGGTATAAAGGATAATTGCGTTTATCATCTATACCTAAAGTAGAATTCACCGATGAACTGTTTATCATGGGTGTCAATCCGGAATAACCGGAAATAGTAGCCAGATTGTTGACCGTCAGTGACAGGCGAAGTGATTGCAGGTAACGGGTATTTTTCAATGGAACATTCCAGCCCACTGTGATATAGTCGAAGTTCACATAATCACCATCTTCCAACCAATAATCTGTAGCTGTCTGATCCTTTATATTCCGTGTAGGCGCTTTCTTCATAACGTTATAGTCGGGGAAACTATTCATATTCATATAAGTAAGCGAAGTACCATTATAGACTTTATGCCCGAATGCACCGTTTATCTGTAACGATATATCGAAATCTTTATAACGAAAACTGATATTAGAGCCAAGAATTGTCTTTGGAACTGCCTGACCTGCTATGTACCGGTCTTCACCATCTTCCAGACTAACACCACCACCATTCAAATCAGCAATCTGATAAGTATAGCCTCCGTTACCATCGGATACTAATCCTGTGCAATGGGGGAGGTAAAATACCCCCAGCGGTTGACCTACAATCTGGTAAACGATATGATTATATCCGCCATGAAATCCGGCACCATCCAATCCGGCAAGACTCTTGTATTCTGTTGCTGAAATATGTTCACCCTGATAGTTGCCGTCGAGGGAAAGCAATTTGTTTTGTTGAAAAGTCAGGTTAGCATTGATATTCAGTTCCATATCTTTGGTTTTCAATGGAGTTATGCCAATGGATAGCTCTGTTCCATAATTACGCATGGAACCAATGTTTGCCAGCAAAGTGTTGTAAGTGAAAGGCGGTACACTTACATTATAGAGATAGAGCATATCTTTCGTCTTGGAATTATAATAGTTGGCGGTCAGTAACAACCGGTTACCCAGCAAAGCCATTTCTATACCGGCATTGAAGGTCTGTTTCACTTCCCATTTTAAGTCCGGATTCATATTCTTCAATTGGTCCATTGTGACCACAGGCGATGAACCTACCGGAGCAACTCCGTTCGGGCGTATCAGATTCAGCGAGGTGTACGAATCAATTCCATTTTGGTTACCTGCCAAACCATAGCCTGCGCGGACTTTCAGATTGTCAATGAAAGGCAGTTTCTCCATAAACTTTTCCTTGCCGACTACCCATGCAACAGATACAGCTGGAAAGAAACCCCATTTATGATTACTGCCAAACTTGGAAGAGGCATCTCCACGGGCATTCACTGTCAGTATATAACGATCATCGTATGTATAGTTCACACGTCCCATGAAGGAGGCCAGGCGAGGATCTTCATAATAAGAATTAGTTCCTTCCCACGGACGGAGAGCACCTCCCTGAAGATTGTTATAGCCCAGACCATCAATACTGAAATTAGTAACTGTGGTATAGAATCCCGAATATTGGTCTTTTTGCACTTCCGCCAGCCCCAAAACATCAAAGAAATGCTTCCGCCATTCTTTCTTATAAGACAACATCAGGTTCCCCAATAACGATTCCATTTTCTTAGTTCCTTTGTATGCCTGCCCTTGCGCCCAGACCGCAACCGGCAGATACTGTGAATTTTCAATCACATTATAGGTGTAGGAACCAAACAGTGCCAGTTTCCATGCTTCAGACAAATTAAATGTCAACCGTGCATGCGTACTAATGTGCGAAGTAGCGTCTTTATCATTCACATCCATCCATGCCAGCGGATGAGACAACTGGCTGGCAAGAACACTTCCATCCCAACTTCCGGTTTCCGGATTCTTATGATTAGGGAAAGTGGGATTAAATGCAGCAGCCGAATAAAACACTTTATGTAAATTTACCAGGTTACGCTCTTTCTGTATAGAACCAAACATTCCGAGATCACATTTCAGAAAATTATCGAATACGTACTGCGTCATATTCATATTCGATGTGAAGTTCTGCAACTTTTCATTGACAATTACTCCTTCACGATTCATCAAAGCAAGTGAAACACGATAGTTGGAGGTGTTTGTTCCACCGGAGAAGGCAATGTGATGATTATGTTGCAGCCCTGTTTGTTCTATTTCCTTCTGAAAATCGGTATTGTTTCCCAAATCAAGAATAGAAACGCCACGTTCTTTAGCTACTGCCCGGAATTCATCTCCATTGAGCATTCTTACCGTTTTATAGCTTGAAGCAATACCGAAGCTACCATTATAGTTCACACTTGTACGCCCACTAACACCTTTTTTAGTGGTAATTTCAATAACACCCGATGCTCCGCGCGAACCATATTGCGCTGTTTCCGAAGCATCTTTCAAGATAACAAAACTTTCAATATCCGCCGGATAGATAGACATAAGCATACTCAAATCACCAAAAACACCGTCTACAATAATCAACGGATCATTGCCAGTAGTCAATGAAGTGGTACCACGCAAGCGGACAGCATCCAATGCTGCAGGTCCGTTGGAACCTTTCAGAATAGTCAAACCCGGTACCCGTCCACGGATGGCATCCAGTGGATTGGTTATCTGGTCTTTATTCATCTGGTTTTCGGTGATTCTTTCTACAAGTCCTGAAAGGTTCTTGCGAAGGCCTGTGGCATATCCAACAGTCGTTATAGAGTCAGGGAGGCTAACGTGAAGTTTTTCTTGTGCAACGGCTTGAAGGCCAGGGACAGTCAAAAACAAAGAGAGATAGAAAAGGTTCCGTATTCTCTTCATAGTATTAATATTTAAGAGGTTCCGCAAATATAGATGTCATTATATGAAACAAATATATTTGCGGAATAGTTCAGCTCATTTCGGCAAATCGATATATGAGTCCTTGAAGCCTAAGAAATAGAGCACTCCATCGAGCCCGATTGTATTGATGGACTGTTTGGCATTGGCAACCACTTTGGGTTTAGCATGAAAAGCGATACCCAAACCGGCAACACCCAGCATCGGAAGATCATTGGCTCCATCACCCACGGCAATAGTTTGAGCAATATCCACTTTTTCCACCTGCGCAATCAGACGCAACAGTTCAGCTTTCCGCTTACCGTCTACAACATCTCCCAAATAACGTCCAGTCAACTTACCATCCACAATTTCCAGTTCATTGGCATATACGTAGTCAATACCATATTTTTGTTGCAAGTATTGTCCGAAATAGGTGAAACCACCGGAAAGAATGGCAATCTTATAGCCGTACTTTTTCAACACATACATCAATCGGTCTACTCCTTCTGTTATAGGCAGGTGTTCCGCTATATCCTGCATTACAGATTCATCCAACCCTTTCAGTAAGGCTACGCGTTCGCGGAAGCTTTCGGTAAAATCTATTTCCCCACGCATGGCCCGTTCGGTGATGGCTTTTACTTCATCTCCTACACCGGCACGTATGGCCAATTCGTCAATTACTTCCGTCTCAATCAGTGTGGAGTCCATATCGAAACATATCAGACGGCGCATACGACGATACATATTATCGAGTTGAAAAGAGAAGTCCATTTCAAGTTCGCTCGCCAGCTTCATCAGTTGCTCTTGCATGGCAATGCGATCCTTCGGAGTTCCACGGACGGAGAATTCGATACACGCACGAGTACGTAAATCACATTCATCCAATGGGATACGTCCCGTCAGGCGCTTGATAGCATCAATATTCATCCCCTGTTCGGCAAGAATGCGGGTGACTGCGGAGATCTGGCGGGCAGACAACTTACGTCCCAGTAAAGTAAGGATATAGCGATTTTTTCCCTGCATGTTAACCCAATCTTCATATTCTTTCACCGAAATAGGATAGAAGCGAATCGTCACTCCCAAAGAAGATGCCTTGAAAAGCAACTCTTTCATAATGAATCCTGAATGTTGTTCCTCTGTCTTGCATAAGATACCCAATGACAGTGTATTATGAATGTCCGCCTGACCAATGTCAAGAATAGTAGCGTCGTATTTAGCTAAAATTTCTGTAACGGATGCAGTTAATCCCGGACGATCTTCGCCCGTAACGCGAATAAGAATAAGTTCTGTGCTCAACGGTTGCATATAAAATTGTTTATCTAAATTAATGAGTAACACGGTGCAAAAGTAGATAAAATTCCTGCTATATACACCAATTAACATAGAAATATGTATTTAACAGTAATATCCATGAAATGTTTCCTATTTCTCTTGAGGACATACTTGATACAAATGATAAAAACACATAATATATATTCGAAAATCACCGGATCAATACTGTGCAGAGAGGTATCCAGAGATGCAAAACATGTTATATAACATGAAAAAGTCAACCGTTTACTTGATTTTCAATAATAAAGTTATACCTTTGTCGCCGATTTAGAACGAGTGGTTCTATAATCTTAGTAAACGTTGATTGTATATTTGTTAGCTAAGACGTTGTTTTTACCGTCTGACAAACATCTATAAATCAACCAGTATTAACCAAAACCGCCTTACATGAAGCATGTAAAATGGATTTTTGTTGTATTACTAATTAGTTCCTTGACTTCTTTCGTAGAAAAAGACAAACCTACCGGAGGTTTAAATGTGGGTGACATAGCCCCTGATTTTAAAATCAAAACTATGTCGACTGAGCAACAACCTATTCAAAATCTCTCCAAGATGAAGGGAAAATATGTGTTACTCAGTTTCTGGGCAAGTTATGATGCGCAATCCCGGATGCAAAACGCAAGTTTGAGCAATGCGCTTCACTCAACTTCTCCAAACAATAATGTGGAAATGGTTTCCGTATCATTTGATGAATATCAATCTATCTTCGAGGAAACCATTCGTAAGGACCAAATAGTTACGCCCACCTGTTTCGTGGAAACTAAAGGCGAGTCGTCCGGCATCTTTAAAAAGTACCGTTTAGGCCGGGGATTTACTAACTATTTACTGGATGATAATGGTGTAATTATAGCCAAAAACATCTCTGCTGCAGAACTTTCAGCTTACTTGAATTAAGCTTTCACTGCACATTGCCATGAAAGATTTAAATAACCTGTAAGACGAAAGTGGGGTTGCTTCTAAAACTTATGTGATGAAAAAAGCATCGTTAGAGTCAAAAGAAGCAAAGACAAAAGAGGAAATGGATACAACAAAAAAGCCCCTCCTGCACTTGTGGTAACACAAGGAGCGGGAGGGGCTTCTTATTTTTGTTAAGTTGAGTTGGCTACTCTATTTCGGTGCCTTCTGATACAGATAAAATGCAATGAACGCATAGAGTATATTCGGTATCCATACAGCAATTACCGGAGGAACATTACCATTCACTGCAAAAGTGGAAGCAATCGTCTGGAACAAAATATATGAAAAGCTCAATGCCAAACCTATCCCCAAGTGTAATCCCATTCCCCCTTTAGTCTTTTTCGAAGAAAGAGAAACACCTATCAATGTGAGGATAAATGATGCAAACGACATGGCAATGCGTTTGTGATATTCAATTTCGAACTCTTTGATATTGGCAAAGCCGCGCTGCCGCTGCCGGCTAATATATTCGCTTAATTGTGGACTGGTCATCATTTCCTGTTGATTTTTCATAATAAGAAAATCGGCAGGTTCCATAAAAAGAGTACTATCGATGCGGTCTCCCTTAACAATATTCTCTTTCATACCATCCATTTCACGTATCATATAATCCTTTATAATCCATTTATGGACGGAGGCTGTATCATAAGTGATAGATCGTGCCGTAAGATGAGAAACCAACTGTTTGTCTTTAAACTTATCCAATGAAAAACGATATCCCGTCTTGCTATAATCTTCGAAGCGTTCAATATAAGCAATGACGCCCGAATCTACTTCCAACTGAATGTTACGAGCTGTATTCGATTTGCGCTGCTTATAATATTTATCTTCAAAGTTAATACGCGTCACACTACCTTGGGGTATGATATAAGAACCCAAAAAGAATGTTACTATTGCAATTATAGCTGCTGACACCATGTAGGGACGAAGCATCCTCTTAAAACTCATTCCGGTAGAGAACATCGCAATAATCTCGGAGTTCTCAGCCAGTTTTGAGGTAAAGAAAATAACCGCAATAAACACAAACAACGGACTGAACAGGTTTGCAAAGTAAGGAATGAAATTCAGATAATAATCGAAGATTATGGCTTTCCAAGGAGCTTCGTGTGACATAAATCTGTCCATCTTCTCATTAAAGTCGAATACCACTGCAATGGAGATAATCAATGCAATGGCAAACACATAAGTTCCAAGGAACTTCTTAATAATGTAGAAGTCGAGCCGCTTCAACCATTTCCAGTTATCCGGCATCTTTATACCTTTCATGTTCCAGTTCAGTTTTTTCATAACCTTGTCGATACGCGTTTCACCATCATCGGTTTCCATGTGGAGAAATCACCGGCAATGATGTGCTTGCGAGCTTCACCCACCAGCCACAGATAAAATGCCAAATTATGAATAGATGCAATTTGCATAGCCAGTAACTCCTGTGCATGGAACAAATGACGCAGATACGCCTTACTATATAAGGTATCTACCGCAGAAGCTCCATCTGCTTCAATAGGCGAGAAGTCTGTTTCCCATTTCTTATTACGCATATTGATGATACCATCTTTGGTGAACAACATGCCATTGCGTCCGTTTCGGGTTGGCATTACACAATCGAACATGTCTACACCGCGCTCGATACCTTCCAAAATATTGACCGGTGTACCTACACCCATCAGATACCGTGGCTTATCTTTCGGTAAGATTTCATTCACCAACTCAATCATCTCATACATTTTATCTACAGGTTCACCTACTGCCAGACCACCGATGGCATTGCCATCCGCACCCTTCGATGCTATGTATTCTGCCGACTGCTTGCGAAGATCAGGATATACACATCCTTGAACAATAGGAAAGAGAGACTGCTGGTATCCATACTTCGGTTCCGTTTCATTGAAACGCTGAATGCAACGGTCCAACCAACGATGTGTGAGTCCTAATGACTTTTTGGCATACGCATAATCCGAATCTCCTGGAGGACATTCGTCAAACGCCATCATGATATCTGCACCAATCGTACGCTCGATATCCATTACCTTTTCTGGAGTGAAGATATGTTTACTACCGTCGATATGTGAACGGAATTCTGCACCCTCCTCACGTAGTTTACGGATACCTGATAATGAGAACACCTGAAATCCGCCACTATCTGTCAGCATAGGACGGTCAAAGCCGTTGAACTTATGCAGTCCTCCGGCTTTTTCCAGTACGTCCAATCCCGGACGCAGATATAGATGATAGGTATTCCCTAATATGATTTGCGCCTTAATATCTTCTTTCAGTTCGGTTACATGCACACCTTTCACCGTTCCTACGGTACCTACCGGCATAAAGATAGGAGTTTCTATCTGCCCGTGATCGGTAGTTATCAATCCTGCACGCGCATTACTTTTACTGTCTGTATATTGTAAGTCGAATGTCATTCTGCTTTCTTTTCTTTCTTTACGGACAAGTCGATGGCATCGGCTACTTTTTCATCAGTCAGCGCAATGGCAAACACTTCCTTAATATCTTTCACATAGTGGAAAGTCAGTCCTTTCAAATAAATATCCTGAATTTCATCTATGTTCTTTTTATTTTCGGCACTCATGATGATTTCTGTCTCTTATACACATCTCCGAGCCCACGAGACACT
>ENA-UAYF01001313-UAYF01001313.1-human-gut-metagenome-genome-assembly--contig:-NODE-1313-length-10843-cov-4.091398_pt1 | contig 10843 bp, 7 predicted proteins | sample MGYA00244017_ERZ654600 | MGnify/ENA primary metagenome ERZ654600 (study PRJEB26926, sample SAMN06164490) | human gut metagenome | biome: ENVO:00009003; feature: ENVO:2100002; material: ENVO:00002003... | reverse complement strand
ATACGAGATCGCTCAGTGTCTCGTGGGCTCGGAGATGTGTATAAGAGACAGTAGGCGGGCTGCCCGTTTTCGAGCACGATCACGTCGGTGCCGTTGCCGCTGATGTTGACCACCGCTTCGGTCTGCGCCTGGTTGGTGTCGCTGAACAGGCGGGCCAACGCGAACGGACCGGCGTCGATGGAGGTGATCACGAAACCCGCTTCTTCTGCGGTATACGCAGTTTTTTCCAGACCACCGCGCAGAGTGGCTACGAGAATGCCATGAAGCTGCTTGCCGTTCTGCTCGTCATCCACTACAGACAACGGCACGAAGTCAAGTTCGGATTCCTCAATGGGCAATGGAATCATGCCTTTGGCCTGGAATGGCAGGGTTGAGCGTAAATCAGCTAGGGACATGTAGGGGAAGTCCGCCTCACGGAACACCATACGACGGCTCGAATAAACGGAGTATGGTGTTCTCACGCGGGAACTTGAAGCGTTGCACCAACGTTTTCAGTAGACCGGTGACCACTTCGGCGTCCACCACTTCGCCATCCACCACAGCTCCAACGGGCAGCGGAAGCGCCTGGAAGTGTTTGATGGTCGGCGAATCCGTATAGGGGTCGGCTATGACCGCCGCTCGTATGGCGTCGCTCGCAATCGACAGCGCCGTTATTGCTCTCATGGTCTCTCCTTATATATATGGGTCTTGTATGCGGATGCGTTACGCAAGTCCGGTGAGTTGCAGGTATAGTGTGGCGATTGGTACGCCGGCGAAAATGCCAAGCCATGCGCCGAGCAGCATGGATGGCCCGAAGGGGATGCCTCCATGAAGGTCGACCTTTTTGCTGGCCAGCAATACCAAGCTGATGGCACCGCCGATGAAGAACGCGGCGAACGATCCAATGATGAATTGCGGCCAGCCAAGCCAGCCAAGCAGCAATCCGAGAATGAACGCGAGTTTGATGTCGCCGTCTCCCATACCACCTTTCCAGATGAGTGAGAGTACGAAATAGAACACGAAGAGAATCAGCGCGCAGAGCGCTCCGCGACCAAGACGAGTCCACTCCCCTATGCCAAACGATGCCACAGCCAGCAGCAACACCGTTGCGATAAGCGTCGGCAGTAGCACTACGTTGAGGATGAGATGGTGGTCCAAGTCGATGAACGCTATGACGATGGACACGCATGCGAACACGTACAGCACGGGTAGTGCCCACAACGGGTATGCGCCGAACAGTCCACCTGCGGTTACGGCAAGGAAGGACAGTCCGCCAAGCGATTCGACCAGCGGATATCGTGCGGCAATCGGTTCCTTGCAGTGTCGGCATTTCGCGCCGAGCGCCAACCAGGAAAAGATGGGAATATTGTCATACCAGGCGATTGGCGCTTCGCATTTTGGACAAAAGCTACGTTTCGGATTGGTGATGCTTATGTGGTTCGGCACACGCCATATCACTACATTCAGGAAAGATCCGAAGATACAGCCGATGATCAGCGAGGCCACCAGCAGTATCACCACGGTAGGAACATCATTCACTATATCCATGCCGTTCACCACTTTCTGGATGTGACGGTGGAGTCCACAACCGCTGAGAAATAGGTACTGGTAGGGATAGATACGGTGGTCGTCGTCGTTGTCCAAGTAATGCTACCGGCCGATCCGGCATCACCATAATTCACTGAAGCGTTCCATGCCTGCGATTTCACCAGTCGCCCACGCACGTCACGATCGGTTCCGCATGAAACCATTTTCAGCATGGAATGACCGTCTGAGCGATTGTATTGACGGTCTTTCTTCCCATTGCTTTCCACATAGTCTCCCGGATAGATTTCCGTCAGGCACATGCCTTCGCTGGTTTGGAAAGTGCCAGCCCATGGATACTGCGTCTTGCCGCCGTAACTCACCGCTTTCGAGGTGTTGTGCTCGTTGTATCGGCGGAACTTTGTGGCGTCACTTGGATTATCGGTCAACGACACCTTACTGCCGGAAACATGCAGGTACTTCGCGTTGCCGTTGGTGTCGTGCAGGGCTATGGTGGTGTCGATGCCAGTGCCATCGGCGCTGGCATCTTCGGTATAGGAGACGCGGTCGGATGTGAAGTTGAAGTTCTCCTTGTCGGCGGTCGAACAGTGAGAGGTCGAGATGAAATCGCTGCCTTGCCCCATGATCGTCTTCTGGTAGCATTTCGCATCGAAGTCCGCACTATGCACGTCGCAGGTGTCGGCGTATACGTCGTTGCCGTCCATCACCATGCAGAATCCGGATGCGGAGTTCACCATCTGATTGGTGCCGTATCCCGCTTCGCCTGCTTGGCTGAAGGATGCGGTGGCATCCTGCATGTCGGCACCGTTCGAAAAGTAGGAATCGCTGAAGTTATAGGTCCATTGCGACACCATATACGCCTGACTGTAGGGGGTGGCTTTGATATTGCCGCCCGCGAAATGCGGATCGCCACTGTCTTGTGGGCTACCGCCGTAATGGGTGACTTCCAGACGTTGGAACTTGGTCTTTTTGCCGCTCTGCACGCCGGCTACGGCATATCCCTTGCTTTCAGGCAAGGCGGAATCATATGACGCTGCTTGCGCACTGACATCGCCCGTCAGCTCGTTCCAGTATCCGGCGTTGATGAACCCGTTGTAGAAGTTCCATTTCTGGTATTTGTTGAGCAGACTGTTCGGGTCGTTCTTCTCCGTCTGCTGCGCAACCTTATTCGGATCCATATAATAATCGCCTTGGAAGTGGACTCCGTATGATGTGCCGCATGGCTGCAAGGTGGCTGGAGTCTTGCCGTCGGTGTCATCGATGCTCACACCGGTGACGCACAATCCCATATTCGAGGCCAGACGGATGGAATTGTCCTTGTAGTACACCCACGTGTTCAATGAGGAGTACGCACCATCAGCACGGCATTCCTCAGTATATTGGTAGGTGTCACCTCCCGCGTTGTATGCGGCGGGCAATACCACCAGCCCAGAACCGGCTTGAGGCGATTTGCTTAAATCGAGGTTCTCGGCAATGCTTTTCTTCTCGTTGGTAACCGGAATGGTGGTGGCCAGCATGCAGGTGCGGTTCACTGGATTCAACGTCGCAGTGCCATCGGACAGCTGGCTGGTATTGGTGCGTCCGGAATCCACCGTGCCGGAGAATTTAACTTCGCCGGTTGGATCGGATCCGATGGACACGCCATCATAATCCACGGGTACCCATACGAACTGCGAATCGAGCCTGTTGTAGGGCGCCGCGGCATAAAAACCCATACCCATACGGCCGCCAACGCCCAAGGCACTTGAATGATTCGTGGTAGTGGAGTCCGTTTTGGCTTCGATCCTGCATACCGCACGCTTCATGGCCTGCGGGCTTTTGGTGTTGCCTGCTGTACGGCCGTCCTTATACCGGTTGATGAAGCCCGTGGCCACCACTTCGGCATACTGTAGGTTTTTCAGATCGGATGGAGAGCCGATCATCTCCGCCGATGCGTCATCCGGATTGGTGTCGTAGAAATTGATGCGCACACGATAGGACAGGTCATCTGGCGTATATGAAGCCGTATCCGATGTTTTTACCGTCTTATTCAAAGCAACATGATTCAACAATACGGATGCGCCATCATATTTGGCAAATTCACCATCCTTGGAACTGTCGTTCATATCAGCATCAACGGCAGGCAACACCTTCTGCAAATCATCAAGACTCGTAGAACCTTGCAACTTCGCCAGAGTCTCATTGATATAGCTCAAGCCGACTTCAAGGCCGGATTCGGCCGCATAGTTGGCTTGGGAGTTTTCCTTATTGTTCTTGTAAGGAATCGCCTGGGCAAGCAGGGTAGTCATGACCAGAGCGGATGTGGTGAGCACCACCATCACGAACAGAATGGCCAGCATCATGGCGGCGCCGTGCTCCCCCATGCGTTCGCGTAATGCCGCACGGTACCTGCGGTTGAGTCTGGACCACAATCCGGTCTGTTTCATGCTTGCTCCTATATATAAAGGTATGTTTCGCTCGGGTACTCGGATATCAGGTCAGGCCTGACCATTGATGGCGTCGAACATGGAGAACATCGGCATATACAATGCCACCACCATGAAGCCGACCACCACGCCGAGGAACAGAATCATCAGTGGTTCCAGCAACGAGGTGAGCTGTTTGGCCATGGATTGGGCCTCTTCGTCATACGCTCGGCCCGCGCTGGACAGCATTTTGTCGATGGCGCCGGAGTCCTCGCCGATGGACACCATCTGCACCAGCATGTTCGGGAAGATCTTTTCGGTGCTCATGCTGTCGGCCAGACGGTAGCCACGTTCCACCAAACGGCCCACACGCTTCGAAGACGAATCGATCACATAGTTGCCCGAAGTCGATCCGACGATATCAAGTGCCTGGAGAATTGGCACACCGGAAGCGAGCATGGAAGAGAAATTATTGCAGAAGCGGGCCAGGGCCACGTTGGTGTCCAGCTTGCCGAACACCGGTGCCTTGAGTGTGAACGGATCCCACCAGGTGCGGATGATGTCTTTGTTACGGTTGCGCTTCCAGAACATGGCCAGCGCCACGACGGCCACGATCAGCATCGGAAGCACGTAGGGCATCACTTTGCCGAGGTCCACCAGGATCTGGGTCACGAATGGCAACTGGGCATTCATGGAATCGTACATGCTGGCGAACATCGGCACGATGGTGAGCAGCATCACCATCACCAAGATCAGGGCGATGCCCAGTACCACGACCGGATAGGCCATGGCGCTTTTGATCTGCCCTTGGAGCCTCACATCCGCTTCGAAGCTGTCCGCCACGGTGAGCAGCGATTTGTCTAGGAAGCCGCCGGTCTCGCCGGCACGAACCATGTTGACCATGATCGGCGGGAACAGGGAATCGGGATCCGCCGACATGGCTTCGGAGAAGGACGAGCCGCCTTCCACTTGCGCCACGCAGGCCTGCACTGCCTTGCGGAGTTTCACGTTCTCGATTTGTTCGGTGACGATGTTCAAGGCTCGGATCAGCGAGACGCCAGCCGCCACCATGGTGGCGAGCTGCCGCGCCGTTACGGCGAAGTCTTTTTTGCTTGGATATTTCTCGAACGCCTTGATGTTGATTTCAGTGTTGAGACCGGTGCCGGCGGCCGTGTCGGTCAGGTCGGTCGGATACAGTCCGAGTTTTTTAATGCGTTCGATGGCTTGGTCGCGCGTCTGCGCTTCGACCACACCCTTCTCTTTACGCTGGCCGTCGAACGAGACGCCCTTGTAACGCCACTGCCTGGTGCCGTTATCCATTGAAACCTGCGCGTCGTTGCCGGCCATACTTTCCCCCAAAGAATCAAATGATGTTCGATTGTGTTTGATTACGGTTGATACAAGAATGTCGGGGACATACAGGGTCCCCGACATCCGATTCGACTGGAAGAGACTACTTCTTGTCCACAGCAGTCATCTTGCCCGTCGATGAATCATAGGTGTAGACCTTGGTTCCGCTGTTCTCATTCGTGCCCTTGATAGTGTAAGTGTTGTCCTTAGATGTGAACTCGAGCTTTACACCATCAGTCACAGTCACTTTGTTTCCGCTGATATCACATCCAGTGGAGCCACAGGTGGCAGGTAATGTCGGAATCTTGCCGTTATTGCTGGTGGTAGCGGTCTCAACCACGAGGCTCGCGTTCTTCACATCCGACTCGGTCTGGGAATTCCATGCGGACTTGCGCTGGTTCAGGTAAACTGGGACGGCCACTGCGGCAAGGATGCCGATGATGATGACCACCACGAGCAGCTCGACGAGGGTGAAGCCCTTTTCACCCTTGGCGCGGCGGTTGAGTGCGTTACGTACGCTCTTCATAATGAAACCCTTCTTTCCAATTGGAAGGACATACCGTGGGACCGTCCAACTTCGGATGGTCCACAGCGATTCTTCTTTGCGTTATTTCCCCTTGTGGGGGTGGCTGGCTCACATAACCAACAACTCTCAGCGTAGTCGTATTGACATCGTTTGCAGTACCAGATGCAGTGCATCAATCGCACCAATGATGTTTCATCCACCGATTTCATCACAACCCCGAATCAAACTTTTTCAATACGATTGCATAACCCCTCTTCACACAATCACCACCGTCCGATTCCGTAACATGCGTTGAGTCCGTCGGTCTACCGGTGTATCTCTTCGTCTGAAACGTTTGCCCCGGAATAGTTATATTTTCAATAGTGTTTCAGAAAATATTTTCAGCATGTTTTGACGAAAATTCATCAAAAAACCATTTCCCCCCGGGCGCGTCGGGGGTATTTGGAAGTATAGAAAAAGGGCTCCCCCACAAGGGAGAGCCCTTACAGACACCGTCATTCAACGACATTGACTGAAGTCGACCGAAGCACTCGAACCCACATTGCGAGCTGTAAACGATGTCAATGTGTTCGAGGTGACCGGCTTGCCACCCACATACGAACCCGTCACCGGCGAATACCGCACCACGCGCGTACCGCCATCCATGCTGAACAGTTTGTTTTTGAACAGCGAATCATCGGACGTTGAAGCGGTACTGTTGTTCATCACCGCCGTCAACACCGCATGCTCGCTCCACGCTCCCCCCGCACCGGTTGCATATGGTCTGGTTTTTACCACGACGGAACCATAATCATCAACTCGCCCGCCGGACCACGTGGCCTCTGTGTACTCAATCACAGCGCATTGCCGAATCCCATCGGCATCAGTGGTCACCAAAGTCAACCTGTCACCGCTGGCAGCCTCTTCCACACCTTCGGCATTGCGAACATATCGGTCCAGAGCCTGCACCGATGTAGCTATTTCCGTAGCCGATCTGGTGCGGATAGCATCGGCTGTGGTGGAATGCAAATATTGTACGATCGACACCGTGAACATGGTGGAAACAATGGCAAAAATAAACAATGAAACCATCATCTCCACCAAGGTAACGCCGCCTTCCCCACGAGCACACCTACGGAGCGCACGTAATAATCGGCGATTCAGACTGAATCCAGAGTTCTTCTCTTCCATAAGCCGTCCCGCTCCTTCAGGCCCCGATCACATTCAGCAGTTCATTGGTGGTATACACGGCCGTTTTGTCTGCGCCAATATTGTCCGACCAGGTGACGCCTACCACCACGCGTACCATCGGCATATACGTTTTCGCCATAAAGGTGAATCCCTTAGTAGGAATGTTGTCCTGACTCAGGATGCTGGATCGCAGCGAGGCGTCAGGAGTACCGTCAAGACCGCTAATGGACGCATGCCCGTCAATACCCAGTTCCGAAGCGGTTCTACAATCCATGGTGCCGCTTTCCCGATAGCACTTCTCAATCACGGTGTTCACCGTATATGTAGTATGTTTGGCGTCTTTGCCCGTGGTAGTGCGCACCGGCTGAATGTACTTGCTCGTATCGGCATCCGGAGTGGCCGTAGCCTCCAAATCCGAGAATTGTGAGGTGATGGCCCCCACTGCCGTGAGATTCGCATGTGCTTTCTTCACATCATCCACACCCATGCCAGGCAGCAAATCCGTGTAATAGGAGGATGGCGCAGAAGTATGATCCGCTATCTGTGCGCGCATGCGTTCGATACCATCACTACCCAAAGCAATGGCTGCTGAACGCTGCTGCTGGGCATAAGAAGTACGAATCGCAGTAATCGCGAACTGTGCGGCGGCAAGACCTGTGATGCTCAGCACCACAATCGCCACCAATACCTCAACCAATGTGAAACCCGACTCGCCACGTTTCGGCAATCGTTTGACGTTATGTATTGCAAGCCCTGTCGCGGCATCATTTACCGCCCTACGCCAGCTGTGCTCCATGAGCAGCTCCTTCATGCAGTATCACCCCATCATCGGAGGCAACAGGAAAAATCACCGCAGAAAAGGCGGTGCATGAATATCTGTACTGTATCACGATTCCCTGCCAACGTTTTCACACCCTTCCAAACACCACATGACAATTGGCGTTTCAGCCACAAAGCCGCTAAACTATGCGAGTAGTAGTGCACAACACTGCAATCGTTAGCTCACATGACCATGAACAACTGAACATTCTCAGGCCCGCAAACACCTGTGTTTGCAAAGGGTCATAAGTCATACCGTGCGTTCCGGCGCATGGTCCAGGAGGTCATTATGAGCGACGCCGGTTCGGGAAGCCGTTTCCCTTTCCTCAAGCGCAATCGAAACGACGACACGTCGAGCGATTTCTCGCAGCGCATGGATTTGAATTCCCCGGTCACAGGAGAAATCAACCAGATTTTCACGCCGAGCCAGCCACGCCATGCCGCTGCACCCAGCGACGCCACTAGCGACTTTCCCGCCATGCCCACATCCACCGAAGGCATGGACGAAAACACCGAACGCGAATATGCTATGGCGCTAGCTCAAGGCATGAGTCTGCCGTTCGTAGACCTCAACGAATACCAAGTAGACAAAGAAGTCATCAGCATGGTGCCGGACGACCTGTGCCGTCGCAACCAGCTGCTGCCATTGTCCATTGTCAACGGACGCATCACCGTGGCCATGGCCAACCCGAAAAACTTCGCCGCCATCGACGACGTGTCCGCCAGCACCGGCATGCCGGTCATTCCCATGGTGGCCATGCCATCCCAAGTGAAGGATGCCATCAATCGCTATCTGCGCGCCAACGCGGAATTGACTGAGCTTTCCCACGAAATCGCCGCAACCGCGAAAAAGGAAGTCGACCTCGAATCCGACAGCGGCGAGGACGCTTCCCCCGTGGCACGCTTCGTCAGTCTACTTATCAACCAGGCCATCGACGACCACTGCTCCGATATCCACATCGAACCGCAGGAAGACGGTCTGCTTGTGCGCTACCGTATCGACGGTGTGCTGCACGTGTTCCAAAAGGCGCCGAAAGCCATGACCCAAGGTGTGATCAGCCGCATCAAGGTCATGTCTGATATGGATATCGGCGAGCGCCGTAAGCCGCAGGATGGCCGTATCACCGTCAAGCACAATGGTCAGAAGGTGGATCTTCGTGTGGCCGCACTGCCGACGGTATGGGGCGAGAAGATTGTTATGCGAATCCTGAGCACGCCTTCGGGCAATCTCAAGGTGGAGGATTTGAATTTCAGCCAACGTAATTTCGACGTGTTCTCCAAGGCGTACAACCGTCCGTATGGTCTGGTGTTGGTCACCGGTCCTACCGGTTCGGGTAAGTCGACCACGTTGTATGCCACGTTGGGCGATGTGGCGAAGCCGGAAATCAACATCATCACGGTTGAGGACCCGGTGGAATTCCGTATGAGAGGCATCAATCAGGTTCAGGTGAACAACAAGGCCGGTATGACGTTCGCCGCGGCTCTGCGTTCGATCCTTCGTGCAGACCCTGATGTGGTGCTCATCGGCGAGATTCGAGATCAGGAGACCGCCAACATTGCTATTGAGGCTTCGTTGACCGGCCATTTGGTGCTTTCCACCCTGCACACCAATGATGCGCCAAGCGCAGTGACACGTTTGACGGAAATGGGTGTGGAGCCGTTCCTATTGAGCTCGTCGCTTGCTGCGGTGATGGCTCAGCGACTGGCTCGCCGCCTGTGCAAGAAGTGCAAGCGTCAGGATACTGCCACCGAGGCGGAGCTTCGGACGTTGGGTGTTCCACACATGCCAGATACCCCTCTTCCGACGATATGGCGTCCGGTAGGATGCCGAGAATGCGCCAACACCGGCTATAGCGGCCGTGTGGCCATCCAGCAGGTCATGGGCGTGGATTCAACAATGGAGGATCTTATAGCCCGTGGCGCCACGTCGATTGATATTGACAAGGCGGCGAAGGAGCAAGGCATGACCACACTTCGTAAGGACGGTTGGCAGAAGGCGCTTCAAGGCATTACCTCCGTGGAGGAAGTGCTTCGCGTGACGGTGTAGGTTCCACCTGACGTTACATGCACCTATGCACCTCTCCGCACTTATAAAACACCTATAAAACGTTCGGTTGCGTCGGCGCGTCGAAGCGCCGGCACGACCGACATTTTCAGACAGCAACCCACCTATTAAAAGGACAATGATGACCATCGAGCAAACGTGGAACAATGGCGGATATCTTTCCGGTCTCAAAGGCGTGACCATTCCCAACAACACTCCATCGTTCAATGAGGATCCCCGCAAGGGACGTCATTGGTCTTCCGACAATGCGATTCAGGCAGATGATGAAAGCCTTAAGGGCATTTTCGCTTCGCTTAATTCAATGCCGACTGTAAGCCAGCAGGATGTGCAAATTCCCGACCCGCAGCCAGTTTCACAGTCTCAACCATCCGAACAGTCTGTTGCTCAACAACAGACTACGCAAGCCATACAACAATCGCAGGAAGCGCATGTTTTCCCAACAACAAGCGACCGTCAACCAGTCGGTACCGGCAGCCTGCAGTTTGATGAGGACACTGACGCGACCCAGCAAAATCCCGCATATGAGGAGCATGGTCCGATCCAGCAGATCGATAGCAATCCACCGTCCTTCGTACCGGGTGCCACACCATTCGCTAAGCGACAGGCCGACATCACCGAAACCGCAGCGCAGCAGATGCCTCCGACCATCACTCACATTCCGCAGGACGCAGCTTTCCAAAGGCCGCAGCCACAGCAACAGCAGATGAGTCAGCCGCAGACCAGGCCATTCGCGGATTTCGTAGTGCCTGAAACCAACGACGCCGACGAGGATGCCGTTCCGGAAGAACGTAAGATCAAGGCCGAGCAGGTCGAACAGACGCTGCGCACCGAACATCCGGACGCGGACGACGAATTCGTGTCGGCCATCCGCCAGCTGGTTGAGCTCAATGCGTCCGATTTGCACTTGGTAATCAACGACCCGCCAATGCTGCGCGTGGATGGCAAGCTGCGCCCCGCCAAGGGATTGAGCGTGTGGACGAAGGA
>ENA-UAYF01001311-UAYF01001311.1-human-gut-metagenome-genome-assembly--contig:-NODE-1311-length-10848-cov-6.367460_pt1 | contig 10848 bp, 9 predicted proteins | sample MGYA00244017_ERZ654600 | MGnify/ENA primary metagenome ERZ654600 (study PRJEB26926, sample SAMN06164490) | human gut metagenome | biome: ENVO:00009003; feature: ENVO:2100002; material: ENVO:00002003... | reverse complement strand
ACCATTATGGATATCAGCTCGTTGATTTCGTCAGCCTGTTCCGGGAACTGCTCGATAAGGATAAGCTCATCGTTTATTTCGGACATAAATCATCTTCCTCTCTGAAAAAGAATTTGCCCCGCCAGAGCTTGACGGGGCTTTGAAAACTGTTTATCTTTTCGGTCTTGCTGACGGTGTATCGGGCTTTATTCCCTGACTGCGGCTGGGCTTTTCTTCTTCGCGGTCGTTATCATCGTCGAGGAATACCTCGTCATTTTTGCCGCAGTCAAGCTCAGCGTTGAGCTGATCCAGACGTGCGACTTTCTGTTGGAGTTCGTCAGCGAGGGCGAACGGCATAGCGAGAGTTTCTTCGGCTGCTTTGATGTCAGACGTATCACGTTCTATTCGTTCTTCGCAGCGGGCTATCTCCTTATCAATTCCGTTTTTCAGGAGATTTTCCATTCGCGTTATGTTGCCGAGATTGTTGTCAAGCTCGACCTGGGCGCTGTAAGTCAGCCCACCGAAACGCTTGAGATTTACCTGTGCATAGGTAGACACCGGATTCGACATTGTGTTTATAGAAACCTCAAAGCCTTTGTATTCGCCTAGTGTTTTTTCCTCATGCCGAGCCATGCACTGCACAATTTCTTTCGCAAGAACCTCGCCTGCTTCGCTGCGTTCGGTGTAGATTTTTCCGTCCAGCTTTACGCTGAATTCATCGGATTTTGCAAGCTGTTCCTCTGCGAACGCCTTATCGCCTTTCGCAAATTCAACGCGCTGCTGCATTCCTTTGAGGTCTGTCTTTCGATTGAGAATAACATCTTCAAGTTTGTACTGATTGTTGTAGTGTTCGCTCTCCAGCGTTCGCAGACGGGACACTTCCGTATCAAGCTCTATCTTCTCTTTTATGCGCGGATCTCCGGTTGCCAGAGCCTGCATTTCGGAGTAATTGAGTATCCTTGTATTCCTGATCCTCGAGCATTTCCTTGTACAGAGTCATGAACTGTTCCATTGTGCAGCTTCTGCCGAAACTCTCCAGAGGAACGCGCTCGGATACCACATCAGAGATGATGTTATCCAGGGCAATGTTTACGGAACTGTTGAAAGCGTTTCTGTCATTGCTCTGGTACGCTTCGCGCACGTTGGCGTTATAGTATTGCAGCTGTGCATTTGCGTAGCTGTTTAATGCGTCGGCGGCAATGAGCAGGTCATTTTCCGGGTCAGAACCCTTGACATTTTCGTCAGTTGGGTGTATACTATTGTCAAGGTCAGGAACGTCTGTTAATTCGGAGTATTGTTCTCCCCATCTTTCAGACTGTTCCTGATTTTTTATTGTATTTTCCGGCTCTAAACCCTTGACAATATTGCGACTTTGGTGTATAATAACATTGAAGTCAAGAGTGTTTGTTAATTCGGATAATTGTAGTCCCCATCTTTCAAACATCTCTTGGCTTTTCTGTTTATCGCAGAAAAGTATCTTGTCCTGTTCCTGTGCCTTTTTCATTTGTGAAATGAAGTTTTCTCTGCCGTGAACACTTGTTATGAAATTTGACTCGATTGTTTCAAGTTCATAACGCCCTTCACCGTTAGGCTTTATGCTTGCAATGATAGGATTATTGTTTTTATCATATTCCGATGTAAGTACAACGATACTATCATTTCTCGACAGTGAGTCGTATACCATTACCGGATTTTGGAGTAGTTCGGGCAGTTTCTTTACTTGGTCTACATCTAAACCATGAAAATGCTCTTTACCGCTGTCTGGCTTTATAGCATTTTTGAGGTGTTTCTGCGTATATAACATAGGAAGTTGTTCGCAGCCAACATCAAGCAGTATTTTGGGAGTGTCACACACTTTAAGGCTTGTATAGAAAGGCAGCGTTCCATTAAGACTTTCGTCCACCTGTTCCGCAAAGCTCTTATCAGACAGAGAAACGGCAGGAGCTGTATCAGCTTCTGCCGTTTTGTTTATGCTCTGTGCTGGAGAACCAGGTCGGTCATCACTCTGTGATCGACCTCGAGCTGCTTCATCTTCTCCCACGCTGCGATTTCCAGAAACGTTGTCGGGCGCGGATACTTCCGGGCGTATTCCTGCTCCATGTTCCATGCCATTTCCTCGGCTTCCTTGTCTATCTGCCGGGGTATCAGCTCCCATTTCATTCTGCCCTTCAGCCCGGTTATTTCGTACGGGTAATTCTCCTCCATGAACTTCTGCCATGCTGCCCCGTACCGCCCTATCGGCTGCTTCATCAGTTCTTCTTCCTCGTCCGTCAGCCCCAGCGACAGTTCCTCCAGATACACGAACGTTTTCGGGTCTAGCTTGTACGTTCTGCCGTTCTCCTCGACTATCTCCGGATAGTACTTGCTGTCCTCCTCGCACCATATCTGGCGAATTCCGTCCTTGATTATGTCCTTGCTCATAACTGTTCCTCCTCTGAATTTCTGTTACGGTCTTTTCCATCGAAAGCAGGACTGCTTTCGCGTTTATCTGAATAAAATCTGTGAGCTTTTCAAGCTCTGCCTTGCTGTGCAGCATATCCAGCGCCGACAGGTCAAGCGGGTCGCTCTTGTAATTGAACTTGCTGTTGTATCCACAGCGGGCAGCTACTATTGCCCGAACCATAGTGCTGACCGATTTTGAAAACTCCCTGCGCTTGGCTGCGTCCACGTTCAGAGCGTTTGTCAGGTTGGCTATCTGACCGTAGGTCTGGCTGTCGGAAAAGTAGTCAACGCAGCTGGTAATGCTGCTGAACTGCTTTCCCTCAAGAGCAGAAACCTCTGCGGTGAACGCAGCAGCTGTATTCTTATCAAAGTGCCAGCGGGGTCTTATCGGCTTTCCCTCTGTCTGGGATATGTCAAAGTAGTGCCGCAGCTTTCCATTTTCGAATGCCGCCATCGACCTCTGATTGCGTGTGACCTGCCTGCCGAGCTTCTGCCATGTGTCGTAATCCGTAACCATGTCCGCATTAGGATTACTGCTGAAAATCATCATTGTATGCTCTGCCGGGAGCTTATAGTGCTTGCCTGAAAAAGAAAGAAAATCCTTGAATGCCTGTCGGTCGGTGTAGAGCCTGTCAGTAACTGCTTCGTACTGTTTACGGACTTCCTGCTCTCTTTCTTCGCGTGTCTGTCGAGCCATATTAACCTCCTGTAATAGTATTTTATCACATTAACGCGATAAAGTCAAGATTTTTTTGGAGAATTTCGAATTTATTTGGTATTTGCTATTAAAGATTGAAGTGCTGCATCAATATTAGGCAACGTCCCGTCTGTTAAAACGTATGTCGTGTTGACCCCATCTGAGCATTCAATGACATTATGTATTTCACAAACAAAATAATCCATTCCCCTGAATTCAATTTCCTGATCCTGTTTATTTAACGAAGATAGGAGTTCTATCAATTTGGCTACCGTCATAATATACTCCTTCAGAACGGATAAGGGTCTGTTTCAACGCCTGTGTTGTCTGGGAAATCGGGCGGATCGTAAGCGGGTACGTCTTGAACGGCTGCCGGTTCATCAGCCTGTTCGTTCCGCGCCTTTTCTCCGGTAAAGCGGACTATGTCGGCAACAATTTCGTCCCAGATAGCAGGCTCACCATTCTGGTTGGTATATCGGCGCTGCTGCCGTTCGCCCTCGAGCATAATCATGCTGCCCTTATGAAAGTACTTGCATACGAACTCTGCTCTGCCGCCCCACGCGCGTATGTTGAAGAAATCCGTTTCGCGTTCGCCGTCCTTGGGAGCGTATGCACGTTCCACCGCAACCCGGAAAGTCGCGAACGACTTCCCGGACGGAGTGGTTTTGATGATAGGCTCGTTGCAGAGCCTGCCCATGATAATCGACCTGTTGAACATAAATACTCCTTTTCCGAATTTGTGCTATATGTAGCACAATCTCTGTTAAAATGTAATACCGCCGGGGAATGGATATCCGCTGTTTTTGTCCTTGCTGCGCTGCCATTCGGTGTATCCGCTGCCGGACGCATTCAGCACGGAAAGAACGCCGTCTACGGTCAGACCGTCAGCCGGAACGGTCAGCACTCTTGTCTTTTCGTGTGAATTAACGAGCTTGCCGCCAACGCTGGGATAACCGTTTGTCTTGTCGATAATGCAGAACGCTATTGAGTGTGCATAACCATTGTTGAGGTTATCGCCGCCGGAAATGCTGCCGTTGCTGCTGCCATTGAGGATAATATTTGCAACGTAGCAGCTCTTGATGTAAGCTCCTGTTGCGTTAGATGTGGTCTGTCCGGTAATGCCGCCGCAATACTGCGCCCCGGAAGAACTGAACCCTCTTACGCCGCAGCCGAATATCGAGCCGCCCGTAATTTCTGCTTTGCTGCCGTTTTTCCAGCATTGCGTACCGAAAGCTGAACCGGCAATTCCGCCGGCTGCTGTAATGCTGCTGCCCTCTATCGTTATCACGTTTGCAAGGCTTCCCTTGACAAAGCAAGCGTTTCCAACGATACCGCCGACACCAGAAGTGCTGCCTCTGCAGCTTAAAAGAACGTTGTATGCATAGCAGTTATTAAGCTCTCCACCGCTGCCGACCAGACCGCCGATGTATTGCGCTGTTTTGTCGGAATACAGCTTGCTGTTTGAAACCTTGCAGTTTTCAAACCGGGTATTTCCTGTGCCGTATTTCTCGGAACCCTCGGCGGAATTATAAGCATAGCTTGTAACTCTGTTGCAGAGTATTCCGTAGTCCGATGTTGAGGTACCCGCCACGGATATTGTAGCTCCGTCAATCACAATATTCTTTATCGTACTTGCTGCTACTGTTCCGAACAAGCCGCCGTCACCATATAATCCGGTTATCTTATAGCCCTGACCGTCATACACGAACAGGTCGTAGTATTTGCTTTCATATCCTTTTCCGATACGAACGGTATCGATCGTCTGGCGGTCAATCTCTCCGGGGAACTTTATATCCTTAGTCTGGATAAAGTATCCCTTTGCCTTGTTTTCCGCCAGTAAAAGGAGCTGGTCGTAGTAATCTATGATGTAGGGGTCATTGACTGTTCCCTTGCCACCTCCGTACATATTAAGCACACGGTATAGGGTAGTGTCCTTGCTGAACTGGTATTCTGTGTCGCTGTAATATTCGATTGAGCCGTACTCGCCAGTCTGTTTCTTGCGGGAGAACCCGTATGTGCAGCCGTAAACATGGTCGTATACGTTGCTCCGGTCATTTACTTTCGGCATTTTGAATGTAGCGTATCCGTTCATATCAAGGCTGACCTTGTATCTTTCCGGCTTCTGATTGAGGTAGCTGCGGTCAACGGTTATTGTTATGTATTCCGCAGGCTGCCACTTGGCGTAAACCTCTGTGTCCTGCTCAACATCGAGGTACTCTATTCTGCCCGGTGAATTTTCGAAATACCAGCCTGAAATGATGTATCCGTCTTTGGTAATGCCGAAATCCTGCTCCATATCTATTACCGAGCCGATTTCCACGGAACGAACCATAACGCTGTCAGAGAAGTTTGCCAAAATAACCGCCAAGACAATAATTTCCGCAGACGGCGATGTGTCGAGCATGGGTCAGAACGCGTTCTTTTATGAAGCGGCGGAGGGCTTGTTGACAGCGGTCATTCTGCTGATTGCGGAGTTTTGCCCGCCCGAAAAACGGCACATCATCAGCGTGTTCAAGCTCATTCAAGACCTACTTGCGCCGTCCGGAACGAAAGGCGTATCGCGATTTCAGATGCTGGTCGACAAGCTGCCCAGTGAGCATAAGGCTCGGTGGTTCGCGGGCGCAGCACTCAATTCGTCAGATCAGGCAATGGCGAGCGTTATGTCTACTGCGCTGTCAAGGTTGAACTCGTTTATTGATTCAGAACTTGAACAAATTCTCTGTTTCGACACTTCAATTGATGTCGAGGAGTTCTGCAATAGCAAATCGGCAATATACCTTGTCTTGCCCGAGGAGGACAATACGAAACATTTTCTGATTTCGCTGATTTTTCAGTAGCTTTACCGCGAGATATTGACGGTTGCTGATGAAAAGGGTGGTCAGCTTGAAAAGCGCGTAATGTTCTACATGGACGAGATAGGAACACTTTCTAAAGTTGACGGCTTGGAAATGATATTCTCCGCATCACGTTCTCGAAAGGTTTCAATTGTGGCAATCATACAATCGCTTGCGCAGTTTGAGAAAACTTACGGCAAAGAGGGGGCGGAAATTATTGTGGACAACTGCCAATGCACTCTATTCGGAGCGTTCGCGCCCAATTCCAAGACCGCCGAGGCGATGTCTCAGAATCTCGGAAAGCAGACCGTTCTCAGCGGCTCGGTATCGCGATCCGCAAGCAAGGACGGCTCGTCAAGGTCATTGCAGATGATAGAGCGTCCGCTGATGACCGTTGACGAGCTGAAGTCAATGCCGAAAGGTCACTTTATCGTCATGAAAACGGGCTGCCACCCTATGAAAACTCGGCTAAAGCTGTTTTTCAAGTGGGGTATCCAATTCGAGGACGCTTATTCTATCTCCGTGAAGTCCGAACGCAAGGTGCAGTACGCCGACAGTCGAGAAGTGGAACAAAATATTATTGAAAAATTCCCGCAAAAGCCCGCTCCTGTTGAGTTTATGAAAGAATTTGAGGACATGGATACGGACGATGTCTTGTCGAAAAAGCACTCGCCGAAAACTCGAAAAAAGACGATTTGATCTCAAAATCAAAAAGCAAGTATTTTACCCGTACTTGCTTTTTTGTTTCGCAAAATCTTCAAATATGTGAACGTGGTTATACTGTGGTTTTGTGGTATGCGCTATAATTTAAGTACAACTAATTTACTTTATTATATCACATAGGACGCGGTTTGTAAAGCCTGATTTTACAAAAAATTCAATTTATTATGCGGCTTTTAAATATTTCAGCCGTCAGACCAAGCGTCGGAAAGGGAGCAAAAATGAGAAACGCAATGAACATTTACAAAAGAAAAGACGGTCGTTTTGAGGGGCGCATTCCTCTCGGATACGACGATAAGGGCAAAATCAAATATAAATATTTGTACGCGAAAAGCCTTGCCGAGATTAAGGAAAAAATGCTTTATGCTTATTCCGATATTGGAAATTCCGAGCAGAGCGTTTGCGATAAAACCTTTAAAGAGTTGTGCGAGGAGTGGCTTACGTCTGCGAAGCTGCGGGTCAAGCATTCCAGTTATTGCTGCTATGAAAAGCTGATAAACAAGCACATTATACCCTATTTCGGAAATATCGGATACAGCGAACTTGGTACGCCTGCTATAAATGAGTTTTCGGAGCACAAGCTGAAATTCGGCAAGGCGAACGGCTTCGGCGGTCTGTCGGCAAAAAGCGTTCACGATATCCTTGTTGTAATGCGCTCTGTGGCAAAGTACGCCGAGCGAGAATACGGTTACCGAAACCCTATGCGGAATATTTCCATACCAAAATCCGAAAGCAAGGAAACCGAGGTGTTCGACAAGGACGAGCGCAGCAGGTTACAGAATTATCTCCGAAGCAATCTCACCGAAATTAATCTGGGAATACTGATGACAATGTATTCAGGGCTTCGTATCGGAGAACTCTGCGCGCTGACATGGAATGATATTGATTTTAAAAACGGCGTTGTCCGCGTATCTAAAGCGCTCCAGCGTGTCCCCGTTAAATCTGGCAAAGGCAGAACGGCGCTTATCGTTACTTCTCCCAAGAGCAAGACCTCGGTGAGAGATATTCCGGTTCCCGCATTTGTTTTGGATATTCTGAAACAAAACGAACGCTCCGGCTATATTCTTTCGGGAACTAACAAACCTGTAGAACCGCGCGCCATGCAGAACCGCTTTAAGGCAGTACTGAAAGACTGCGGCGTTCGCAACGCTAATTTTCATCTGCTTCGTCACACATATGCTACCGTTTGCATTGAAAGCGGTTTTGATGCCAAAACGGTAAGCGAACTGCTCGGACATTCAAATGTAAACATCACTTTAAATCGTTATGTCCATTCCTCAATGGAGATGAAGAAGAAATGCGTTGACAGACTGAACCTTGTGGCGTAAGTCTGTCAGCCGTCACTTGAAAAAATGTATTTTCCGATAAAACGCATTGTGTAGCCATAGTATTGTTATTTTTCCTGTGTTTGAAGAATTTGCGAAAACAAACCCTCCCTTCAACATTTTTTATTATACCGTATTCCGAGAAGTTATGCATTGATTTTACAAGAAATATATGGTATAATGTAAGGCACGGGGGTGAGGTTTATGATAAGAATAGCTATCGTAGATGATGAAAATATGGTGTGCGGCGGTATTGAAACCATTGTTCTTCAACTGAGCAGGGACAACGATATTGAACTGGAAACAGAAGTCTATCTCTCTGGAAACGAATTGTGTGGCGCGTTAAAGTTGCATGAATGTTTTAATTTGATTTTACTCGATATTGAGATGGATAACGGGGATGGTATAAGTGCCGGAAAATATCTGCGTGACGAGCTGCAGGATGATACAACACAGATCGTATATGTATCCGGAAAAAACGGGTATGATCGGCAGCTTTTTGAATTTCACCCTCTCAGTTTTATTGAAAAGCCCGTATCCTACGATAAATTAAACAAAGTACTGAAAAAATATTTAAAGATGTTCGGGGATGAAAATGAAATCTTTTCGTATAAATCGGAACATAATAATCATTGGATTCATCTGAAGGATATCATGTATTTTGAAAGTCTGGACAGAAAAATCGTAATTGTTGACAGCGAAAATAAAACGCATGAATTTTATGGCACTATGGACAACGTATTTGATCAGATAAAAACAAGCGGTTTTATGATTATACATAAATCATACATTATAAATTACCGCTATGTTTGTGAGTTTCACTCAAGTGAAATAATTATGGACAACGGCAAAGCATTGCCCATATCCAAGCACAGGAAAAATGAAGTGCTTAAGTGGCAATTGAAAATGGAAACCGAAGGGAAAAACAATTATGAATGATTTTTATAACGTCATGTATATGATTATTCATGCTTTTGATATTGTGATAATGTATAAGCTGTTTGGCGTTTTTCTTGGGTCTAAACCGAAATCAAAAGCATTTGCGGCATTGTCATATTTATTATATTATCTTGCCACCGGATTGATATATATTTTTGTCGATATAGCGTGGATCACCTTATGCGTAAATATTATAACACTGTTAATAATAACTTTAAACTACAAATCCAGTCTGAATAAAAAATTTTTATGTGTTACATTTTCATATATAATTATATTCGCTGGTGAGATACTTATTTGTGCCGCGACCGGATATTATGAAATAGATATTTTTGATAAGGGAAGCTATAACAGCGTTTTTGGACAGGCAATGATAAAAGTCACGACTTATGTTATCGCCTTGATAATTTCATATTTTAAGGATTTAAAGAAAGATATGCCTATCAGCATATCCTCGTGGCTTGTAACGTTCTTCGTGCCGATAGCGACTATGTATATGGAATTTAATTTTATCGCGTCGGGAACGATCGATAAACTGCAGGCCTGCCTGTCAATTATAATAGTATTGATGTTGAATTTCATCTGCATTTATATGTATAATTCCCTGTCATCAATGTATCAGATTAGAATGAACGAAGTTCTGCTCAAGCAAGAAAAAAGCTATTATCTGAATCAGTGCGAGCTGATGAAAGAGTCTACGGAGCAGCTCAGGGCTTTCCGGCATGATATGAAGAATCAGCTATTTGTTATCAAGGAAATGTGTGATAAGAACCTGTGCGGCGAGGCAAGTGTTCAGCTTGGAAAATACGCCGAGGGACTCGAAATTAAAACATATTACAGCAACAGCGGTAATATGGTCATAGACAGTCTGATAAATTATAAGCTAAAAAATGCCGATGTTGATGGTATAAACGTTGAAACGGAAATCTCCGTTCCGTCAAAGATAAATATTGAAGTAAGAGATTTAGTGACCATTCTTGGCAATTGGTTGGATAACTCGCTGACTGCATTGGAGTCGGTATCGGAAAACAAAAATCTATATATAAAGGTCGTTTATGACAGGGGTCGGGTGATCATATCCGTAAAAAACACCTATGCCATTCCCGTGAAATATGTCAACGGTGAAATTGTAAGCACAAAAGAAGATAGTGAAAACCACGGCTATGGTTTAAAAAATATTAAAAAAACGGTAGAAAAATACGATGGATATATCGAAGATGATCATGCCAATAACACTTTTTCAGTTGATATAATCCTATTTGTTAAACCGGAATTGGATAATGAATAAGGACTGACTTACCACTCACTTTAGTTATATTGCACAAATTATTAAGCTGAATTTTGGAAGGGTTCCCTTTTTCTGCAAAAACTTGCCCTTTCACTGCAACTTCTCGCATAGGGTTGCTTTTTGTGCTATAATGTCGAAGATAACACTTAAGGCAACACCGCGCAATTAACAAAGTATTGTCATCAAAAGCGTGAAACGCAGCGAAGTTCATAAGAGTTACCCATCAGGCCCGCCGGGGCGCACTGAATCAAGCTGCCAGATGAGGTCTGCCAGCCAGAATCAGATTCGCCAGGGCGAACATGATATTCAATTTAGCGGTCTGTTTTCGCAGACCTTTGTACCGGGTTTTTCGGTACCTGAGCAGTCCTTTGACTACCCCAAAAACATGTTCAACCTTTGACCTGACTGATGATTTCTCCCTTTCCCGACGTTTGATTTGTGCCTTTGATCTAACGGAATTGTCCTTGCTCTGAGATGGACGGCGGTTCAATTTATACTTTATCATTTTTCCGGAACGATTCTTTACGATCGCTTCCTCACGCTTTTCTGCGCCAAGATAACCGCTGTCGCCATAAACGACTTCTTCCTCTCCGGTAAGGAGTTCAGACATCATCGTTACATCGT
>ENA-UAYF01001309-UAYF01001309.1-human-gut-metagenome-genome-assembly--contig:-NODE-1309-length-10859-cov-7.277027_pt1 | contig 10859 bp, 9 predicted proteins | sample MGYA00244017_ERZ654600 | MGnify/ENA primary metagenome ERZ654600 (study PRJEB26926, sample SAMN06164490) | human gut metagenome | biome: ENVO:00009003; feature: ENVO:2100002; material: ENVO:00002003... | reverse complement strand
GTCAGATGTGTATAAGAGACAGGTGTAAGGAAGAATATCATAAAAATAGGATGGATTTTCGGTTACCAGCATTTCAAGCCGGTCTTTATCGGCAACTTCCAAAAAATGTTTAAAGCCACGAATGCGGCCTAACATTTCCGTCCCATACGGGGTACGCTTTGGCACAAGATAGCGGAAAATTGCCATGCCAAAGGAGCAGATAATGGAAAAGATAAGCATCTGCAGAAAAAACGGTGCGGTGTAAGCTAATTTTACTAACGATGTGATGACGGAACTGAGCCCGAAAAGGATACTCCATACGATTAAAAATATTTTGTTGCTGATGCCCGGTTTCGAAGGAAGTTGTGTCAACACAAGAAGGGCTGTCAGAGGAAACAAACTTAAAAAGAAGGCAATTGACAGATCGCCTTCTGCGGCATAAAGGGAACGCACCAGACCGCAAAGCAGAGACAGAACGATCATCAAAGTGATAGGAAGTCTTTTTGACAAAGAAGAAGATTCAAAAATAATCTTCTGGTTATCTTTACTGTTCATATCATCTGCGATGTCTCCTAAAACGCGGTAAAATTTATTGGTCAGCATACTTTTTGACACAATCGTTCGTCCGGCAAATAAACCATCAAAAAAACGTTGTTCAATGGAGTTGACACCATCATAATCTTTTTCCTTTTTCAAGATAAAATCGCTCGATTTTATCAATCCTCCAAGTGTTTCTTCCGTTTTGGCTTCGATGGAAAGATATCCTTTGGAAGCAAGATACACAATCATGGAAGTAAGGTCCTCGTTTGTGACCTTGCCTTTATAGAGAAGAGCAATTTCGGCACTGTTGTGGTCATCCGGAGGATAAAATTCTGTGACATCGACCGGCTTGTCATCGTGTCCCCAGATAAACCAGATCAGAAAAGCTCCAATCAAAAGTACGAAAGGGATGGCGAAGATCAGATAATCATAAAACCGGATCGTGGCAGGAGTTATGGCATCTTTTTTCGCCTGTTCGCAGATAGCATCAAAAGACTCACCTTGCTCTACTGCTGTAGAAAAAGTGCGGTCCGGAAATTGGATTAAAGCTGTCATATAATGTGACGAAGGGAGAGTGCCTTGTGAATCCATGCGCACACCGCCGTTTTCAAAAGTAATCGTGCCGTTCGGATAACCAAATGCCCAGATTTTTGCGTTATTTTCATTTAGTTTCAGCATATTTGAGTGAATATACACGGAAACGTTGTCCGGATTTTGCTTCATCTGTTCCGGGATAAAACTAAAATAAAGTCCCTGCGCATCTTCGTATTGATTGATAATGTTGGTAATATTGTATGTAAGCGTGTAAGTCCGGTTTCCGTATTTGGTGATTCCCCAGCAAAGCTCAAGTGTATCGCCGTTGTTAACGATGCCGCATTTTTCCCGTTTGTCTACAAAAAAGCCATTCGTATCCCAGTGATCCTGCAGTTCATAATGGTTTCCCAAGTCATCACTGACAGAAAAATCGGTGATCTCACAGGCACCCAGATTTCCATATGGCCGGTAGCCTTCCGTTCCCTGATAGACAGAAGCCTGCCAGACTTCTTTGATATGAGCGGTTCCGTTTGCATCGATCGAAACATCCATATCAATCCGTTCAATGGAGTTGCTGTCCTCTGCATAAGCCGCCTCCGGCAAAAAGAGGCAGGAGAGCAAAAGCAGTCCCCATAAGAAAATAGTTGCAAAAAATGATTTTTTCATAAAAATCCCCCTTTGTTATGGTAGTGTTAGATTCATTGTATCATATGTGGCAGGGCATTTTCAACCTATGATACAACAAGTGTGTAAATAGTAGAAGTGTGATAGTATTGGTAACAAGCATCATCGGATGTTCTGTGATGCCGTAAACCAGAACAAGATGGACATCTTTTTTTGCAAAGTTTTTAAATCTGTGGATAAGTTAAGTGAGTTTGCAGGAAGAAATGCGGAAACTCAAGGCTGACTTGAAAAAGTAAATTCCAGTGTAAGAGTAAATTCCATCGGCTTTTAAATTTTCTTGATTTTGTGGGAGTTTTTTTTACAAAGTCTCCTGGTTTCTGTTATAATTAAGCCAACTTATCGAAATTTTGTTGATTTTATGGCATGAAAAACAGGCTACTGGAATTCGGTATGCTAGACTAAATTCCACTAACCGCATTTAGAAATTGTGAAATGTTTATTTCCAGTCCGACAGCAGATTTCGATCAGTTAAATAGTTACTTCTTAAAGCGTATCAGCTTAGGTGTTAAATTGACTTCATCGGGTGAAATCGGCTTAAGCTGAAATGCTTTAAGGACATCTTCTCCAAGTGTTTTCAGGGCAGCATCATACGGTGTTTGACCACCAAGACTTTCTCTTGGAGTAGAGTTTATATGGTTCACAATAAGATTGACATCCCATTGAGTCAGAAATTCAAAGGATGTTCCTTTGGGCAATATCATGCGGAGCATGGTATGCGCCTGCTCGATGGTTCCCTTCTGTCCGCTCCGCATGGGATCACAATAATAAATGCTGCTTCTTTGGATGCCGTTAATACCGGTTTCCAATTTTTCCGGGTCACCAAATTCAGAGCCACGATCAGTTAAGACATTTTTAAAAACAGATGTAAATTCATACGTTCCCATACGTTTTTCCAAACGGTCAAATACAGCGCGGACAGCACCTTTTGTGCAGCGGTTAAGAAGAAATGCAAGAAACAGCTTTTCCTCTGTAAAGATCATGGTCAACAGCGTTTTATGGGAATCCCTTGATGACTTTACTGTATCCATTTGTACATAAGAATCTAATTCCATAGAACAGAAGTCTGCATAGGTTCTGTTGGTAAACACTTTGCGGTCTTTGATCTGTGTTTTGTGGCACTTTCTTGGTTTAAATTTTGCCTGCCTTTTCAGATCTACATTTCTGGCTGTGAACAGTCCTTTATCGATGTATGTATACATGGAACGGACAGACATATCAAGCTCCGGATGATTGATCAGGATCTGATAGGGTGACTGTCCCTGAGCGATCAACGGAGTAATGATCTGATCTTTTTGGTGCAGCTGATGCCTGGTCATATTTATTCCGGCACGGGAACTGCTTAATAATTCACGGTACTTACGGTCTGCAAAGCGGGCATCATAGCGATATTTATGGGCAATAGTACAATGATTGATTTTCATTGGACAACCATTGCATACATAAGGTGCCCTATCAAGTCTGCTGCACCGTTCCTTTTCGAAATCCTTACAGGTCTGGTTGCAGGTTGGACAGGATGTGCATTTGACACCGCAGAGAATGATTTTTCCACAGGCGTTTGTTTTTTTACAGTGATAGCGGTGTACACAAAAGTTTTTGGCATTATAGAAAGTTCCTTTGTGGTACCAGTCAGAAAGACGTCGTGATCTAACCTCTTTTGAGATGGTTGTAGGATCTTTACAAAGGAATGCCGCAATGTCTTTAAAAGTCGCACCTTTGGATAATTCGTTTTCGATGTAGATACGGTCATTAAGTGTTAGATGTTTCTGGTTTCCAGGGATATATTTACTCATGATAATTCTCCTTCTACTGCTGTCAGAAGGAATTATTACAATAACACTGATGTATGAAAGAGTAAATATCTACTGTGCAGGACTGAATTCCACCGACCCGTGGGAAAGTGGAATTTAAAATTTCATTTTAGTGTAAAAAACAAAAATGTAAAAAAACTTGTAACCTGTGCAGTTTTTTGATATAATAGGTCTGTTATTTATGTCATGCAGAAAAAGATGTAAATCTTGAGAAAATAGATTTTAAGGACGGGATAAAAAATGGCAAAGATATTTTTTAAAGTATTTGGAAAAACCATCGGAATCATGGCATTGCTGCTAGGTGTTGGTGTGGCAAGCTACTTTTTGACAACATTATGGTTTAAAGTGACGACAAAGGAAGAACGAAGCACGCAATACGATCATGTGATCACGGTGGATGCCGGGTCAGAGTCAAGCAACCTGATCTATAGTGTCGAAAAAGACACAAATGCGGTGAGGGCAATTGTGCTTGAATTGTTTGATAAAGAAACGGGAAACCTTGATTATGTAACAATCCCCAATAAAACCCAGATTTCTCTTGACGCAAAAGTGTATGAGGAATATGAGAAGATCAGCCCTGCGATGCCGCAGATCGTGACACTGCGAGATATCAACCAGTATTTTAAAGGAGATGTCGCTTATGAATACGGCATTCTGCTTTTACAGGAAGCTCTCAATGTAGATATTGGGTATTTTACGGCCTTTGATTCCGTGGAATTTGACAAACGTTTCGAAAAGAAAGACGGGGCGTTCCGGCCAAATGAAGAATATCTGGCGACGGTTCCGGCGGATGGCAGTGAGGATTCGATGAAAGATTTTATCTCGGACGAATGGGACAGTCTCATATCAGACATCACATTGAGCCAGAAACAGCAATACGCATCCGGGCTGGTTAAAGTAAAAGCAGACTGTATTTATGCACATCGTGCGTATGCAGAAGAGATCAAAGGCAGTGCGACGCTGGATGGCAAAAAGACAAAGAAAATGATTGACCAGATCTGGGAAAGTGAAGCACGTACATCACCGCAGAAATCGGTAGATGGAACGGCAGCCCAGACGGGAATGGATAAATTGAAATCGCGAAGCATTCAGATCACAAACGGAAGTAAGATCAATGGTCTGGCGGCCGCGTATAAAGAAAAACTGGAAAAAGACGGATTATATGTTATGGGAGTCGGTGATTTTACCGGTGAAGTACAGAAGACCACGACCATCTATGTCCGTCGCAAGAAATGGGGACGTTATTTGAAAGATTACTTTAAAAATCCGACAATTCAGGAAGCAGATGCATTGACAAACGGAGCAGATGTTGAAATCGTTCTGGGAACAGAAGATGCATTGAATTAGAATCAAAATGTAACACAGAGAAAGGGGTAGTCATGGGAACAAGTTTGAAAATTATGGACTTGGAACTGGATCTTCTGACAGAGGAAACGTTTTGTAAAAAAATGGCAGAATATCTTTCCGGTGATTTATTTCGGGTGGTGCATTTAGTGTCTTTGGATTATATTGATAAATATGAAGAAGAGCCAGTCGTTCAGGAAGTATTAGAAGAGGCAGACCTTGTTCTGCCGGGGGAAAAAGCGATTCTTAGTTTATATCATGTGGATGTTCTGGAGACAGGCGGCATGGTGGTAGATTATCGGATCGCACACCGGCTTTTGAAAAAAGATCTGTTAAAGGGGAAAAAATGTTTTCTTGTGTTGAGAAGCAAAAAAGAGGCCAAGATTGTATACTGCTATTTAAAGAGTGCTTATGAAAATCTGGACATTGTCGGTGTATATTCGATGGATACCGGCGTAACAGAAGAAGCACTGGTCAATGAGATCAATACAAAAGTTCCGGATCTCATTTTGATGGCAATGGAGAATCATGAGGCAGAGAGTTTTCTGAAACACAAGCGCCATATGATCAATGCGAAAATGGGCGTTGTGCTCAGTGGCGTGATGGACATGATCCTGCGGGAGAACATTCACGTTCCGAATGTCATAAAAAAACTGCATCTTGGTAAAATTTATACCTCGGCCGCGAGGATTCCGTATTCGGTGCGTTGGCGCAGACGAATATTCCGGAAGAAAATGGACAACTATAATACCAAAAAGCAGTTGGAGCAGTCCGATGCCCAAAAGGAGTTGTCCGAGGATGAAAAACACGACCAATAACAAATGGTGGATGACGTACCTGCTTTTGACAGCAGGTACGTTTTTTATGGCAGTGGGGATTAATGTTATCTATGAGCCGCTGTCGATGGTGACAGGAGGTTTTTCCGGGATAGGAATTCTTGTGAAAAAATTAACGCAGACGGCAAGGTGGTCCGGGATTCCGGTTGGAATGACGACCCTTTTGCTGAATATCCCATTGTTTATCTGGGGGTACAGCCAGAAGGGAAAAGTCTTTGTGAAAAAGACGGTTTATGCCGCGAGTTGTTTCTCATTTTTCCTGCTGATCATTCCGACGTTTGATATCGTCAAACAGGATTATCTGATGGCAGCATTGGTTGGAGGGTTATTGAACGGAACCGGGATCGGATTGGTATTTTCGCAGGGAGCGTCTACCGGCGGAAGTGATCTGTTGAGTGTACTGACCGCCAAAATACTGCCGGGACTCAGTGCATCCGAACGTCTGATCCTCATTGACACGTTGATCGTGGCGGCGGGTGTATTTATCTTTGGACTGGAGATCGGTTTATATGCCGTCGTTGCGGTGTTTGTTACGGGAAAGGTGTCGAATGCGATTCTCGATGGACTGAAGTTTGCCAAAATTGCCTATATCATAAGCGACCACCCCGAAGAAATCTCAGAGCATATTCTTCGGGAACTTGGGAGAGGGCTTACCGGCTTGGAAGGGCAGGGAATGTATTCCGAAAAACACAAAATGGTTCTTATGTGCGTTGTGTCTAAAAAAGAAGCGGTTTTGCTAAAAGATATTGTGAAAAATGCTGATAATGAAGCGTTTTTGATTCTTTCTGAAGCAAAAGAAGTTCTGGGTGAAGGGTTTTGGCGTGAAATGCAGTAAAAAAACTTATGCAATTTTCACAAAGATTTTTTTATTATTTATGTAATTTGGATATAGAGTTTTTCGTGAAAATAGTGTATAGTATTAACTACAGATGTTATGAAAAAAATATTTCCAGGAGGAACATGCAATGGCAAGTTTATCATTAAAAAACATTAACAAAGTATATCCAAACGGCTTTCACGCTGTTAAGGACTTTAATCTTGAAATTGAAGATAAAGAATTTATCATTTTCGTAGGACCATCCGGATGTGGTAAATCTACTACACTTCGTATGATCGCTGGTTTGGAAGAAATTTCAAGCGGTGAGCTTTGGATCGGAGACAAACTCGTAAATGACGTAGAACCAAAAGACCGTGATATCGCCATGGTATTCCAGAACTACGCATTGTATCCACATATGTCCGTATTTGATAATATGGCATTTGGTTTGAAATTGAGAAAAGTTCCTAAAGATCAGATTAAACGTCTTGTTCAAGAAGCAGCTAAGATTCTTGACATCGAGCATTTGCTTGATCGTAAACCAAAGGCTTTGTCCGGTGGTCAGAGACAGCGTGTTGCCATGGGACGTGCGATTGTTCGTGATCCTAAAGTATTCCTTATGGATGAGCCACTTTCCAACTTGGATGCAAAACTTCGTGTACAGATGCGTATCGAGATTTCCAAACTTCATCAGAGACTTGAAACTACGATCATCTACGTAACACATGACCAGACAGAGGCTTTGACACTTGGTACTCGTATCGTTGTTATGAAAGACGGTATTGTACAGCAGGTAGACAGTCCATTGGATTTGTATATGAGACCAAACAACCTCTTTGTTGCCGGATTCATTGGATCTCCTCAGATGAACTTCATCAAAGCAAGAGTAACCGTTTCCGGTTCCGATGTACTTCTTGTATTTGGTAACAACTCTGTGAAACTGACAGAGAGCAAAGCTAAGAAACTGATCGAGAATGGTTATGAAGATAAAGACATCATCTTTGGTATTCGTCCGGAAGACATTAAAGATGAGGAAATGTTCATCAGCAGTTCTCCTGATACTACATTGGAAGCTACTGTTAAAGTATACGAGATGCTTGGTGCAGAAGTATTCTTGTACTTCACGATCGAAGATACAGATATCACAGTACGTGTTAATCCTCGTACAACAGCTCGTCCTGGTGATACGATTAAAATCGCTCTGGATGCTGAGAAGATTCACCTCTTCGACAAGGAGACAGAAGTTACAATTACAAACTAGGATTCAACTTACATATGTGAGTAAAAATAAGGGATGCCTAAACAGGCATCCCTTAAATCATTTCTTGCGTTTTTTCCAAAAAAATGGTACAATAAATTATAATGCGACAAGAGTAGACTATTTTCGGAGGTGTGGCAATGATATCAAATCAGATTTTGCAAAATACGATTGAAGGGATTAAGGGGATTATAAAAAATGATCTATGTGTGTCAGATGCAGAGGGAAATACATTGGCGACGACATCAGAGGATTTTTCGGTAAATCATGAAGATGGCTTGAGTTTTGTTCAGTCACCGGCAGACAGTCAGGTGGTAAAAGGATGCCATTATTTTAAAGTATATGATGAAGGACAGTTAGAATATGTAATTGTGATCCGGGGAGATTCGGAGGAAGCATATACGATCGGGAAGATGATCGTGCTTCAGATTGAGGGACTTTTGGTGGCTTACAAAGAGCGTTATGACAAAGATAATTTTATCAAAAACCTTCTGTTAGATAATCTTCTTTTGGTGGATATCTATAACCGTGCCAAAAAGCTGCACATTGAGATGAGTGCGCGAAGAGTTGTCTTTATTATTGAGACGAATAAAGAAAAGGATTCCGGAGCACTGGAGACGGTGCGAAGTATGTTTGCAACACAGACGCAGGATTTTATTACTGCGGTGGATGAAAAAAATATTATTCTTGTAAAAGAGATTGGGGAGAAAGATCAGATTGAAGATCTCGAAAAGACGGCACATGTCATCGTAGACATGCTCAATACCGAAGCAATGTCCCGTGTCCATGTGGCATTCGGTACGATCGTAAAAGAACTCAAAGAAGTTTCCAGATCATACAAAGAAGCGAAGATGGCTCTTGATGTCGGAAAGATTTTCTATAGCGATAAGAAAGTTGTCGCTTACAGTAATCTGGGAATCGGTCGTTTGATCTATCAGTTGCCGATGCCTCTTTGCAAAATGTTTATCAAGGAGATCTTTGAAGAAAAGACACCGGATCAGTTTGATGAAGAAACATTGACGACAATCAATAAGTTCTTTGAAAATAACCTGAATGTATCTGAAACGTCAAGACAGTTATATATTCATAGGAATACTCTGGTATATCGTTTGGATAAGTTGGAAAAGAGTACAGGACTGGATTTGCGTATTTTTGATGATGCTATTACTTTTAAAATTGCCCTTATGGTTGTGAAGTATATGAACTATCTTGAAACCATAGATTATTGATTGACAGAGTATGAGACTGGTGACAGGGGAAAGGATGAGAAGAGATGACAGCAAATCAATTGCCGATTATTGCGCTGGATGACGTAAGCAAGCAATATCAGACCGGTGTGGATGCATTAAAGCATGTCACGCTGCAGATTGAAAATGGCGAGTTTGTATTTATCGTAGGAAAAAGTGGTTCCGGAAAGTCAACGTTTATTAAACTGCTGCTGAAGGAACTGGATCCGACTTCCGGAAAACTATATATTGCCGGAAGGCTTGTAAATAAATTAAAGAGAAAACAGGTTCCCCTGTATCGACGGAATATTGGAGTCGTATTTCAGGATTTCCGTCTTTTAAAAGACAGGACGGTATTTGAAAATATTGCCTTTGCTCAGCGCATCATCGGCAGAAGCAAACGTGAGATGATCCGCAATGTGACGACGATGCTTACGATTGTCGGTCTGACGGACAAAGCAGATGCGTATCCCAATGAGTTATCCGGTGGAGAACAGCAGCGTGTAGCGATCGCCAGAGCTCTTGTGAATCAGCCGACAATCCTTTTGGCCGATGAGCCGACGGGAAATCTGGATCCCCAGAATGCTTGGGAGATTATGATGCTGTTGCAGGAAGTAAATAAGATGGGAACGACGGTAGTGGTAGTAACACATAACAATGATATTGTGGATGTGATGCAGAAAAGAGTGGTAACGTTAAGCGAAGGAACCGTTGTTCGTGATGATAAAAAAGGTGGCTATGAATATGAGAGGGATTAGTGTATTTTTATATAGTATCCGTCAGGGACTGAAGAGCATGCGGAAAAACAGGATGTTTACAATCGCGTCCATCAGTACGATGGCGGCGTGCCTGTTTTTATTTGGCATGTTCTATTTTATTGTTGGAAATTTCAGTCATATGATCAAAGAAGTGGAGAGTTCCGTCGGACTTACGGTATTCTTTGACGAGGGTGCTTCGCAGAAACAGATGGATTCTATCGGGGAAGCAATTAAATCCCGGGAGGAAGTGGATCATATCGAATTTGTATCGGCAGAGCAGGCCTGGAAGGAATTTGCTGCTGAAAATTTTAAGGATAATCCGGATCTCGTAGACAGTTTTGCCGGGGACAATCCGCTGGCAGATTCTGCCTCGTATCAGGTCTATGTAAAAGATATTTCAAAACAGGATGAACTGGCATCTTATATTCGTGAAATAGCAGGTGTGCGCTTGGTAAAACAGTCGGCAGATGCCGCGAAAAGTCTTGCAAATGCGAGCCGTCTGGTAAGTTATATTTCTATTGCGATCATTGTGATCCTGCTTGCGGTGTCAATTTTCTTGATTCAGTCGACGATTTCGACGGGAATTACGGTACGCCGTGCCGAGATTGGAATTATGCGTCTTATGGGAGCGTCGGACTTTTTTATTCGTGCGCCGTTTATCGTGGAAGGCGTGGTGATTGGATTGATTGGAGCGGTGATTCCGCTTGTCATTCTTCTGGTTAGTTATTCCTCCATCATACAGTACATTAAGACGAAGTTTGATATGATTTCGAGCTGGATGACCTTTTTGCCGGTCGGAACGATATTCAAAGCATTGATTCCACTGTGTCTGCTGATCGGAATCGGCGTAGGTTTTATCGGCAGTTTCTTTACGGTACGTAAACATTTGGACATTTAAAGGGGGATGGCAGAGATGAAACGAAAAATTCTTGCGATTGGTTTTGTGATCTCATTGGTATTTTCCTATTGTCTGTCCGGGCTGCAGCAGCCGCCGGCACAGGCAGAAGAAAGTACGACGACAGACTATGACCTGTCTCTTATACACATCTCCGAGCCCACGAGACACTGAGCGATC
>ENA-UAYF01001303-UAYF01001303.1-human-gut-metagenome-genome-assembly--contig:-NODE-1303-length-10877-cov-4.004713_pt1 | contig 10877 bp, 8 predicted proteins | sample MGYA00244017_ERZ654600 | MGnify/ENA primary metagenome ERZ654600 (study PRJEB26926, sample SAMN06164490) | human gut metagenome | biome: ENVO:00009003; feature: ENVO:2100002; material: ENVO:00002003... | reverse complement strand
GTGGGCTCGGAGATGTGTATAAGAGACAGGATATCAATGCGATCGACGAGATGCTGGAAAAATTTAAAGCCGGAAATGATGTCGTTTACGGAGTGCGAAGCAGCCGGAAAAAGGACACGTTCTTTAAGAAAACGACAGCAGAAGGTTTTTATCATATGATGAAATGGATGGGTGTGGACATTGTGTTTAACCACGCCGACTACCGCTTGATGAGCAAGCGTGTGCTGGAGGAATTGGAAAATTATAAAGAAGTTCATCTGTTTTTGCGCGGAATGATCCCATTGATCGGATTTCCGTCCGATAATGTATATTATGAAAGAAAAGAGCGCATGGCGGGTGAGAGCAAATATCCGTTAAAGAAAATGCTTGCGTTTGCGTTTGACGGAATTTCTTCGTTTAGCGTCAAACCGATCCGTTTTATCGTGTGGCTTGGTTTTGTCATTTTTATCGTGAGTATCGGGATGCTGATCTATTCGATCGTGGAACATATGCTCGGTGATACGGTGCGTGGATGGAGCAGTTTGATCGTGTCGATCTGGGCACTTGGCGGGCTTCAGCTGCTGGCGATCGGAGTCATCGGGGAATACATCGGAAAGGTGTACATGGAAACGAAAGGCAGACCTCGTTACGCGGTGGAGGAAGTATTGGATGAATAAAAATTATACGCGGGCTTCTCATGGATTCGGACCGGTTTACGATGAGAAGTCCCGTATTTTGATTTTAGGCAGTTTTCCTTCTGTGAAATCGCGCGAAGAAGGTTTTTTTTACGGACACCCGCGCAACCGCTTTTGGAAAATTCTGGCTACTGTATGCGATGTACCGGAACCGGTTACAATAGAAGAAAAGAAACATTTTCTTTTGGAAAATGGCATTGCGTTGTACGATGTCATCGAAGAATGTGAAATCATGGGTTCAAGCGACAGCAGTGTCCGGAATGTTATTCCGGCGAATCTGAATCCGATTCTTAAAGTGTCACAGATCAATGCGGTGTTTACCAATGGACGGCTGGCCGGAAAATTATACCGGAAATATCAGGAACCGGTAACGGGGCTTCCCTGCGTGGAACTGCCGTCCTCCAGTCCGGCGAATGCAGCATTTTCACTGGAGCGATTGATTGAAATATGGCAGGAAGCACTGCCGGAATTTGGAAAAGGAGGCTGATACCATGTGTACAGCAGCGACATATAAAACAAAAGATTTTTATTTTGGAAGGACACTTGATTATGAATTTTCTTACGGCGAGCAGGTAGTGGTTACGCCGAGAAATTATGAATTTACGTGGCGTGACGAAAAACCAGCCGCGGAAAAATGTAACTACGCCATGATCGGGATGGCGCATGTGGCGGAAAACTATCCTTTATATTATGAAGCAATCAATGAAAAAGGCCTTGGCATGGCGGGACTTAATTTTGTGGGGAATGCCGTCTATCACGAGCCGAAAGCTTCTTGCGATAATGTGGCATCGTTTGAATTTATCCCGTGGATCCTCGGCAGATGCGCATCGGTAAAAGAAGCGCGGGAGGCGGTTTCTTCCTTATGTATTACCAACATTCCGTTTTCTGCCGGACTGCCATCGTCGTCTCTTCACTGGATGATCGCCGATGCGGACGAGTGTATCGTCGTGGAATCCATGCAGGACGGAATCAAAGTGTACGACAATCCGTTTGGTGTGCTTACGAATAATCCGCCGTTTGAACAGCAGTGTTTCCAGTTGAATAACTATCAGGGATTGTCGCCAAAACAGCCGGAAAATACATTTGCTCCGGGAACCCCATTGCAGGCATACAGCCGTGGTATGGGCGCACTCGGTCTGCCGGGAGATCTTTCGTCGTCGTCCCGTTTTGTCCGTGCAGCATTTACCCGATTACATTCCAAAACCGGAGATTCCGAGGTGGAAAGTGTGGCACAATTTTTCCATATTTTAGGATCTGTCGCCCAGCAGAAAGGCTGCTGTGAGGTGGAACCCGGGAAATATGAATACACGATTTATACTTCCTGTGCCAATGCATCAAAGGGGATCTATTATTATACGACGTATGAAAATCCACAATGGAATGCGGTGGATATGCACCGCGTCGATCTTGATGCAAAAGAATTGTATTGTTATCCGCTGCGGATGCAGGGAGAAGTGTGCTGGCAGAATTAGAAGAATATAGTGAAAAGAGAGGGACGCTCTGAGGGCGTCCTTTTTGTGGTCTGGAAAGGAAAAACTGCTGCTAGGGTCAAAGGAAAAGCCATCGGAGTGTGGTCTGGAAGGAAAAATCGCTGCTAGGGTCAAAGAAACTTCTCTCCTAAAAGCCGGACAATAAAAAAATGAAAGAAAATGAAAGAAATTGAAAGAAAATGATTGACAATGAAAGAAAGTGGCGTTATAATAACAATAACAAAAACGAAATGATCCACGAAAGGAGTGGTGAAAGTGCTGACAGAAGAGCGCTTGCAAGGGATTTGGCGGATTGTGACGGAAAAAGGAAGTGCATCGATTCAGGAACTGATGGATGCGCTGAATATTTCAGAATCCACCGTCCGGCGAGATCTTGCCGTATTGGATGAACAGGGGCGAATCCAGAAAGTCCGCGGCGGGGCGATGGTTGTCGGAGATGCTTACAGCACGAAGGAAGACAGTGTGACCCAGAAAAAGGATAAAAATCTTGCGGAAAAGAGAGAAATTGCAAAATATGCGGCTTCGTTGATCAAAGAAGATGATTTTGTCTATCTGGATGCGGGAACGACGACAGAATTGATGATTGATTATCTGACAACGAAGCAAACTGTATTTGTAACCAATGCGGTGGCGCATGCAAGAAAACTTTCACAGGCAGGATATACAACATTTATTCTTGGCGGCGAGCTGAAGGCGACGACGGAAGCAATCATTGGACCCGAAGCGGTAGAAAGTCTTCGTAAATATAATTTTACAAAAGGCTTTTGGGGAGCGAACGGAGTTCACCGGAAAAATGGATTTACGACACCGGATCCGAAAGAAGCGAAAGTAAAGCAGACGGCGATGGAACACTGTGTCAAACGATATGTTTTGAGTGATGCGAGTAAATTTTCTCAGATCTCATGTGTAAAATTTGCGGATTTTGCAAATGCTTGTATCATAACAACAAAAGTAAGTGATCCGGTATATGCAGAATGCGATAATATCATAGAAGTGCAGGGAGGTGAAGCAAAATGATCTATACCGTTACCTTAAATCCATCTTTGGATTACATCATTGATGTCAAACATTTTGAACTGGGGATGGTAAACCGGACAACGGCAGAAAAGATTTTTGCCGGAGGAAAAGGAATCAACGTATCCATGGTGCTTAAAAATCTTGGATTTGACAGCACAGCACTCGGATTTCTGGCTGGGTTTACCGGCAAAGAGATTGAACGACAGTTGGAAGGAAAAGGAATTTCCACCGACTTTATCTGCTTGGAGGACGGGATTTCCCGAATCAATATGAAGATCCGCTCGGAAGTGGAAAGCGAGATCAATGGCTTAGGACCTGAGATTTCATCGGAAGCAATCAAAAAAATGTTTGACCGATTGGACGAATTGCAGGAAGGCGATATTTTGGTTCTTGCGGGAAGCATTCCGGCGAGTATGCCGGAGTCGATGTACCGCGATATCATGAAAAGACTGGCTGACCGGAAATTGAAAATTGCCGTTGATGCGACGAAGAGTCTGCTGCTCAATGTACTGCCGTTTCATCCATTTGTCATTAAACCAAACAACCACGAATTGGGAGAATTGTTTAATGTCAAAATCAAGAGCAAAGATCAGGCGGTAGAATATGCAAAGAAACTTCAGGAGATGGGAGCACAGAATGTCATTGTTTCGATGGCAGGGGAAGGCGCCGTGTTTGTAGGAGATGACGGAAGCGTATTTCAGAGCGAGGCACCAAAAGGAACCGTGGTAAATTCCGTGGGTGCGGGAGATTCCATGGTGGCAGGATTTTTAGCCGGGTATCTCGGAGAAGGAGATTACAAAGAGGCATTTAAACTGGGCGTTTGTACCGGAAGTGCCAGTGCATTTTCCGAGCAGCTGGCGACGAGAGAACAGGTAGAGGCGATTCGAAATACCCATCATTTCGAATTTTAATACACGTGAGTGTAGCGAAGAAAGGAGCGAAACGATATGAAGATTATTGATTTATTGGATGACAAAAGCATTCGTTTGAACGCAGAAGTCCACAGTAAAAAAGAAGCACTGGACACACTGGTTGATTTGATGGATGCGAGTGGAAAACTGAACGATATTGAAACTTATCGCAAAGGGGTTTACGCAAGAGAGGAAGAAGGTTCGACCGGAATCGGAGAAGGAATTGCCATTCCTCATTGTAAATCCGCAGCGGTAAATCAGGCAGGTTTGGCGGCAATGGTTGCACCAAAAGGAGTGGAGTTTGATTCACTGGATGGTGAACCAGCGAATCTTTTTTTCCTAATCGCGGCACCGGATACCGCGGACAATGTACATTTGGATGTGCTCAGCCATTTGTCTGTATTATTGATGGATCCGGATTTTACCGGAAAACTGCGGGAAGCAGAGACAGTAGAAGAATTTAAGAAAGTCATTGAAATGGCGGAAAATGAGTCGGAAGAAGAAAAAGAGCAGACGGAAGTCGATGCGAATGTGCCATATGTATTGGCGGTGACAGGGTGCCCGACCGGAATCGCACACACGTATATGGCGGCAGAAGCTCTGGAGCGCAAAGCAGAAGAACTTGGTTATCAGATCAAGGTAGAGACGAGAGGTTCAAGCGGAGCAAAAAATGTACTTACGGCAGAAGAAATCGCGAAAGCGGACGGAATTATCGTGGCCGCGGACACAAAAGTACCGATGGAACGTTTTGACGGAAAACCGGTCATTATTACAAAAGTAGCGGATGGTATCAATAAACCGGAGGAATTGATCCGAAAGATCGTGGACAAGCAGGCACCGGTTTATAAAAGTGAGGAAGCGCAGGAAACGGTTTCGGAAAACACAGAGAAGAAAGGAATCGGACACGCAGTGTACCAGCATCTGATGAGTGGAGTTTCTCACATGTTACCATTTGTTATCGGTGGTGGTATCATGATGGCAATCGCCTTTTTGATCGATACTCTTTGTGGATACGGTTCGACCGGTGGAGCGAATTTCGGAAGCTGTACCCCACTTTCCGCATTGTTTAAATACATCGGTGGACTTGCGATGGGGCTGATGGTGCCGGTCCTTTCCGGATACATCGCCTATTCGATTGCTGACCGACCGGGTCTTGCCGTAGGATTTACCGGCGGACTTTTGGCAGCAAACGGAAATGCGATACTGGGAAGTTATGTATTTGCCGATAAGGTTGGCGACCTGGGAGGATTTTCCAAATTTGTTGCACAGTTTGCTTTTGTCGGCAAAAACGGTGGAAATACGGTATCTGGTTTCCTTGGCGGTATCGTAGCCGGATTTTTAGCCGGATTTATCGTACTTGGATTGAAGAAATTGTGTGAAAAATTACCGGATTCATTGGATGGAATCAAACCGACACTCATTTATCCACTTGTTGGTATTTTTATCATTGGTGTATTGATGTGTATGATCTTTAACCCATTGATCGGATTGATCAATACGGGACTCAGTAACATGTTAAAGGGCATTTCTGATGCCGGAATGATCACGGTTCTCGGACTTATCCTGGGAGCGATGATGGCGATTGATATGGGAGGCCCGATTAACAAAGCGGCGTATGTATTTGGTTCCGGCATGCTGGCAACGGCATCCCAGATGATGGATCAGGGCGTGCAGGCAAGTGATCCGGCGGTGCAGGCATGCTACATGGCAATGGCAGCAATCATGGTTGGTGGTATGGTTCCACCGGTAGGAATTGCGATTGCTTGTAAATTATTTCCAAAGAAATTTACGCAGGCGGAGCGTGGTTCTGCCCTTTCCAATATCGTAATGGGATGTTCGTTCATCACAGAAGGTGCGATCCCATTTGCCGCATCGGATCCATTGCACGTAATCCCATGTACGATGGCAGGTGCAGGCGTTGCCGGATTTTTGTCCGCATTGTTTAAATGTACCTTGATGGCACCACATGGTGGAATCTTTGTATTTGCCACAGTAGGACAGCCACTGCTTTATGTCGTTGCCTGGCTGGCAGGCTCGGCGGTAACAGCAGTAATGTTAGGATTGATCAAGAAAGATGCAGTAACAAAATAGCAATGATTAAAATATAAAAATTATGGAGGACACTATCATGAGAGAATTTCATTATGTAATCAAAGACGCACAGGGGATCCACGCAAGACCGGCAGCTTTGTTTGTCAAAGAGGCAGCAGCCTGTGAATGCAAAGTAACGATCACAAAAGACGGCAGAGAGGTAGATGCAAAACGAATCTTCGGTATTATGGGACTTGGTGCAAAACAGGGACAGGAAATCGTATTGAAGACAGAGGGAGCAGATGAAGATGCCGCAATGGATAAATTGAGTGCATTTTTGGAGGCAAATCTGTAAAAGCCGGGAGGTGTCAGCATGAACGTATGGGAAGGAAAAAGCGTTTTTGGTGGAATTGCAATCGGCTCTGTCGCTCTTTTTGAAAAAGAGGAAGACCTGGTAAAACGCTATTCGATCGAAGATGTGGAAAAGGAAAAGAAACGTTTTGAAGACGCAAAAGAGAAAGCCAAAGAAGAACTTGCGGGTCTTTATGAAAAGGCATTAAAAGAAGTGGGCGAATCGGGTGCTATGATCTTTGATGTACATCAGATGATGTTAGATGATCTTGATTATGTGGAGTCAATCTTAAATATGATTGACACCCAGAAGGTCAATGCAGAGTTTGCAGTAGCGACGACAGGTGATAATTTTTCCCAGATGTTTGCTGCAATGGATGACGATTATATGAAAGAACGTGCTGCCGATGTACGAGATATTTCCAATCGTGTGATCCGCATTCTGCAGGGAAAAGAGATGGGAGGGATTACCGAAAATCAGCCGGTTATCCTGCTTGCTGAAGATCTCGCTCCAAGTGAGACGGTACAACTTGATAAAAGTCTGGTTTTGTCCTTTGTGACAAAACTGGGCTCGACCAATTCACATACAGCGATCTTAGCGCGGACGATGAATATTCCGGCGCTGATCGGAGTCCATTATCCGGCAGATATTGCCGGGAAAATGGCGATTGTCGATGGCTTTGAAGGAAAACTTATCGTGGAACCGGATGCCGAGACTCTGGCACATTATGAGGCACTGCAGGCAGAAGAGAAGAAAAAACAGCAGCTCCTTCTGGAATTAAAAGGAAAAGAGACGGTCACAAAAGACGGTCGAAACATACATCTGTACGCCAATATTGGTGGAGTTGCTGATGTTGCCGATGTGTTATCAAATGATGCCGCCGGAATCGGATTGTTCCGAAGTGAATTTTTGTATCTGGAAAAAGATACGTACCCAACGGAAGAGGAACAATTCAAAGCCTATAAGACAGTCGTGGAAATGATGGCAGGAAAGAAGGTAATCATCCGTACTCTTGATATCGGGGCAGATAAACAGGTAGATTATTTTGAACTTGGCAAAGAAGAAAATCCGGCGATGGGCTACCGTGCGATCCGCATATGCCTGGAACGACCGGAAATCTTTAAAACTCAGCTGCGTGCCATTTATCGGGCAAGCCATTATGGAACCATATCCATTATGTTTCCAATGATCATTTCGGTTTCCGAAGTGAAAAAGATCAAGGAAATTGTAAATGAGGTAAAAGCGGAATTGGATGCCCAGGGGATTCCATACGGAGAGGTGGAACTTGGCATCATGATCGAAACACCGGCGGCGGTAATGATCAGCGATCTTCTTGCGAAAGAAGTGGATTTCTTCAGCATAGGAACAAATGATCTTACGCAGTATACGTTGGCAATCGACCGCCAAAATCCGAGTCTGGATAATTTTTACAATTCTCATCACGAAGCTATCCTGCGTATGATCCGGATGGTGATCGACAATGGCCACAAGGAAGGCTGCTGGGTCGGTATTTGTGGAGAACTTGGCGCAGATACGACACTTACAAAAACGTTTGTGGATATGGGGATTGATGAATTGTCCGTGACACCATCGATGGTATTGAAGGTAAGAGAAGCGGTGAGGGAGATCGGTTAGCATCTTGCTTGGCGGGGACGAATTCCTGCGAAGGAGAATGCGGGATTTTCTATCGAAGAAGGAAAGCAGACACTTCGTGCAGAAAACTTGATAAGATTTAGAAAGGAAAAAGCATCGATTGCTGTGCAATCGGGCTTTTTCTTCTTTCTAACCTTATCTTCAAACAGTTCTGCACGAAGTGTCTCCTTCTTCTTCAAGAAAATCGGGCATTCTCAACTCCGCAGAAATAGTCCCGCCAGAGAATATGCTAACCGATTTGTAGTGGCGACGGGGGCACCCCTGAAAAGAGGGGAAAGGGAGAAAAAGGGGGGAGCCAGAGATTTCTGGCTCCCCCTCATCTATGTGCGCCTTGCGGCGCACGTTTCTAACGGGTGAAAGTCCCCAATCCGCCCTAGTAGTGGGAAGGATACAGCCAAGACCAAGGGTGTCCACCGCGAGGTGGAATCTGAAGGAAGGTGGAGGCAAATCTCTGGTCTGACGAACAGAAATCACATCAGGCTTCAGTTAAGGATAAGATTGCATAACAAATCAAAGTCCAATAACTACTCGGAATTAACTGTAGTAAATGTGGCAGATATATGGAGAGAAAGAAACGTGTGGTACCAAGGGAGGTCTCGCCAGCGGATGGAAACAGAGTATGAAATCCGTCAGTAACAACGAATGGCGAGAAGTCAGCAGAAGCCATAGTAAACCAGTGGTTGCAAACACTGGCGAAGGGCTGAACTTTAGGAGGCACAAGCAATGAATGTAACTGAAAGTAGATTTAAGAACAGACAACTTCATATAGAGGACTATCTGCAAATGGTATCTGCGGAACAGAAAGAGTATGCAGAAGTGTTCGACTACTCTAAGATTACTGAAAAGAGCGGTGTCATCACAGACTATTGGACGAACAATCTTTTGGATTTGATTTTGCGAAAAGACAACCTTAACAACGCCTATAAGCAAGTCAAGAAAAACAAAGGGAAAGGTGGAATCGATGGTATGCAGGTGGATGAACTTCTGCCCTTCCTTAGAGAAAACCAAGATACCTTAATCCGAAAGATAAGGGAGGGGAAATATAAACCCAACCCGGTTCGCAGGGTAGAAATACCCAAGGAAACAAAAGGCGAGTTTCGAAAGTTAGGAGTTCCCACTGTTGTCGACAGAGTTATCCAACAGGCAATTGCACAGGAACTATCGCCAGTTTATGAGGAACAATTCTCAGAAAACAGTTTTGGTTTCAGACCAAAGCGAGGAGCACACGATGCCCTCAGACAATGCCAAAAGAACGCTAATAATGGCTATGTATATGTGGTAGATATGGACTTGGAAAAGTTTTTCGACACGGTATGCCAGAGTAAGTTGATAGAAGTATTGTCAAGAACCATCAAAGATGGCAGAGTGATATCCTTAATACACAAATATCTGAATGCAGGAGTAATCGCAAATGGAATGTTTGAGCGTACAGAGGTCGGTATGCCACAAGGTGGTCCGCTTAGTCCGTTGCTTAGTAATGTAATGCTAAATGAGTTGGACAAGGAACTGGAGCGCAGAGGACATAGATTTGTTCGATACGCAGACGACTGTATGATTTTCAGTAAGAGCAGGAAAAGTGCGGAAAGAACCTTAAAGAACATCATCCCATTTATCGAAGGAAAACTTTTCCTGAAAGTAAATAGGAAGAAAACAGAGGTGGCTCACATCAGCAAAGTCAAATACCTTGGCTATACCTTTTATAGATACAGAGGTAAATGTAGATTTAGAGTACACCCAAAGTCGGTAGCGAAGATGAAGAATAAAATCAGAGAACTTACTGACAGAAACAAAGGCATTAGCAATAAAGTACGAGAAAAGAGGTATCAAGAGTATGTGCGGGGATGGGTGGAATATTTCGAACTTGCAGATATGAAAGAACTTCTCAAGAAAACGGATAAATGGGCAAGGCGCAGAATCCGAGCGGTCTATTGGAAACAGTGGAAGAAAATCAAAACGAAATATCGAATGCTAAAAGCACTAGGTTTAGAGGATTGGAAAGCCAAGGAACTAGCCAATAGTAGAAAAGGTTATTGGAGAATGGCGAAAGTCTTGAACCAAATCTTTTCTAAGAAAATAATAGCCAAACTGGGATACACATCCATGCTCGACTATTATCTAGTAATTTGTGAAAACTAAAGAACCGCCGTATACGGAACCGTACGTACGGTGGTGTGGGAGGACGGTAAATAAAATAATTATTTACCTCCTACCCGATTCATTAATCTATGTTTTTACGTTTTCTTTTAAATACCCATTCCCTTTGAATCTGGAAACTGATCAGGAACAGGATGGTATCAATGATGCATTTCCGTACGGTTCGAAATGGGATAAAACGCAGGGTGTAGTCAACCAGCAGAGTGGAGATCAGGAGCTGGCAGATGCACAATGTGTAGTAGCGTAAGATGATCGTGATATCTTTCGAATCATTGTGGAATACCTGTTTTTTGTTAATGGTAAAATTATACAGTGAGGAGCCGAGTCTTGCGATGACATTGCGTAAAAATGTCAAGAGCAGGATGTCGATGCCAAAAAGCGAAATTTGCATTTTTTCACCGACAAATGGCAGCAGGATAAATCGCAGCAGGTAAAACAGCGAAATATCAATAATAAAACTGGAAAAAGAACTCAGCATAAATTTCAAAAAAACCTTGTAGATTCGGATGGAATCGATAAAAGGATTGAAATGCGAACTCTCGTTATTTTCCAGATAAATCGTCTGGATCGGAAATTCCTCAAAAGGAATCTGGTT
>ENA-UAYF01001297-UAYF01001297.1-human-gut-metagenome-genome-assembly--contig:-NODE-1297-length-10898-cov-6.206493_pt1 | contig 10898 bp, 9 predicted proteins | sample MGYA00244017_ERZ654600 | MGnify/ENA primary metagenome ERZ654600 (study PRJEB26926, sample SAMN06164490) | human gut metagenome | biome: ENVO:00009003; feature: ENVO:2100002; material: ENVO:00002003... | reverse complement strand
CGAGATCGCTCAGTGTCTCGTGGGCTCGGAGATGTGTATAAGAGACAGCTACCAGCACCTTTATAAATACATAATGGTCGACGAGTACCAGGATACGAACGTTGCGCAGTACCGCCTTATCTCGCTGCTTGCGGGGAACAACGGAAACCTTTGCGTGGTCGGCGACGACGACCAGTCAATTTACCGCTTCCGCGGCGCGACTATCGAGAATATCCTCAGCTTCGAGAAGCAGTATCCCGGCTGCGAGGTAATAAAGCTCGAGCAGAACTACCGTTCCACCGAGAATATCCTGAACGCTGCGAACGCCGTGATACGCAACAACAAGCAGCGCAAGGACAAGCAGCTCTGGTCTGCGCTGGGCGACGGCGACAAGATAAAGTGCTGCAATTTCGAGAGCGAGATAGCCGAGGCGCGTTTCGTTGCCGACACTATCCTTGACGGCGTGAAGGAAGGCAAGCACTACACGGATTACGCGCTGCTGTACCGCAGCAACTCCCAGTCGAGAAGCTTTGAGAACACCCTGGCGCGCTCGGGAATTCCGTACACCATCGTAGGCGGTCTTAGGTTCTACGACCGCAAGGAGATACGCGACATCATGGCGTACCTCGCGGTGATAAACAACCCGTATGATTCCGTGCGTTTCCGCAGGATAATCAACGAGCCGAAGCGCGGTATCGGCGACGCCACGGTTGAGGAAATAATCCGTATCTCCGACGGGCTGCATATTTCTCCCGTGGAGGTCTGCCGCGAGGCTTCGCAGTTTGAGTCGCTTTCGAGGAAGTCGGCTGCGCTGAAGGCTGCCGCAAACCTGTTTGACGAGCTGGACGAGCTTGCGGATTCGCTCCGCCTGGACGAGCTTATCGACGCCGTTGCGGAGAAATCCGGATACATAAAGTCAATGCAGGCTCTGGGCGAGGAAGGCTCCACACGTATTGAGAACATCAACGAGCTGAAATCCAACGCCCTGACGATGATACAGGAGAACGAGGATACCACGCTTCCGGATTTCCTCGAGCAGGTGGCGCTGGTTTCCGACCTTGACAGCTACGACGGCGACCTTGACCGGGTATCGCTCATGACGATGCACAGCGCGAAGGGTCTGGAGTTCGACACGGTGTTCCTTGTAGGCGCCGAGGACAACATTTTCCCGAGCTACCGCAGCATAAACGACCCCGCCGAGATGGAGGAGGAGCGCCGTCTTGCATATGTAGCGATAACCCGTGCGAAGCGCATGCTGTATGTAACGCACACGTCCTACCGCGTGCTCTACGGTCAGACGATGAGAAACCGCCTGTCGACGTTTATCCGCGAGATACCGGATGAGTACATCGAAAAGACCGGCGACCGTCCGAAGCAGGCGTCGACCTGGAAGAAGCCGGAGAAGCCGAACTACCTTGCTCAGGAAGCGGCGAAGATGGTAACGAAGCCGACGCCGGTAGTATCCGGAATAGTATTTGCGCCGGGCGACCGCGTGAAGCACAACGTATTCGGTCAGGGAACCGTAGACGAAGCAAAGCGCATGGGCAACGACACCATGCTGACGATCAGCTTTGACAACGGTCAGGTGAAGAAGGTAATGGCGAACTTCGCCCGCATTGAGAAACTGTGATAAGGAGGGCTGCGAAGATACATGAGTAAGACTACGATAAATATGATGTCCAGCGCCACATCGGTAAAGGGTCAGGGCGTGGGCTCTGCATATATAGAGCAGGTCGGGCTTGTAAGCAGCGAACTTTCCGACAAGTTCGAGGTCACGATAAACAAGCGCATTAAGGCGGACATCACACATTACCACACGATAAACTTTGGATATTATCTTTCGATGAAGTCACTCACTAGCAGGGGAAAGTCGGTAGGTTATGTCCACATGCTGCCGGAAACGGTGGAGACGAGCGTGAATCTCCCGCGCTTCATGAAGCAGATATTCTATAAGTACATGATCAGCTTCTACAAGCGCATGGATTATCTTGTGACGGTAAATCCGTATTTCATCGGCAGGCTGGCGCACTACGGCGTTGACAAATCGAAGGTTACGTATATCCCGAACTTCGTTTCTTCGGAGGTGTTCCACCCGGTTTCCCCGGAGGAGAAGATAAAGCTGCGCGAGAAATACGGAATAGATAAGGACAAATTCACAGTTATCTGCGCGGGTCAGCTCCAGGTGCGCAAGGGAGTTTTCGATTTCATCGAGGTTGCTAAGCGCATGCCTGACGTTCAGTTCGTATGGGCTGGAGGATTTTCGTTCGGCAAGATCTCCGACGGCTACGGCGAGATAAAGAAGATCTGTGATAATCCGCCGGCAAATGTGAAGCTGCTCGGAATAATCGACCGTGAGTACATGAACGAGGTGTACAATCTGGGCGACGTTATGTTCCTGCCCAGCTTCGAGGAGCTTTTCCCGATGACGATACTCGAGGCGATGTGCGTAAATATCCCGGTGTTCCTGAGAGGCCTTGATATCTACCCGGATATTCTTTTTGACTTCTACAGCAAGGCTGACGATGTTGACGGCTTCGTTAAGGAGCTTGACAGGCTCCACAACAATAAGGAGTATTACGCGCAGCAGTGCGAGGCTTCCAGGCGCGGAAATCACTTCTACTCAAGAGAGCATGTAACGAAAATGTGGGATGAGTTTTACTCAATGGTCAGGGATTCGATCAAGAAATAAATCAGAGCCGCAGGTTTCACTGCGGCTATATTTATATACGGTAATCTCTAAACCCCACCGCTTTACTCCCGATAGGGTGATCCTGAAAGTTTTAAAACCTCACGCACAAGTTATACAACAAAGTGGGCAGGCTCACAGCCTGCCCACTTTTGTCAATTTTTCGGAAGCGCCATAGTGAATGTAGTTCCGCTGCCCTCGGAGCTTTTGACAGTTATCGAACCGCCGTGGAGCGAAACTCCATGCTTTACGATGGAAAGCCCCAGACCAGTTCCGCCTATCTTGCGGGAATGGCTCTTATCCGCACGGTAGAACCGCTCGAATATTCGGTCGATACTATCCGCAGGAACCCCTATTCCCGTATCTGATACGGTCACTACGATATCGTCGCCGCTGCTGCGGACGTCTACGTCCGCCCTGCCGCCCTGTTTATTGTACTTCACAGCGTTGTCTAGCAGGTTGTAGATCATCTCCTCAAGAACTGTTGCTATACCGGTAAACTCGGAGCGCTCTCCGGTCACAGAGATAGTCACGTGCTTCTCGTCTGCCTGCGGGCGGAGCCGCTCTGCGGCGGACTGAGCCAGCTCGTACAGATCAACTCTCTCCCGTTGGTCGGAGAACGTGTTCTCGTCAAGCTGCGACAGCTTGAGTATATCCTGTATCAGGGTTATCATGCGGCCGGCTTCGTCGCGGATATTCTTCGCAAAGCCCGGAATGTCCTCCGGCTTTACGATACCGCCGACCAGCATATCGGAAATCCCGTAAATAGTGGTGAGCGGAGTTTTCAGCTCGTGGGAAACATTTGAGGTGAACTCGCGGCGCAGTTCCTCACGGGCTTCCTTTTCAGTGATATCAAGGATTATCATGACTGCGCCGGTAACGCTGCTTCCCGTGAACGCCGGCGTTGCAATTACCTGGTATATCTTCTCGGACAGCGTGAGGTCGGTTTCGCTGCGTTTGCCTGCGAGGGCGTCCTCGACAGCGCTGCGGAATGCTTCGCTGCGGTTCAGGACCAGCACGCTGCGGCTGGAGCCGGTAAAGTCAGAGCCGAGGATCTTCAGCGCAGCCGTGTTATAGGAAAGCACCTCGGTTCGGCTGTCGATGATTATAAAGCCCTCGCTCATATTCTCTGTGATAAGCGAGAACTCCTTCCGGCTTCGGGTAAGCTCCGCGATCTGCTGATCTATCTCGTGGTTCTGCTCGCTTATGCGGTGGAGCAGCGGCGCGATCTCGCTGTAGCTCTCGCCGATGTCGGGATTCTTGAGGTCGATGCTGTTTATCGGCTTAACGACCACCCTCGCAACTATAGCTGCAACTCCCAGCGACACCATCGCCGCTATAATAACAATCAGCAGAACTTCCCACCACATGCCTGCGATACGCGCAGCCACGGTATCCATCGTACCGGCCACGCGCACTATGCAGTCGTACCCGATGACACGGGCGCAGTATACCGTCATCTCCGACATGGTGTAGCTCTCGCGAATTGCAGTGCCGGTTCCCGACTGCTTCGCAGCGACTACCTCCTCACGGCCGAGGTGGTTTTCCATTGTCGCTGGGTCGGCTTCGTTGTCGAAAAGTACCGTGCCGTCCTGACCGATATAGGTTATGCGGTTCTCAAATGTGCCATGGATATCATGGCTGAGCTTGCGGAGGCTCTCAACATCGTCGTCGGGCGAGGTGTTCTCCATCGTTGCCGCGAGAAGCATAGCCTGCTGCTCAAGCTGCCTCTTGAAAAGCTGCTGCTCCTTCGTGTAGGCTACGCCGAGCACCATTGCAACAGCAGAAATTATAGCGACCAGCGAAACGATGAACGCTCCGCCGAAAATTCGTTTCGTCATATGCGCTCCTTATGTTATGTCGACTGCCTTGTAGCCTATTCCGCGGACAGTCTCGATCATGCCGCCGCAGTCTCCTAGCTTCATTCGCAGCGTGCGGATATGTACGTCCACGGTGCGGCTTTCGCCGTCGAAATCGTAACCCCAGACCTTCGTGATGATCTTCTCGCGTGAAAGCACCGTGCCGATATTTTCAAGCAGGTAGCACAGCAGTTCGAACTCCTTGAAGGTAAGCTGAACTTCATTACCATTGACCCGCACAATATGCTTCGAGGTGTTGACGTAAAGCCCGCCTACCTCATATTCCTTTGTTTCCTGCGAGGTAGTGCGGCGCAGTAGCGCCTTTATGCGGGAGATAAGCTCCATTGTGCCGAATGGCTTTGCAACGTAGTCGTCGGCACCGCTGTCAAGACCTATCACCTTATCATACTCCGAGCCCTTCGCGGTCAGCATTATAACCGGAAGCCCCGCATACTCCGGGTTGGAGCGCAGCTTCGCCAGTACCTGCATGCCGTCCTCCTCGGGGAGCATTATATCCAGCAGCAGGACAGACGGCGTTTCCTCCTTCAGAGCCGCCCAGAACTCGCTCGGGCGCTCGAAGCCCTTTGCCTCTAGCCCGGAATTGTTCAGCGCGTACAGCACGAAGTTCCTGATATTCGCGTCGTCCTCCAGCATGTATATCATAGATTGTCCTCTCTTTCAGCGAACCGGGCTCAGCGTTCTCCCGTGATGGAGTAGACCACCCATTCCGCGATATTTGTTGCATGGTCGGCGATACGCTCGAGGTACTTTGCCGCCATCAGCAGATCCATGAAGTACTCGGCGTCGCCGGAGTCGCTGCGCACCAGCTCGATAAGCTCGCGCTTTACTTCAAGGAAGCGCGCGTCTACCTTATCGTCTGCTTCTATGGCTGCCTTCGCGAGCTTCACGTCTTTTCTGACGAAGGAATCAACGCTCATGGTCACCATGCTGATGGCTTCGTTTGCCATGTCCGAGATATGCACCTTGCCCGCAAGCTCGGTGGAGTGCACGAATCCCGCTATTTCCGCGATATCCTGCGACTGGTCGCCGATACGCTCCATGTCGGAGATCATCTTAAGCGCTGAGGAAACGCACCTCAGATCCTTCGCCACCGGCTGCTGATGAAGCAGCAGCTTCATGCAAAGCGCCTCGATGTCGTGCTCCATGTGGTCGGTCTCTTCCTCGTTGTCGTTGACCTTCGTTATCATCTCGGAGGTCTTTTCGTCAAACAGTGCCTTTACGGCGCAGGCTATGCTTTCTTCGCACAGCGCGCCCATCTTGATAAGTCCTACGTTGAGCTGCTCGAGCTGCTCGTCAAAACGGTTTCTCATATTATGCCTCCCTGGATCAGCCGAATCGTCCGGTTATGTAGTCCTCGGTGCGCTGATCCTGCGGAGTCGAGAACAGCTTGTCAGTGTCTGCGTATTCTACGACCTCGCCCAGCAGGAAGAACGCTGTCTTGTCGGAAATTCTCGCCGCCTGCTGCATATTGTGAGTTACCATAACTATAGTATACTCCTTTTTCAGCTCGATTGCAAGGTCTTCTATCTTAGAAGTTGAAATAGGATCCAGCGCGGAGGTCGGCTCGTCCATAAGCAGCACCTCAGGCTCTACCGCCAGCGCTCTGGCAATGCAGAGTCTCTGCTGCTGACCGCCGGAAAGACCCAGCGCGGATTTTTTCAGCCTGTCCTTGAGTTCGTCCCAGATTGCCGCGTCGCGCAGAGACTTCTCAACGATGTCGTCGAGCTTTACCTTGGAGTGAATCCCATGGGTGCGGGGGCCGAACGCGATGTTGTCGTAGACGCTCATCGGGAATGGATTCGGTTTCTGGAACACCATTCCCACGCGCTTGCGCAGGAGGTTTACGTCCATCTTGCCGTAGATGTCCTCGCCGTCGAGCAGGAATTCGCCGGTTATGCGGCAGCCCTCAACGAGGTCGTTCATGCGGTTGAGGGATTTCAGCAGCGTGGATTTTCCGCAGCCGGACGGCCCTATGAACGCAGTTATCTTGTTTTCCGGTATCTCAAGGCTGATACCCTTGAGCGCCTTGAAGTCGCCGTAGTAAAGCTCGGCGTTCCTGATATCGAATTTCATATGGGTTTATCCTTTCTTTTTCGCTATCCGGCGCTCGATAAGGTCGGAAACGAGGTTTATTAAGAATGTGAGCGCAAGCAGGACTACTGCGGAAGCAAACGCTTCGTTGACATGCAGGCCTTCGTTGGAGAGAATGTACATGTGAACGGTAAGGGTCGCAGCGGAGCTTCCCGAGCCGACAAGCGAGCCGGGAATGCTGTGTCCGGAACCGGAGGTAAAGATGAGCGCCGCGGATTCGCCGACGATACGTCCTATAGAGAGGATAACGCCGGACATGATACCGGGCACCGCCGTGGGAAGGATAACTCGGAACACTGTGCGCATCTTGCCCGCGCCGAGCCCGAAGCTTCCTTCGCGGTAGCTGTCCGGAACGGCGAGGAGCGCCTCCTCAGTGGTTCGGATAATCAGCGGAAGGATCATCATTGCGAGGGTGATAACGCCCGCCATCATGGAGAATCCCCAGCCGAAGGAGATATTGAACATCAGGTATCCGAACAGACCGAACACGATGGACGGAATGCCGGAAAGAGTCTCGGTGGTCACGCGGATAATTTTTACTAGCTTGTTGCCGCGCTTGGCGTACTCAACGAGGTACACCGCCGCGAAAACGCCTATCGGAACGGCGATCACAAGAGTCAGCGCGGTCATGATTAGGGTGTTTATCATCGCCGGCATCATGCTGACGTTTTCCGTGGTATAGTTCCAGTCGAACTGCTCCGCGGTGAGGTGCGGAACGCCGTTTATAAGAATATACGCGATAATGAAGATGAGCATTCCGACCGAGAATAGTGCCGCCAGCATTACAAGGATCATGAGGATCAGCGAAAGCGGGCTTCTGGCGTACTGCTTCAGGCGCGCGCCGAATGTCACGCGGTTGATGTAGTTCTCGGGCGCGGTGGTTTTCTTTTCGTTTGTCATAGCTGCTGTAGGAGCGTCAGTCATCAGTCTTTCCTCCTTTTAAGTGAAGAGAAGCAGAGGTTGATTATAAGTATGAACACGAACAGCACTACTCCGGTGGCGATGAGCGCTTCGCGGTGAAGTCCGCCGGCGTAGCCCATTTCCATTACGATGTTGGAGGTCAAGGTGCGTATGCCGGAGGTGATGCTCTTCGGAATGACCGTCTGGTTGCCCGCTACGAGAATTACCGCCATCGTTTCGCCGATAGCGCGTCCCACGCCGAGGATTATCGCTGCAAGTATACCGGACTTCGCCGCCGGCAGCGAGGCAAAGAACACGCTGCGCTCATGCGTTGCACCGAGCGCGAGCGCGCCCTCGTAGTAGCTCTTCGGAACTGCGTTCAGGGAGGATTCGGTGGTCTTGATCACCGTCGGTAGTATCATTATGCCGAGGAGTATGCCTGCGGTCAGCAGTGATTTACCCGAGCCGCCGAACAGCTCCTTCATGATGGGAACTATAACCACCAGACCGAAGAATCCGTATACGATGGACGGGATACCGGCGAGGAGGTTTATCGCGGGCTTCACGAAGCGGTAGAGCTTCTTCGGGCAGTAGTGCGACATGAACACGGCGCAGAGTATTCCGATGGGAACTCCGATAACGACCGCGATTCCTGTAACGAGGATAGAGCCGATTATCATCGGGAATATCCCGTAGTATCCGCTGGAGGGCTTCCACTTTGTGCCGAACAGGAAGTCGGTAACGCCGATCTCACCGATCGCCGGAACGCCGGAAGCGAACAGGTACACGCATATCAGCACCACTGCCAGTATCGAAACACATGCGCATATCAGGAACAGCGCGTGCATTATGCCTTCTTTGACCTTCTGCATAATAATACCTCTTTGTAAAATTTCCAGAATGTTACTTTACATTCTAATACTCATAAAAGTGCGCTGCACGTTAGCTGGAATGCCGCAGCGCAGCGCGTAAGGGAAGGGAGAAACCTATAAACTATATGCGGCAGGACGCCGCAAAGTTGTCGCCAAAAGTACGGCATGGACGCCGTACATCCAAGCGACAACGGGGAGAAACCTATAAAGGTGAGATTATTTAAATCAGCCGAGCTCGCTCCAGTTGTTGATCTCGCCGGTGTAGATCTTCATCACTTCGTCGGAGGTGATGTTCTCGATGGGGTTCTCAAGGTTTACGATAACCGCGATACCGTCGTCGGCGATTTTCATTTCGGTCAGACCTGCGTCAAGCTCTTCCTGCTTGAGTTCACGGGAGGACATACCGATATCGCATGTACCCTCGGTCGCGGATGTGATACCTGCTCCGGAACCGGTCTGCTGAATGTCAATGGAAACATCAGGGTTAAGAGCCTTGTATGCCTCGCAGAGCTTCTCCATAATCGGACCTACGGAAGTGGAGCCGTTCAGGGAGATTGCGCCGGTAACTCCGGAGGGAGCATATGCGCCGGTGGAGTCGATGGCGATGTAGCCGTTGTCAGCGATGATCTTCTGACCGTCGTCGGACTCGATAAAGGCGATGAGATCCTTAGCTGCGGCGTTGCCGTCGAGCTTTGCCTGCTGATAGCATACGTTGAACGGTCTTGCTACAACGTAATCACCGGACTTGATGTCGGCTACGGAGCACTCAACGCCGTTTACGTCAAGAGCCTTTACGGTGTCGTTGAGGGAGCCGAGGGAGATGTATCCGATCGCGTCAACATTGCCTGCTACGCTCATCATAACGCCGTTGGTGGAGTTGGAGATCTCAGCGTCGCCGCGGGTCATATCTTCCTTCTCGCCTGCTTCGTTCTTCTGTTCAATGCCCATCAGCTCAACGAACGCGCCTCTTGTACCGGAGCCGTCCTCGCGGGATACTACTGTGATGTCGGTGTCAAGCTTGGAAGCGGTGCTGTCAGAAGCGGTGGAATCTGCTGCGGAACTGTCAGCAGCAGAGGTATCAGCGGCAGAGGTATCAGCGGCAGAAGAGCCTGCCTCAGCAGCGGAGCTGCTGTTGGAGGAAGCGCTGGTGGTATTTCCGGAGCAGCCTGCAAATGCTGCTGCCATAAGCAGAGCGGCTGCGCTTAATGTGATCTTTCTTGTAGTCATAATGTTGTTCTCCTTTAATATACTGCGTAATCATTTACGCTTATGCTGTGATCTTTCCTTGTCACAAGCATATTATATCAGGAGAATGTTAAATCCAAAAGATAGGGTATGTTAAATCTCTGTAAAATTTAACATTTTTTCATTTCTGGTTAAAGCCAGGGTACGTGTACTTTTTAAATCGCAGATAAACTATAGGTAACTTCTAAAAACCTCTTTGAAAAAGAAGATAAAAGTGATATAATAAGGAAATGAAACAGAAAACAGATTACCTATATTAATCTATTAGTTCCGTGCCGGGGTAGAACTGCTGCAGTATTTCCTGAGCTGACAAACCGGAACGTGCCATGAGATCCGCTGTGTAGACGCTCATGCCAACACCGCCGCCGCTTCCGCGGGTGCGGAATATGAACGAGTCGTGCTCCTGCGTAATTGCAACAGCCGCGCTGCGCAGACCGAGCGCTTCCCGGAGCTGTTCTCCGGTGAGTTCCACGCCGCCGAACCTGATACAGCGCAGCGTTCCGTTTTTTGTGTACTGCGGCTCGGAGAACCACTCCGCCTTGTCTGCGGGGAGCACTACGCTTCCGGTGACCGGAGCCAGCATTTTCCGCACGGCGGTGCAGGTGTATTCTGAGCTGGCGGAGTATTCCGGTGAATCCGGGTCGCGGCTGAGCTTCAGCGCCGGAAGGTAGGTGAAACCTCCGTCGTCGGTCACGCCGGAGGATACCCGGCAGCAAGGTGTGTACGCCGGTCCATCGTTATAATAGAGGCACTCCTTAGCCGCGCGCTCCGCAACTCTGGAAACGCGCTCCAGCCACTCGGGATACTGGTCGGCGTAGCGTTCCTCCAGCTCATCAGGCGAAAGCCAGTCCGGGTAGATGTCGCCGCGGTCGGCGAGGTCTGCGCCGAAATCAGCTTCGCAGTTCTGCATGCAGTACTGTGCCTGGCTTGAAAGCGCGATTCCCGCCGCAAGCAGGGTCTCCTCCTGAAATGACGGGTCAGCAGCGGCGAATATGCAGCCGGCGAGGTACTCGGAAAATCCTAGTGTGAGTATGCGGTTTTCGTCTTCGATGAGCAGAGTTACGTTCTCCGGCGCAGGCGATGGAGCCTCACGACGGCAGCCGGTGAGCATTATTGAAAATCCCAGCAGGGAAGCAAGTACTGGTTTCGGGAACTTCATTGCAGCGATCCTCCATTATAAGGTAACCTCATAAAAACCTCCTTCACGGCAGATTTCTATGACTTATATCATCTGCTTCGTTGTCA
>ENA-UAYF01001295-UAYF01001295.1-human-gut-metagenome-genome-assembly--contig:-NODE-1295-length-10903-cov-5.369285_pt1 | contig 10903 bp, 8 predicted proteins | sample MGYA00244017_ERZ654600 | MGnify/ENA primary metagenome ERZ654600 (study PRJEB26926, sample SAMN06164490) | human gut metagenome | biome: ENVO:00009003; feature: ENVO:2100002; material: ENVO:00002003... | reverse complement strand
TCCTCGGGGCGAGCTTTATTTCCTGCGTGGAGTGGAGCAGCCCGTCGTCCTCGAATTCGCCGGAGGAATTCTTCTGCTCCATCGCCGCCATGAGCTTGTTCTTCATTTCCGCTCTGCACTCATCGGAGAGCGTGATCTTATCATATGCCGACTTAAAATCTTTTCTGTTCATATCGCGTCCTCCTCTAAACTTATTTTAAGTGCGCTGCGTCCGCGCTCCAGGCGCTTGTAGACCGTGTTCTCGCTTATGCCGAGCGCCCCGGCTATCTGCGCCGCGGTCATATCCTCGTAATAGAACATGTAGACTGTGGTTTTCAGCTTGTCCGGGAGCCTCATCACAAGGTCGAGCAGCTCGTGCTCGCTGTCGCTTGCCGGAGCGCTGAGCGTGTTCTCAAGGAATTCGTCCAACGGGACGTTCCGGCGTATCCTGCCGGATTTCATGACGTTCAGCGCCTTGTTCTGAGCCGTGCGTATCAGCCACGCCTTGACGTGGTCCCCGCTCTCGAAATACTCCTGCTTTATCAGCGCCAGGAACGTCTCCATTACGATGTCCTGAGCCTCCTCGCGGCTTTTCACGATATTCAGGGCGATACGGTAGACCATGTCCGCGTATTTATCGAACATGCCGCCTACGGTGTCCTGAGTCAGATTGATCATATATTTCCCACCTTTCCGGCAGACCTGCTGCCTGCGGAAGTATCCGCTTTAATAATAACACAAACCGGGGGAATTTTTCCTGACATCTGCAAAAAAATATCGAAAATTCACCTTCCAAAAATCACCCTTCCAAATTATGAAATATGTACAATTAGTGATTGTACAGGGAATAAACCATGAAAAACCCTTGAAAAAAAGCGGAAAACATGATATAATAAATTGTATCTAAAGCCAATACCCAAGCTATCTTACAGGAGGTTTTTATCATGGTTTTAAAAACATCACAGAAAGCCGGGAGCTTTCTGCTGGCTCTGGTAATGCTGCTGTCCCTGACATCAGTTTTCTGCTTTAAGAGCGCTTCCGCCGCTACAGACGGCGAGTGGAAGTACGAGCTTGAAAACGGCGGTGTGACTATCACCGGATTCATCGGCACGAGCAGAACCATCTCGGTTCCTTCAAAGGTCAACGGTCAGCGTGTTAAGAAGGTCACAGCCCTTAACAACAACAATACTAAGGCTTCCGTAACTACCGTGTCGTTTGCAAACGGCATTGAAGAGATCGGCACCGGAGTCTGCAAGGGTTATATCTCACTTGAGAGAGTTGCTCTTCCTGACACTCTTGTTACCATCGGAAGCGACGCATTCTTCAACTGCTCTTCCCTGACTGGCATCACGATCCCGAACTCCGTTACGACCATCGGCACCAACGCATTCAACGGCTGTATCGCTCTTATCAGCGCAGACCTCAGCTGCAAGGCTACTGTGATTCCCGACGGATTATTCACCGGGTGCAAGTCGCTGACTACAGCTGCGCTTCCCTCCTATACCACTGATATCGGAGTTGCCGCATTCTCCGGCTGTAGTTCCCTTGCGTCCATCAATATTCCCGATACAGTAAAAACTATCGCCAAGGACGCATTCAACGGCTGCGCAAGCCTCAAGCGCATTTCCCTTTCCACCGAGCTCAAAACCATCGGCGAAATGGCTTTCAAGGACTGCACAGGTCTTACCGAGATCTTCATTCCCAACAAGGTAAAGACCATCTCAGAAGAAGCGTTCTCCGGCTGCACTTCCTTACAGAATGCATACATCGGTTCCAGCGTTTCCGTTATTAAGAAGTACATCTTCTCCGGCTGCACCGCTTTAAAGAATATCGTATTCGGCGGCGACTACTACAACTTCACAGACCTCTCCAGCACCGCAGTGACCGGTACATATACATATTACCCCTCAAAGTATGCTGACGGCTGGTCTCACTACGATGTTGTAAACATGAAGAGCTACAGCGCTCCCACAAGCGTTGCAATATCCGGTACCACCGAAGCTGCTCCCGGCGCGAAAGTAACCCTCAAGGTAACTGCAACACCCGCAGGCGGCGAGTTCAACAACGTTTACGTGCTCAAGAGCTCCAACCCTAACGTTGCTTCCATATCCGACGACGGCACCATTATCGCGAGAGCGACCGGTATCACTACCATCACAGCCTATACAGTAAGCGGCGCTTCCGCTTCCGTGACCTTCTCGGTTACACCGGATAAGCCCCAGAACCTTACTGCAACAGCAAAGACCACTACCTCAGCAGAGCTGACATGGAATGCTATCCCGAACGTTACAGGCTACAACATCTACCGTTCCACCTCCAAAAACGGCACCTTCAAGAAGGTCGGCAGCGCTACAACCAACTCCTACACCGACAAGGGTCTTTCCAAGGGCAAGACCTACTACTACAAGGTAGCATGCTATGTTAACTCCGACGGCAAGCAGGCGATTTCCGCGTACAGCTCCGTTGTATCCGTTAAGGCTGCGGCTCCGGCTCCCGCTCAGGTAAGCGCTAAGAAGGCAAAGAGCGGCGCTGCGAAGATCACATGGAGCAAGTCCACCGGCGCCAACGGATACGAAGTTTACATGGCTGCCTCCGCGAAAGGTAAGTTCACCAAGGCAGGAACTATTTCCAAGTCCGCTACCGTTTCCTTCACCAAGAGCGGTCTCAAGAGCGGCAAGACCTACTTCTTCAAGGTCCGCGCTTATACCACTGTTGGCGGCAAGAAAGTCTACAGCGACTACACCAAGACTGTTAAGGTCAAGGTTTGATCTCCTAAAATACGAAATGCGTCCTGCGAAAGCAGGGCGCATTTTTTATTTGAATTCGCATTTAAGGACTCGTTTAAACCGCTTGCTGGCGTAATTCATCGACTTCCCGGCACAGAAAATAAAAAGCGGAGAAACCTAAAGATCCTCCGCCTGATATTCAGTCAAACCGCCTTGCCGTAGATATGCTTAATAAAACCCGCTACTCAGCAGGGTGGGTAAGGTCGCCTGAGGGTTTCACGCTCCCTATCTTCCGCAGTACGGGAGGTCTGCAATCCGCCGCCAGAGTCGAGATCCCAATTAAAACATGTTCGGATTCATAACAACATATCCGCACGAACAAGGCAGTAAGTCAGCTTTAATAGTATCTACAGAATACTCTGAATTATTACTGTAAGATATCGTCTTCTCCGCCGTCCATTTCTTCCATCGAGAACAGACCTTTCAGGAAAAGCTCCCCTATGCGCTGGTTCTCTTCCTCGGAGTCTATCGAGGAGAACAGAAGCTCGTCGCCGTCTTCCTCGCCCTTCAGAACTACAAACTCTTCCGGCTCGTCGTCCTCGTTTTCCGGCTTAGGGAGCAGCGCGTAATAAATCACGCCTTCGTACTCCATGCTTGCGATACACTCGAACTCTGTAGTAACGCCGTCCTCATCGTCGAGGGGAATGTAGGTCTCCTCAAAGAAATGGAAAACTGCGGGCTTCCCAGAATCGTCCTTGATGGTAACAGACTCGCCGTTTTCGTCGATGATCACATTATCATTATCTGCCATTTTGATTCCTTTCTGCAAAGCCGCAATTCATCTCACGGATCCTTCGCTATGTATATTTTACATCAAAGAACCGATCTTGTCAAGGACTTTTTTCAGACAATTTGTACATTTCCGTATTTTTCATCGAATCAGCAATTTTAATTCTGAAACTCGCCCATTACGTGAAAAGACCCTCATACGCAAAAACGGCACCGCCGAAGCGATGCCGTTCAGTATTGAGCTTTTGTATCAAGCAAAGAGCGCTTAAATTAGCCTCTCTTCTTGGATACGATAACAGCGCCAGCAGCCAGAGCAGCTACGCCAGCAACTACTGCGATACCCTCAACGCCGGTGTCAGGAGAACCCTTGCCATCGGAAGCTGCAGCGTTGTCAGCAGGAGCCTCAGCGTCAACGGTAGCAGCGTCAGCAGCGTCGCCGTCAGAAGCAGCAGCGTCGCCCATGCCAGTACCAGAAACGGTGAAGGTTACGGACAGAGTGTCATCGAAAGATAAGCCAGCAGCGTCGATAGGAGCGTCCTTAGAGGTGTCGCCGTATGCGTTGTAGATCTCAAGTCTGATCTTGCCGTTGCCCTCGATGTCGCCGTAGTAGAGCTTGCTCTCGTCAACAGCAATGTCAGTGGAAGTGCCGTCAGAGTTTGTAGCAGTGATAACTACGTCGGAGATGGTCAGACCAGTAGCCTGAGCGAAAGCCATCTTCTCAGCCGCAGTCTGGAGAGCGTCGTAACCCTCAGCGTCCTTGCCGCAGCCAAGTGCGTTTGCAAGACCGTCGATATCTACGCAGAATACAGTAGCGCCTGTAGCGGTAGCGGGAACCATCTCAGCGGTCTCCTCGTCCTCCCACTCAAAGCCGCTTATAGCAACGGTGTATGTACCGTCGCCGGTAACATCAGCTGTAGTAGCGTTCTCAGATGTAGCGTCCATGCACTGTACAGACCAGTCGGAAGAAGCGTACATCAGGAATGCTTCGTAAGCGCCTGCGGAAGCTGCCATAACGGCTGCGCTTACTACTGCTGCAGAAACAGCACCAAGAATCTTAGTAATCTTCATGATAGAAAATCCTCCATAATAATCTCGAACGGCATATTTATCCATGCACGTCCATACATATATTTTATAACATTACGAACCTTTTTTCAACCGTAATATCATACAAATTTCAAACGATTACATCACAGATTTTTCACAGTTCTGACAATAAAATTTCCGTAAAGTAGTATTAAACGATGATTTAGCTAAGCAAAAGCGCAAATTCACTTAAATTACTTTTTGCGGAAATTGGGGTTATCGTCAGACTCGCGCATTATCGCGTCGAAAAGGCGCTGAGTCTTGCTCGACCTGCCGCGCTTCTTGTCCTTGAGCAAGTTCAGCTCCTCATGCGGAGTCATTCCGTGATCGTCAGGATCGAAAAGGTGGCGCTCCTCCGTCCATATTCCCGACGGTATCTCCTGCGGCTCTGCGTGCGCTTCCGGAGCCTTTGTCTCGGGTTGCGGAGCCTCAGCCGGGGCACTGCGCTTCTTGGCCTGGCGGCGCATTTCACCTGAGTCTGCCTGCGCGGAAGTTACCTCCGGCTGGTGTAGCGGCTTTCTGTGCGCGGTACGCTTCGCCGCCGGTTTCTCAGCCGGCGCGGGACGTTCAGCCGGTTCTGTCGGCTCAGACGGCTGGGCTGATTCCCGTTCAAACGCTGTTCCATGCGGCTCGGAGGAATCCGGCTCGCTGAGCGCGGTCATTTTCGAGCTGCGGCTCATGTCGTTTTCGGACTGCTCCAGCACGTCGAATATCGAACCTATCTCCCAGAACGGATCCTTTTCGGCGGATTCCGTCTCTGCGTGCGAATCCACAGGCTCAGAGGGCTTCGCAGGCTCCAGCGGCTCCACAGGCTCCGGACGGGATACCGCCTCGTAGCCGTCAGCTCTTGCAAGCGGAGTTCCCGCGATCTTTCCGTAGGCTGAGATAGCCGCGGCGTTCTTCTTTATCACCTTGGGGCGTGGCGCAGGCTCCGTAACTGGCTCGGGCTGAGACGGCTCCTCCTGGGGTTCGGAAGGTTCAGCAGATTCCACTGGTTCTTCCCACTCGGGAACTGGTTTCGGCTGGAAATCTTCAAACGCGTCACGCGGCTCCTGCGTAATTTCCGGCTCAGCGGCGGGGGCGTCGAAATCAGAACTGAACTCGGTTCCGCCGAACGAAACGAACTTCGGCTCTTCATAGCGCTCCGACGTACTCTGCGGCTCAGCGGCTCTTACGATGTGGTGGATCTCCGGCTCCGCGCTGCGCGGAGGTTCTGCAAACGGTGTGAAGCCCTGCTCCCTTGACTGCCTCGGTGCGCTCTGTGTATACCCGAGAGCATTCGGAGCGCTCGGAACGTTCGGAACGCTCTGAACATTCTCATTATGCTGCTGATAAGCCCACTGCGGTGCCTCGGCACGAGCAGGCTCCCTGGTTTCCGGCGCAAACGCCGGCTCCTGAGCACCCAGCGGATACTCCGGAACAAACGCGGGCTGGGGCTGGTAGTCCCTGGGCTCCCCGGCGCGGATTATATGCGACACCGGCGGCTTACCCTGGCGCTGCCTTTCAACGCTTGGCGAGGTGAAAAATCCCTCGCGGCGGGGCTGCGGTCTCGGGATCTCCACCGGCTCGGGCTGCGGCTCCTCGGGCTTGCGCTCCAAGTCGCTGCGGCTGATGCGCTCCGGCACGAACGGCTTGACTACGCGTCCCTGCGAGCGCTCCGGCTCCCTCTTCGGCACCTCGGACACCGGATTGCTCCGTGTAATATCCATTGTGCGGGAGTAATTTACGAACGCAGTCAGATCCTCCGGCGGTATCTCGCCGTTGTTGACCTTCCCCTTCATCGCTTCAAGGTACAGCTTCCAGCTTTCGTACTCCTTCAGGCTCATCGAGCCGGAGGCGACGCGGCCGTACATTTCGTCGGTTATCTCGCTGCACAGCTTCTCCGCTTCGGGAGTTACCAGGCTGCGCGGGTGCTCCATTTCGTACAGTTCCAGGCAGGTTTTGCCGTTCGGCACGGGAAGCGAGCAGTATTCCTCAGTGTGCTCCCCGTCGCGCACGAAGTACCTTCCGCAGCGCTTGCACCTCGTGAGCCAGCCGCCGCTTTCAATGAGCGCGTCTATCTCAAGGTCGACCACCGCTTTCAGACCGCATGGCATGTACACCCTCATCGGCGTATGCTCCATCGCTGAGCGCGACATATTGTAGCTGGAAAGCTCCTGCGCCAGACCCGCCTTCATGTGCGAAAACGCGTCCATCGCTATCTGGTCGGACAGGCACTCATACGAGCCGATGTCCGAGTAATCGTCGTTGTAGTCGAAATCGGGAAGCAGGTTTTTGATTATGTCCTTGGAAATATTAGGATACATAAAAGGCGCAGAAGGAACCCTGCCGGTGGAAAACACCTGAGTTACGCCAAGGTCCTCGAGGCGGCAGCCAAGCTCCCGCGCCGTGACGCTGAACATAAGGTCAAAATAGTTCCTCCGGGCGTTTGCCTCTTCTACGCCGGAAATCTCGCGTGAAAACAGGAAATAAACCTTGCTCTTTGCGTAATCCTGCACTCTGACAAGGTTCAGCCATTCATTGATACCTTTGTTGTAGCGGTACTCGCAGAGCCTTACGAAAACCGCCTTTTCAAACGTGGTCTTGCAGTCTATGAAGCGGTTCCACAGCGCGGCGGTGCCGATGTTGTCCCTGCGGCATACGTAGTCTATCCAGCAGTCCAGCACAATCTTATCGTACACCGTGCGGAGGTTATGCTCTATCCAGACGTGCATGTTTTTCAGGGAGTTGCGGAGATCCGTTGCGCGGTCCGCGTCGAGCGTTCCTGAGCGGAGCGCTTCGTCGCAGACTGCGATGGCGTTTTCGGCAAAATACGACAGATCGTAATCGCAGAACGTCAGCATCGAATAGGGATAGCGAAGCTGAAATATCTCGCTGCTGTTCTTCCCTGCTAAATTGAGAACTCTTTCCAATTCAAGGCTCCTTTGTCATTCTGCGGTCTGCGCTTCTGCGGAGCTTCCCTGTGAGGAAGCGTCCTCTGTTCCATAGTAAAGCGTTATCGGCACGGAGCTTTCCTCAAGCTCCTCGGTCGCGGAGACCTCCACCACAAGGTAGGGGTTTTCCTTTAATGTGCCATCGACGCTGAGCATTTCAACTTTCTTTCCGTCCACTGTTTTAGTCACCCAGGACACAGGGGAGTCTGACTTGCTGGTGTACTTCGCGGTGACTACCCAGCCGCTTCCGAGCACACGCTTCGCGCTGCCGAAGGGTATCTTCTTGTCCTTGGAGATATCCTCGACGTAGTAGCTGGCAGTGCGGCGCTCTCCGGTGGGCTTGTCGACGTAGCGCACGATACGGTACTGACCGTCGGCGGAAAGCACCTCATAGTTACGGTCGCGCAGGTCGAGGTCTACTCCGGCAAGGGTTATCTTGCCCATGAGTAGCGTGATGGTGATGTAAGCCGCCGCGCCGATCACGTACATCAGGAGGTACATCGTACCCAGTACGGTCTTGAGCGTCTCGTTGGCGGTGCAGATGAAGAACATCGCGACCAGGACCACCAGCGGCGGGAGTATCATATACCAGTTTCCGAACGCAAGCAGGAACGTAGCGAACACCACCGGCGGAAGTATCATGACATTTACCTGCGTGATGACCTGACGGCGGGTATATATGAGCAGAGCCAGGGCGGCGATATTCACAAACACGTACACCACGAAAAGCGATGTGGGGTTCTCATACTCGAGAAAAAACGCGCCGTTGAGCCACGCTATCCAGATAAGAAGCCCGGTATACCCCCAGCAGAGCAGAGCTACGCCCCGCTTGAGCCAGACATTCTTGAAAAGCGCGACCAGAGTATCCATGAAACTGCGGTTTTTTGCTGCCTTTGAGTTCATATATTCCCTCCTGCTTCAGAAGCCTATCAATAAAACTTCTTCTTTCTGTAGATCATGTAACCGATGATAGCACCAACGACTATTACAACTGCAACACCCACGATGATAACAATGAGCATTACCGGGGATTCAGGCTCAGCGTAGAGCTGACCGTAATTTATCTCGGAAGAGGTCGCCTCGGTCGCTGCAGTGCGGATAGTTGTCGCGGCGGGAGTGCTGCTGGTGTCGGAAGGCTCCGTTGGCTCGGTGACTGCGGCTTCCTCGGTCTGCTCCTTTGTGCCTGCCTGCTCAGTCGCAGGTGTCTCAGCGGAAACGCCCTCGGTGTCGAGGGTGTTCGCAGGCTCTGCGGTCGCAGCGTCGGGAGCTGAAGTCTCTTCGGGTGTTGTGGACGTCTCCACGGGAACTGATGTTTCCTCGGGCTTGGTCGTCGTGGTGGTCTGCGTAGTGGTTTCGGCGGTAGTCTGAGCGGACTTGTCGTCAATAATGCGGAAGTTTCTCACGGAAACCGTGATCTCGCCCTGTGAAGGCGAACCCCAGTTGGTCCTTACCTGGAACAGCAGGTAAGCGGGCTGCCCCTTCGCGAATTCCTCGTGGAAGTGGGAAGCCTTCTCAGTTACAGTCACCCACTCGCCGGACTTCAGCGGTGTGTAGTCGGACGGGTTCACCCAGCCCCATTTGTTGTTGAAGCCGGGGATACATGCGATAACGCCCTTTCCGGCGGTCTCGAGCTTTACATCAACGGAAACTCTCGCGTCGTCGGACTCCCAGAATTCCTGGTCAAGGTACTCGTTGAACAGCTTGAAGCGCAGGGAAACATACTTTTCCTCGGTGCTGTCGCCGAGGGTCGCGGTGAATCTGCCCTCCGTGCCGTAGATCTCGTAGTCTGTCGCCTTTATCTCGTCGAGAAGGTCAGTGTTGTTAAGGTCGTATATGTAATCAGCCGAGGCCGTTACCGATACGACTGTCATGACTGCTGCGGCGATAATACACCCAACAGCTTTTCTGAATTTTCTAAACATCTTTTGTCCTCCAATATATCTCTATACGCGCGGCAATATATACTGCCACATATAACTATTGTATAACAAATCCCGGAAAAATGCAAGGGATTTCAGCAACTTTATAATGTTTCACAAATTTATGCACACTTATCCCGGCTTTGTTGTTCCAACTGTAAAACAAACGGAAACCCACGCCTTACCGACGTGGATTTCCGGAATGTTCGATTATGGTCTGCGCATTATGACCTTCGGAGCCTTACAGCGCCTTCGATCAGTTATTATTGTTGTTGAGCAGGTTGATGAGCTTGTCGATGTCTGCGTCGGTGCCGTCGTAAACGGGCTTATGCATTGTGGTGCCGAACACCGCGTCAGAAGATGCCGCCGGCTGAGACGCCGGAGCGGCCTGAGCCTCAGCCTCGCCGTGCTCATCGTCGAGGAAGTCCGTAGCGATAACGATGATGGAAACCTCGTCCTCAGCAAGGTTGTCGTCGAACTGCATACCCATCTTGATCTCCGCGTCGGGAGCCGCGTTCTTGGTTATCTCGGTGGCGATGATGTCTACCTCGTCTGCGGAGGTCGTCATCGGAATGCCAATGCTGATAAGCAGTCTGCGCGCGCCGCTGATGGAAGTCTCAAGCAGCGGGCTGTGGAGCACCTGGTCGAGCGCGTCGGCGTTCTTGTTGTCGCCCTTGCCCTGACCTATCGCCATGTGCGCGATTCCGGAATCCTTCAGCGCCATGGTAACGTCCGCGAAATCAAGGCTGATGAAGCCTACGCCCTTTACGAGGTCGGAAATGCTCTTTACCGCCTTGTAAAGCACGTTATCGACCGCCTTGAACGCGTCAGCCATGCTGAGCTTTGCGTTGGATATCTCCTTGACTCTCTCGTTAGGGATAACGATGAGGGAGTCAACGTACTTTCTCATCTCTGCAATGCCCTTGAGAGCCTGGTTCATCTTAGCCTGACCTTCAAACGTAAACGGCTTGGTGACAACGCCGACAGTCAGCTTGCCCATTTCCTTCGCGATGGAAGCAACTACAGGAGCCGCGCCCGTACCGGTGCCGCCGCCCATTCCGGCAGCGATAAACACCATGGACTCGCTCTCCATTACGTTCTTGAGATCGTCGCGGTTCTCCTCCGCGGAATCCTGACCAACAGAAGGGTTATTGCCAGCGCCCTGACCTCTGGTGCGCTTCTTGCCGATCTGGATACGTCGCATTCTGCTTCCGTCTTTGGAGCGGAGCGCCTTGACATCAGTGTTGGCAACAACGTAGTCAATTCCGGTCATATCCCCCTCGACCATGTGGCTGACTGCGTTTCCGCCGCCGCCGCCGACGCCGATGACCATTATTTTGGTCTGGTCCTCGAAATCGTCGTCCATCACGAACTCATCATCGTGTGTATCTATTTCAAATGCCATGTCTTTTTCCCTCCAAATTTTTAGACGCATGATACGCAAATATAATACTACTTAATATTATAACAG
>ENA-UAYF01001286-UAYF01001286.1-human-gut-metagenome-genome-assembly--contig:-NODE-1286-length-11000-cov-5.365007_pt1 | contig 11000 bp, 10 predicted proteins | sample MGYA00244017_ERZ654600 | MGnify/ENA primary metagenome ERZ654600 (study PRJEB26926, sample SAMN06164490) | human gut metagenome | biome: ENVO:00009003; feature: ENVO:2100002; material: ENVO:00002003... | reverse complement strand
TTAAGTCGTCGGCAGCGTCAGATGTGTATAGGAGACAGTCTTTGGCCGTTGTCAGCGCATTTGCGATCTTGCCCATCTCGGTGTCCATGCCGGTGGCTGTAACAACAGCGATGCCGCGGCCATACACGATGTTGGAACCCATATAGGCCATGTTCTTACGGTCGCCGAGCGGCACGTCCTTCTGCCCGTCCGCCAGTGTCAGCACATCGGCTCTTTTGCCGGAAGGCACGCTTTCACCGGTCAGTGCAGCCTCTTCGGCTTTCATGGACGCCGCTTCAATAATGCGGCAGTCGGCCGGCACACTGTCGCCGGCTTCCAGCACAACGATGTCGCCCACCACAACATCCTCACTTTTCACGGTAAGGTGCTTGCCGCCGCGGATGACCTTGGATGTAGCCGCCGCAATTTCCTGCAGCGCCTCGATCGCTTTTTCAGCCTTGCTTTCCTGATAAACACCGAGCACGGCGTTAACGACAACAACAAACAAAATGATGATCACGTCGGCATAGCCTTCGCCGGTGTGACCAATGTAAGCCGTGACCGCCGAGATAGCCGCCGCCACGATCAAAATGATGATCATCGGGTCGGCCAGTTCTTTCAGGAACTTATGAAGCAGTGACTCTTTTTTGCCCTCGTCCAGCTTGTTTTTGCCGTTTTTTTCCAGCCGGGCGGCCGCCTCTTCTTCTGTCAGGCCGGTATCAGCGGTCTGCAGATCGGCCATAACAGCCTCAGACGTTTTTAAATACTCTTGCATCAGGACCCCTCCTCTGAAATATAAAAAACTCATACACCGCCGGTACAGCCGGCCGCGTATGAGTCTCATTCTGAACCATTAAGCCAGCCGCAAAACGGCAGGTTGTTGACTTAATGCACAACATTATGGCGTGTGGAACTACTCCCTCATCTGTTACCAAAAATACCACAAATTTCCGCAAAAGTCAAGCAACAAAAACCAACGAACTGTTACAGCAGTACTGTTTCTTATACACGCGCGACCATTTCGCCGTACTTTTCTTTGCTCTCGCGGATAAACTGCTCGATCTGTGCCACGGTAGGCATAGCGTCTGAACAGGAATGCGATGCAATCAGAATGGACGCAGAAGCAGAACCGAATTCCAGCGCCTCCACAATATCTTTGCCCTCCAAAAGGCTGTAAAGAAAAGCAGAACCGTAGCCGTCGCCGCCGCCGAAGCCCTTAAGCATCACCGTCGGGAAAGGTTTGACCGAATAGGAGTTGCCGTCGCAGGTATAGGCGGTCGACCCCTCTTTTCCGTGTTTGATGACGCAGATCTTGGCGCCGTAGGCCTGCCAGTAAGCTGCGCTTTCGGCGTCTGTCGCGCGCACGCCGACGATACGCTCCGTCAGGTCAAATTCTTCGCGCGAGCCGATGATAATATCGGAATTTTGCGCCACGAGCGAATAATAAACAGAGATCTCATCTTTCGATTTCCAGGTATAGGCGCGGTAGTCGATGTCAAAAATCACACGTGTGTTGTTCTTTTTGGCCAGCATCATCGCTTTGAGGCACGCCTCGCGCGAAGGGCTCTGCGCCAATGCCGTTCCGCTGATTATTATGGCCTTGGCAGAGGCAATATATGCCTCATCCACATCGGCGGGGTCGAGCATCAGATCGGCTACGCCGTCGCGGTACATCAAAATGGAGCTTTCCTGCTTAGAGAGGATCTCCGTAAATGTAAGGCCAAGCTTTTCGCCGTTTTTGGCGCGTGTGACATGGGAGGTGTCGATGCCCTCCTTGTCAAAATACTCCACAACATAGTCGCCGAACTGATCGTCGGACACGGTGCCGATAAAGCCGACCTTTTTGCCGAGCCGTGCAAGACCGACCGCAATATTGGCCGGGGAACCGCCGACATACTTGTTGAAATTGCCGGACCGGGACAAGGGCATATACATGTCGGTCGGATTGAAATCAATGGCGATACGACCGATCGGAATGAAATCCAGCGGTTTTGACATGTCAAATTCTATGTACTGCATGGCGTTTATCTCCTTTACGCTTTATTTTCCGTACCAAAAATACAAATATGCTTTTTTACATTTTCATAGGCACCGCGCACCTCTGCGGCCTGCAGGTCATAATACCCGTCGATCGCATTTTCGCGGTAGCAGGCGCGCACCGTGTGTTCCACCGTGTCAAACGTGGCCGTTGCAATGTTGATTTTACGGATGCCGGTGTGGGCGCAGCGCACAAAATCCGCTTCGCTGATGCCCGTGCCGCCGTGCAGCACAAGCGGCACATCCACCCGGCGGTCGATCTCTTCCAAAATATCAAAACGCAGATCGGGCGCCGATTTGTAATTGCCGTGCGCATTGCCGATGGCGACGGCCAGCGCGTCACAGCCCGTCTCCTGCGCAAAACGGCACGCATCGTCCGGGCGGGTGCAGTGCATAGCGATCTCTTCACTTCCGTCCTCACTGCCGCCGACGCAGCCGATCTCGGCCTCAAGCGCCGCGCCATACTCCGCAGCCAGCGCAGCGACCGCCTGCGTTTCGCGTATGTTTTTATCAAGCGGCAGATGGCTGCCGTCAAACATGACAGACGTAAAGCCAATGTCCAGTGCTTCGCGGATCTTTTCCAAGGTTTTGCCGTGGTCAAAGTGAACGGCCACCGGCAGATCCGACTGCTCAGCAGCGGCCACCATCAGCGGGCCGATAAGCGCAAGCGGCGACTGTTTGAGCCGCACCTCGGCGATCTGCAAAATGATCGGTGCACGCAGCTCTTCAGCCGCCTGCAGCGCGCCGAGCACCATTTCCATATTGGCGACGGAAAAGCTGCCGACCGCGTAATTGCCGGCCTCAGCAGAGGCAAGCAGTTCTTTCATGTTGACAAGCATAAGACCAGACCGTTTCTTTTAAAATTGCGAGCCGGCAGTAAGCCGAGTTCTGTCGTGGACGACCATCTATCTCGACGTTTCGTTGCCGAAACGCTCCAGCCATCTGTCGAAGTTATGTGTCGGGCAAACAACTCTTCAGTCGATGTTGCAGCGGATAGGGTTTACATGGCAAAGAACGTCTCCGCTCTTTCGGTGAGCTCTTACCTCGCCTTTTCAACCTTACCGCTTTCGCGGCGGTATATTTCTGTTGCACTTTCCCTAGGGTCACCCCCGGCGGCCGTTAGCCGTTATCCTGCCCTGCGCTGCTCGGACTTTCCTCATAAATATCTATTTACGCGGCCGTCTCGCCGACTCGCACAATTATATATTAAAATAAACCGGCAAAACTGTCAATAATTATTAAAGAAAAAAGAATTGAAATACATGCTGTTTTATAGTAAAATTCATTAAAGAGGTGAATCATTTGAGGAATTATGACGACGATGGGTTCAACCCCTGCGATTTCGACGATGACGACGATACGCTCGACCGGCGCGTACCCGAAAATGAAAATTACTATTCCGGCAGAAACGGCACTTATCCGCACGATGTGGATCTGAATTTCAACAGCCGCGAATATACGCCGCAGCAGGACAACTACGGCTATGCACAACCGCAGCAAAACACGCCCTATGCCCCCTACAGCCAGGACGATGCGTGGCAGTACGGCCGTGCAAACGACCGGCGCGACACATATGACCGTTACCGGCCGCAAAGCACGCGCGACCAAAGGCAGCGCCAGCCGCAGACACGCGCAGCCGGCCAAAAAAAGAAAAAAGGCGGCACAAAGGCCGGCGCCATATTTGCCGCCGCTGTTGCGCTGGTTCTGGTGGTGGCCGTTGCCCTGGGCGCAGGCGTCAACTCTGTGCTGAACAAAATCGTTTACGATGACAAGGTAGACAACGCCTATGTGGACAGCAGCGCGCTTGCATCCTCCGGCCGTGTGAAAAACATTTTGCTGCTCGGTGTGGACCGCCGTTCCTCTGACGAGACCGACACACGCGCCGACACGATGATGCTGATCTCGATCGACAAGCAGCACAAGTGCATTAAAATGACTTCGTTCCTGCGCGATACATGGCTGTATATCCCCTGCCACGACGGAAAGCAGCGCTTAAACGCCGCCTGTACCTACGGCGGTTACAACGGCGTAAAAGACACGATCGAATACAACTTTGGCGTAAAGATCGACGGCTATGTAGTGGCCGATTTTGAGATGTTTAAAGTCATTGTAGACGCGATCGGCGGCGTGGAAGTGGAAGTAACGGAAAAAGAGGCCAAAGAAGTTACGAACCACCCGAAGCGTTACGGCAATGTAACGCTGGAAGCCGGCACCCATGTGCTGACCGGTGAGCAGGCGCTGGCCTACTGCCGTATCCGCAAGATCGACACCGACTTTGAACGCACGAAACGTCAGCGCACCGTGGTAACGGCCATCATTCAGGGGCTGCTGAAAAACCCCACCAAGCTGCTGTCGGCCGCACTGGACGTTGCGCCTTACATTGAGACAAGCCTTTCCAAAGGCGAAGTCGTCTCCGCTGTGTTCTCTGCACTGCCCTGCCTGACCGACCTGATGCAGGAGAAGGTGCCGATGGACGACACCTGGTCGTACAAAACGATACGCGGCAATTCTGTAATTTCAGCAGACATTGACGAGAACAAGCGGCTGCTTGTGGACTACATCTATAACCAGGCGCCAAGCGAAGATACGACAGATACAGAAGAGAAATAAAAGCAAAGACAGCAAAAACGGAGGATCTGACAATCCTCCGTTTTTTTGTTTTATTTACTTTAGGCGCTGTACCCATTCCTTCTCACGAAAGCCCACCAAAACCGTTTCACCGTCTATAACGATCGGCCTTTTGACCAGCATGCCGTCGCCGGCAAGCAGCTGCAGCTGCGCATCTTCCTCCATTTCCGGCAGCTTGTCCTTCAGCTGCATAGACTTGTAAAGCATGCCGCTCGTATTGAAAAACTTTTTCAGCGGCAGACCGCTTTTGGCGTGCCAGGCTTTCAGTTCCTCATAAGTGGGGTTTTCGGTTTTGATGTTGCGGCTTTCAAACGAAAAGCCGTTTTCCTCCAGCCATTTTCTGGCCTTCTGGCAGGTAGAACATTTTGGGTATTCCACGAATAACATAACAATCTCCTTTCGGCAGAGCCATTATAAAAAGCACCTATTTAAGCGTTCACCTGAATTTTAAAAACGATTTTGCGCACGTTTACGTCCTTTTCGGCGCTGAGACCGGGCATATGCGCATCCTGCGGCGCAAGCAGCAAAAATGTGCCGGCTGTCAAAGTAAAATCCAACATCGCGTCGCCGTCATAAAACGCGATGTCACCGCCGGAGGAATACCGTTCCTCCACCATGGTGACCCGGTCCAGCCTGGCCCAGCGGATCTTTTCCACGCCGCGCACGATGTACTGCACATCCATATACTTTTTGTGCGCCTCAAAATGGTTTTCCGCTGTCTGCGGCGCCGTGCGGTAAGACTGGATATTGGCAAAAGCACGCGCACCGTCAATCGTATACTGACCGTCCGGCAGGTCTTTTGCTTCAAATTCTTTCATAAACGCGGCCACCTGCTTTAAAAGCGGCACCTCGTCAAAATGCGCCGAAATGTTTTCCATTTTATCAAAGATCATTGCGCTTCCTCCTGGTGGGCCTAAATTTCTTCGTGCGCTTGCACGATTTTACTTTTTTTGCGTTTTTTAACAGCCAGTACAATACCGGCTGCCAGCGCGGCGGCCGCCACCGGTGAGGCCACACAGGCCGTGATCTTCAGCGCCACCGTGCGCAGAACAGCCGGATATTCCGCAGACAGGAATTCCTCCATCGTCACGCCGACCTCGTGCGGCTGCTCTATATCGTGCCGCGCCAGAAGCGTCTGGAATTCGGCAAAGGCATCCTTCTTTCTGAAATAATACAGATTATCCTCCTGCATAATGCCATAAAGAACGTTCAGCTTGATCTCTTCCAGATAGCCGGTGATGCGCGCATCCTGCACATTTTCCAGTGCCGTATTGATGAGCTGCAAATATGTATCGTTATTCGCGGCAGAGAGATAATCACCGCTGTGCATGGCCGCCGTGTCGTAAAGGTCCAGATCCTCGGCCTCTGTTTTTAAGTTGGCGTTCATCGTGTCCATATACGCAGCCACCTGCGGCGCGGCAGCGCCGTAAGTGACTGTCAGATATTTGGCGATCACTTCGCTGACGTTTATGCTGTTGTCCCACATCTGGCGCGACAGGATATAGGCGCGCAGACGGGCCATTTCGTCGTTTTTCTCACGGCTGCCCTGGTGGAACACGGCTTTCACATTGTTTTCTATATAAAGCTCGTGATTATCCTTTTGCACATCAAAATTCGGGTAAGGCAAAAGCAGGTGCTTAAAATCAACTACATAATCCCAGATCAGCAGACTGCTGCTGATTTTTCCCCACGCCTCAATGCGCTCTTTTGTGCGCGCAGCCTTTTCGCTGCCGCCGAAGCGGTAACTGTAAAGCTGGCCGGACTCGATGGGCGCTAACACGATATTGACATTTTCTTCGCAGGTCATGCCTTTGGGGGGCGTTTCGTTGGAAGCGTAGGCCAAAGTGGAAATGATCTTGTCCGGAAACTTCTGCGCAAGCTTATTGATGACCGGCAGCATCGTGCCCATCATGGAGCCCGTCTCCTCCAGCACTTTGGCACAATCCGCACAGGTGCAGTAACTCCAGTTGTCATTAATACTGAAATCCCAGTATGTTTTATCCGGCTGTTCGGCCATCAGTTCCGCCATTTTGGCTTCAATGATCGGGTAGACCTCCGGGTTGGACAGGCAAAGCTGCACCGGCTCCCCGCTTTCATCAAACACAAAGTATTCCGGGTGTGACTCGGCATAAATTTCAGGGTCCACAAACGTAAACACACTGTGGCACCAGGTGCCCCAGCCGGCGTTTTGTTCAATATCGTCTGCCACGGCGCCGTTATTTTTCAGCTTTTCATACCAGCCGTTTTGCGCCACTTCGTATTGAAACACCTTGCGCCATGCAAAATCCGGATTGCTGACCAGATCGAGCGCATCCAGATAGATGGTTGGGAAAGACGGCACATAGTCGTAATCCTCACGCACGAACATGCACTGCAGCACATCCTCCAAAAAGCCGTAAACACCATTGGAAAGGCTGGCGTCATCGAGCGTGCGGATAAAAATATTTTCACCGACCGAGCGCACCAGGTAGCCGTCGTCACGCAGCGCAGACATATCTATATCCGCCGCAGCGGCGGTCGCACCGAGTGAAATAAACGGTTCTGAAACCGGGCCGCTGTCCTGTACGACCGGAAACGCACCGTACGAACCGATGATTTTATTCAGATAGTCGCTAAAGCTCTGCGCCAACTCCTTGACCTGCGCCGATGACGACGAAGGGACCAGGATACTGTAACGGCTGTCGCTGTTTTGCGCCAGGCAAAGCGCTTTTTCCTGCGCAAAAGCAGCGCGCTGCGCGCCTTCATCGTACGAGTCCAAATAATCGGAAATCTTCAGCGTTTCGGAAGACATCTGCCCACTTTGCGCAGCCAGTGCAGACACGGGCACACCGGTCAGCACCAAAACGAGTCCCAGGAAAAGGGCAAGCATTTTCTGTTTCATAATAACCTCCATTACACAGCAAAACGTGTAGGTAGATAAATATTTATACCTTTATCATATCGGTAAGCGAAATATTTGTCAATCTGTTTTTTGCTCAGATGTAAAGGGCGCAAAAACAAAAAAGCGGCAAAAGTCAGCCGCCTGAAAAAGACCGCCCGCTTGAAAAGCAGACGGCCCCAAAAATAAAATTGCGGTATCATAAGCCAAAGCTGACGGAAAGCGCGTGGTTCACCTTGCCCATGTCGCCGGTGTCGAGCGCGCCCATTTTTTCCTTCAGCCTTTTTTTATCAATCGTTCTGACCTGTTCGAGAAGCACTACACTGTCCTTTGCCAAACCGCAATCGTGCGCATTGATCTGAATATGCGTAGGCAGATTGTTTTTGTCGGTCTGGCTAGTGATCGCCGCGGCGATCACCGTTGGGGAAAATTTGTTGCCCACATCATTTTGCACGATCAGAACCGGCCGGATACCGCCCTGCTCTGAGCCTACCACGGGACTTAAATCCGCATAGTAGATCTCGCCTCGTTTAATCATTTGAATCACCCTCAACAAACAGGAATTTCTTGCATTTTTATTGTTGCCGGAAAAGTAAAATTTTAAACGTCCTTTTTTATTCTATTCTGCCGCAATCGTTTTGCTTTATGAAAAGATGTCACATATTTCCTGTTGACTTTTGCGCGGTCCGGTTTTATACTATTCATAGAACATTTGTTCGAGGTGAGCACATGGAACTGCCGAACAGAAAAATACTGCACATTGACTGCAACAAGTTCTACGCATCGGTCGAATGCCTTTACCACCCGGAACTGCGCGACAAACCGGTTGCCGTCGGCGGCAGTGAGGAAAACCGTCACGGCATCGTGCTGACCAAAAATGAAATCGCGGCCAAATACGGCGTACAGACGGGCGAGCCGCTTTGGCAGGCGCGTGAAAAATGCCGCGGGCTCGTTGTGGTGCCGCCAAACTTTGCGCTTTACACGAAATTCTCCAAACGCACGCGCGAGATCTACCGCCGCTACACGGATTTTGTGGAACCGTTCAGTTTAGATGAGTGCTGGCTGGAATTTGACCCGATGGAAAAAAGCAGCCTGCGTGATATCGGTTTTGAGATCAAAGAACTGGTCAAAGAAGAACTGGGCATCACCGTCAGCGTCGGCGCAAGCTTCAACAAAGTATTTGCGAAGCTTGGCTCCGATTACAAAAAACCAGACGCACTGACCGAAATTTCCCAAGAAAATTATAAAAACATCGTCTGGCCGCTGCCGGTACGCGCGCTGTTGTTTATAGGCAGCGCGACCGAAGCCAAGCTGAATGCCTACGGCATTTTTAAGATCGGCGACCTGGCCGGGAGCGACCCTGCCTTTTTGCGCCGCCTGCTCGGTAAAAACGGGCTGATGCTTTACCGCTTCGCCAACGGACTGGACGACACGCCTGTACGCCATAAAAACGACCTGCCGCCGCCGAAATCCATCAGCAACAGCACCACGACCCCGCGCGACCTGGTCACGGTGACCGACCTGAAAATCGTGCTGACACAGCTTTGTGAATCTGTCTGCACAAGGCTGCGTGCACAAAAGCTGACCTGCTCGACCGTCAGCATCAGTGTGCGCGACAAGGAGCTGCACACCTGCAGCAGCCAGATGAAAACAAAACACCCCACCTGCCTGAGCCGTGACGTGATCGAATGCGCCTTTGCCCTGATCGGAAAATGCTTTGACGGCACGCCGGTGCGCAGTCTGGGCGTCAGTGTGACCGATTTAGAGAAAAACGCCGTTTTACAGTATGACCTGGTCGGTGAAGTTTTGAAAAGCGAACGCACCGAAAAACTGGAGACAACGGTGGACGAACTGAAAAAGCGCTTTGGCAGCCAGTGTGTGCGGCGCGCAGCCACCCTGTTTGACAAGCGCCTGGGCGCGCTGCAGGCAACCGACGTGCCCTGCAACTTTGACAAAAGGAGTTTAAGCGAATGAAGATCACTGTAGAAGTCAGCGCCGTATTTGACAAGGACGGCCGCATTACGCCGAAAAAGATCCGGCTGGACGGCCAGACCTTTGATGTTTACCACATTACCGATGTGCGCCGCGCTGCCAGCCTGAGAAGCGGCGGCACCGGCATCCGCTACACCTGCCTGATCGACGGGCGGGAAAGCTACCTGTTCAACGACGACGGCGTATGGTTTGTAGAAGCCGTCTGCTGAAGCAGTATCCAGGCAAAAAGGGACCGCCGGGCAGCGGCGGTCCCTTTTTTACTGCCACAGCACTTGAAATAGGACTTCGGTTTATGATAAAGTAATAAAAACGCCTGCAAAGGAGGGGCACGATGGATCTGGGCATGCCAACGCTGATCGGCTGCAAAACGACCGAGGAATGCGCCGCTTTGTGTCACGATCTAAAACTGCAGTTTGTGGAACTCAACATGAACCTGCCGCAGTACCAGCCCGGCCGAACAGATGCCGCGCAGCTGCGCGCACTGGCGCAGCGATACGGTATTTACTACACGATCCACCTGGATGAAAACCTGAACCCCGGCGACTTTAACCCTTATGTAGCCGAGGCGTGGCGGCGCACGGCGCTGGAGGCGATACAGCTGGCCGAAGCCATCGGCGCGCCGGTTTTAAACATGCACCTTGCCCGCGGCGTTTACTTTACCCTACCGGCGGAAAAGGTTTTTTTGTTTCAAAAGTACAAACAGCCCTACCTGCAGGCTATGGAAGCGTTTCGCGACGCATGCACGCCGGCCGCCCAGAAAAGCGGCGTGTGCATCTCGATCGAAAACAGCAGCGGCTACACAGATTTTCAGATGGAAGCGCTTGACCTTTTGCTGCAGAGCCCGGCCTTCGGACTGACTTTTGACATTGGCCACAACCACGCCATCGGCAGCGCCGACGAGCCGGCCATTCTGGCCAGGAAAGCGCGGCTCGGCCACTTTCACATGCACGACGCGGCCGGACAGCGCGACCATCTGGCGCTCGGCGACGGCGAGATCGACCTGCCCGCCTATTTTACACTGGCCGGGCAGTGTAACGCCCGCGCAGTGGTGGAGGTCAAAACGCCCGAAGCCCTGCAAAAATCGGTGGCATGGCTGCGTACGCAAAACAGCTGACACACCCGCTTTTTAATGACATAAAATAAGAGAACGGAGAAAACGCCATGAGAATGCGGCACAAAAAGAATTTAGACACACGCCTGCAGGCCGTTTCCAGCTGCCTGATCAAACCCGGACGGGACGAATGGGACTTTCGTGTGCAGGAAGAAAAGCACATAGATCTGGCCGCCTATTTTCAAAACGACAATCCCGTCTATTTGGAAGTTGGCTGCGGCAAGGGCGGCTTTGGCTGCACATTTGCCGCCGAACACCCGAACTGCAACATCGTCTGCGTGGAAAAAACACCGAACGTTATCGTCATCGGCTGTGAAGCCGCCAAAAAGCAGGGGCTGAAAAACATTCTGTTTCTGGACACGGCGGCCGAATACC
>ENA-UAYF01001268-UAYF01001268.1-human-gut-metagenome-genome-assembly--contig:-NODE-1268-length-11076-cov-3.400327_pt1 | contig 11076 bp, 12 predicted proteins | sample MGYA00244017_ERZ654600 | MGnify/ENA primary metagenome ERZ654600 (study PRJEB26926, sample SAMN06164490) | human gut metagenome | biome: ENVO:00009003; feature: ENVO:2100002; material: ENVO:00002003... | reverse complement strand
CCGGTCAAAAGACGATGACAGCCCCAGGAAGACACAAAACGACTCCTTTTCATTACGTTCCTCCAGTATAAACTCTTTCAGAGCCTCGCACACCGCAACACAGCTCTCATTCCAGAACCTTTCGAGCTGACTCCGGTCAGCTTCCGTGGTAAAAATGCGGTCATACGTCTTGTCATCGCCTCCCTCCATCTTCGCCCCGGTGTATGAGGTAGTCTGCGACACCTCCTCATACACCTCCTCCTTGTTTATGATTATAGTCAACTCTATCATCTCAATCATCGAATTTATTCGCTTGGTTTTACCAAGAAATTCCATAAATTATAACTTACACTAACTCCGACACAAGGCTCAAGCCCCCTGGGAGTCATCCCATAGCCGGCAAACACACCGATACCCCAACGCTTCGGCTTGGCGGCAACCTCACGGATAGTCACCACCTCATGCCGGGGATAGACATAGATACTGTCCATCCTCGGCTCATAACCGCTCACCCAGGCACGATACTCCTCACCCTCATACTCCCTCTGCGTAACAGGAATCTCCACCGCCACACTGTCGCATGGAATATTATCTACCACATTCCGCACACTGTCTCTCGGTATATATACAGGCAGAAAGGTTATCTGAGTCCCAAGCGACACCTCACCCCTCGCCACCGGCTCATAATACCGTACAGTATCAATGTATGTCACTGTATCCGTCACACACACCACCCCGGAATCACCACCCCCCGACCACTGACACCTGTGCATATATGCCCCGGCACCAATGCATCCGACTGATAGAATCAGCATCTTGAATACCCCGACGATTCTATGCAGAGTGTCCCTGCTCATCATTTCACACCGCTTACATAGTTGATATAATCCACGATGCCATCCACATGGGCAAGCATGATGCGCACCTTATCTCCCGTCAGCAGCTTAACACCATCGCGAGTATCGTGAAAGGCACTCTCCGTCAGCACAGCCGCGCATTTCGTGTCACGACAGATACCAAGATTCTGCTGTATGAAGCGTCTTCCCGGCTTCTCCACTACAGCACGGTTACCCTTCATCCCGGCCTCGATAGCACGCGCCCAGATAAAATCCGCAAGACGCTTCGAATTATCCGAAGCATTCAGCGACACCTCTGCCACAAATCCGCTCCACTCACCGTCATGCCACTTCCCGTCATTCGAGTTGGCATTACTGTGTATCGACACAAGGATTACATTCTCTTTGCCGTAGAGGTAGCAGATTTGATTTACGCGTTTCACCCGGCTGTCTGCGCCACTGTTGATTGGAATGTCTTCGCGCTCCGGCACAAGCAGACGTGCATCATAGCCCATCTTCGAGAGTTCGCCCACTATCATGTGCGCCATCTCCCGCGCCCATGCCCATTCCTGATACTTCCCGTCAGGACTACACTTCCCTTTCGTGTCAAACCCGTGTCCGTTGTCTATAAGTATTATCATGTCTGTTATAAAATTAAAAAAAACGGTAATTCCTGATTATTGGAATCACCGTTTGACAAGCTTTGGACCTATATGCGGAACTAAGACTTATTGCGCCTTAGTTTTTGTCTTGGTCTTTGATTTAGGCTGTTTTGAGTAAAATGGATTAACACTTTCCATTCCGTCGATATGTTCGAAGAGCTGTGGCTCAACATTCGCCTGCATTGGATCAAGTATAAAGTCGATCCCTTCCCTGCGGGCAAGCTTTGCTGCGGGTACAAAGTCAGAGTCTCCCGAAAAGAGTACAATTGTATCGACAAACCCCTTCAATGCCAGGGATGTTATATCGACACCAATCTTCATGTCGATACCCTTTTGGCGGATATCAAGATAGACATCATCCTCACACAGATCCCCGATGCCTTTCTTTCCGTTCAGAAGTTCCTTGACCCTTGCTGGACGTATATTCCAGTTACCATTATCCTTGAGTGAGCCTAAACGCAAAGCCATTTTTCTCTTTTTCTTCAGCTCCTCGATAAGTTCCATCTTGAACTTATATTCAGGAGTCAACGAAAAATCAATACACTTCTTGGTTATCGGATTGTGTACCTTTTTCCCCAATGGCAGACAGTCATAATAGAATATACGGTACAGTGTATTCTTTTCTCCGACATGCTTGTGCGCCATCGTATACAAATGCTTTGCCACATCCTCTGGTGACATCTTGCGGTCTTTGTTGTAGAGAGTGTTGAAACGTTTGATAAAGAAGCCGCCGTCAACCAGCACTGCTATTTTAACCGGAGGTAGGTCATGATCTCTTTTTGCCATTGCGTAATCAAGTTATTTAGGTCAAAATAAAAAAAAGCTCATGGGTAAGGCATTTCCATTATCAAGAATAAGCGGCTTAGGACGGCTGCTTCCGGAAATGCGTAGCCAATGAGCGTAATCTTGTTGCAAAGATAACATTTCTATATCGGATTACGTTCTGTTGTTAACAATTATTTGTAATTTTAACAATACCGTTAGTCCATATCCATTCCAATCGCTTGTCAAGCGGTGATTCCAGAATGTCAAAGTTCGAATTTAGTGTATAAGTTGAGAATAGAGAAGTCGGTAAGACAGGGGGTGGAGACCTCACTTTTTGTCCTCGCTTCCAAGATTCACTTCCGTGAGTTCCATCCCATGCTTACCGAGCACAATCTCCGACACCATCTTAGCGATATCGTCCTTGTTCTCGATGATGATGCTCATGGTCTTTTCTGCCTTGCGAAGCTCCGCTTTCGTCCATGACTTCTCACGGACAGATTTAAACTCACAGAACACACACCACGCCGACCATATCATAGCAAAAAAAGGCGCCGGGAGTATGATACAACCGATTATATCGATACACATCAGCACGAAAAAAGGCATAAAATATTTCCGGCCCTTCTCACAAGTCATCTTATAGCCCGTCGAAGTCGTAGCCTTGCCAAGCACCTTCGCCTTCTTCACACCGAAAAATAAATCCACGCCCATCGACACAAGTATACACGCCATGCAGACACTTATCAGCACCACATGTAGATACACATGCTCTCGCAGAAACTCATGCATTATCTCTATCATAGATATCATTTTAGAGCTTTTTTAACAATAAATATTACCGATTTCAAGCAGGGCGTCGGCCTCCTGCGCCTCGGCCTCGCGGGCCTGTTCCGCAAGAATGGCCTCGGCCTCGGCCGAGTCGATTTCCATCCAGTTGCCCGCACAGTCATCTTTGCCAAGGAGTATCTCCCCGCCCGTGACCACACGGGCCGCGAGTTCCACCACTCCGCTCTGAGTCAGGAAACGTCCATCGTCAGGGCGAAGCCTCACCACTGCCACCTCGACCTGTGTGGGTGTTCCCGAACCCAGGCGAGAGGTCATCACAGCCATTCCATACTCGTCCGACGCATGCATCGGCACCTCAAGTATCTTTGTCTCTTCTATTATTTTCATCGGTTGAAATGTTTTCCGGTTATACTTTCACTACCGTTATATTGGCATCGGCCATATACTCGTCAAGTTGCGGTATCTGTCCCTCCCATCTGCCATATGTATCCGAGGGGATTTTCAGTGTCAGCACACCGGGTTGCCGCATAATGCGCTCGGTCAAAGCATCGATACAGGCCTCCATCGACTGCTTGCCTACTTCGGTGGTGCCCCATGCGGTGAGTCCCGACAGGTCGAGAGTACACACGTTCCTGGGCAGTTTTGTTATCACGAGATAGTCCAGCTTCGAGCAGCCATAGAAGATGTTGGTGGTGACGGTGGCCGCCGACAGGTCAATCGACTCAACGCGCCGAAGGTTGCGGCAGTCATGGAACATGCCCGTGAAGTCCGTGCATACTCCGGTGTTGATATCGCCGGCATGCTCCAGCGTGTAGCACAGGCGGCACATATTGTAAACCGTGGTGGCGCTCCGGAAGTCGAGCCCCGGCAGAGAGCGCAGCGACTTGCAGTAGTAGAACGCGATGCGGAAGGTGGTCACCTTCTTGGTGTCATAGGCCGGCACGCTGGCCATCGAGTAGCAGTTGGCAAACGCCCCCTGCATGTTGGTGACATTCGCCGTCTCAAGCCATGGTGCGGCCAACAGCGAATGACACTGGTTGGCAAACAGGTTGAGATTGGTCAGGGCAACAGCTTCGAAGTATGGGATTGCTATCAGCGAGTGACACTGCTCAAACATCCCCCTGACGGTGGTGAGATGCTTCAGGGCGTAGGCCTTGCCCGAGGTGACGGCCTCGTCGCCGAGTATCGACAGAGTGGTGAGCGATTTGTCGCCGGCAAACGCCGATTCGGCAGTATGCAGCATCGGCATGCGCAGACGCGGTAGTGACACCACGCCGTCAGTGCCGAAATAGCTCAGCGACTCCACTTTGCCCACATCCACAGGAGCAATCTCCCTCACGGGCGAGGGGAAAAGAGCGCTGTAGGTAAATCCGGGAGGATAGTTGGATACTTCGGTGCAGGCAGAGAGGTCGTGCGAGGGGAAGCGCTCCGGCATCTCGGTGGCCAGGCGGCTGTCGATATTGCCGGCGATTGAGCGACCGTTGTATTGGTCCCGGCCAAGCGACTCCCAGCGCTGAAGCATGTCGAGCCCGTACTGATAGCCCGGCATCAGTCGGTCCAGATCTCCGGGAGTGACGCCGATACCCTCGCGCTCCTCAAGCTCTCCCTGTAGGGTGTAGTTGTATATCATGGCGTTCTGCTTGTTGAGAAGCGCCGCCGACAGCAGCACGTTGGTGTCGGCATAGACAGTGCTCCCCTCCCATTTTGTGTGGATATAGCGGGGAGCCTCGCCCCAATGGTTGAGGATGGTGACGGTGGCTCCGGCGGGGATGTCGTAGAGCGAGCTGTTGTGCTTGAAGTTGCCGGAGTACCAGGTGTGCCAGTCGGCCACGCGCTCAAATTCTTCAAGGGTAATCTCCCTGTCGGTGAACACGACGTTGCACCAGCGGGCCGTGTGACCGGTGCCGCTCATGCGCGAGTCCTCCCATGTGCCATAGATGCGGAGGCCAAGGGCCTTGAAGTCCACCTCGGCGCCGGTGTCGCGTCGTACTACTTTGGAGGGGAGGAGTTCGGCCCAGAGGTCGAGCTGTGCTGTAGCCATCAGGCCCGAGTCCATGGAGGCGTCGGTGGCTTTGAGTTCTTCGGTGGGGTATGGCAGGGGGCCGTCGCCGTACTCGTCGCCAAGATGGTCGATGCTCTCTACCGTAAACTGCGGGCGTGCTCCCGCGGGGTAGCTTACAAGCGTGCGGGCTCCTCCGGAGATGGCACGGAAGGCTTTCAGTTCGGGCACCCATGCCACGCGGTAGTTGCCCGCAACAGGCATTGCAGTGGAGGCAGTGGCTCCGGCGTTGCTCTCGATGCAGTCAAAGGGGAGGAGCAGCCCCGAGGTGCGGCGGGTAACCTCCCCCTGGAGGCCGGTCTTCAGGGCCTTGACTCCATCCATATCAAGAAATTTCTTTGCCATTGTTCTGTTCTGTTTTGTGATACATTTTCATTGAAAGATTGCCCGGCCCACGCCATCACCTCGGCCTCACCGGCCACGTGTCAGCGCATAGCCACCGGCGACTCAACCACCCTCCGGCTCCACCGGCAACTCCACGCGTAGCGCATAGCCGCTTTAGCGGTGTCCACAACGTTAGCCTATGGCAAGAGCCGCCATAGCGGTTCGCAGCCATAGGTCAACGTCCACGCCCCGTTATATGCCCGGCGTAGCCCGGCGACTCTCCCCGGGCAATCTCTCAAAAAAAATCGTTCAATGTGCTATGCGAAAAGCGCCATGATATCGGCCGTGGGGATACTATCAGGCTCCGCATTCTCAAGAGCCGTGACTCTCGTGCCAAGAGCTGTGACCGACGCCTCTGTGGCCATCTTCGTGCTCTTCACCGGCTTTATGACACCGTTCTCCACCTTGATGTTGGTGACGACGTTGCCTGTGCCTTCGACGGCGCCGAGTGCGAGGCTCTTGCTTATCTCTACCATTGCGGAGCCGCTCCAGCGGTAGATTTTCCCTTCGGCGACATTGACGTATATCTTGCTCTTCATTGGCACGCCTCCGGGATACATTACCCTGCGGAAACGTCCGGCAACCACGCCTTCTTCGTCAATTTCTCCGGCTGCCCAATAATAATAAGGGGTGCCTGAGCCGCGGTTAGTGACAATGCGCTTGTTTGCGGTGTCATACCATACATGGGTGAATTCGGCGTTTGCAGTAGCGCCGTTATTTGTGACAGCCGTGGCTGTGACCGACGATACAAACCCTTCCAGGTCAATTATGTCATCCACGTACGCCGGCAGGTACTGTGCGTTGATCTGCCCTGTATCATCGAGTACGGCAATTCCTCCGGGCTGTCCGAGCTTGTCGGTGACGGCGGCCTTGATTTTGGCGTCGGTGCGTGCGTCGGTAGAGGAGTTGATGCCGCGCCAGCGTCCAAGGGTGGCGTCGATGCTGTTGGCCGAGTTGTACTCGTACCACAGGCGCGTGGCCGTACAGTAGGCGCGGAAGCCGTCGGGGACATCCGTCTCAGGCACTGCTTTCAGCGCCGCAAGTGTGGCCACGCTCTGGCGGCCGTCCATGAAACTTTTCCCTTTCAGTGAAAAGTTGTCTATAATGGTCATACTCATAGTTGTGTCGTGTTAGATGGTGTGGGATTATGCGAATATCTGTTTTACACCCGAGGCTGTAACCGGATTTGTGAGGAGGTATACGTAATATGCCACACTGTTGATTGTGATTTCGGAGCGTGTGTAGCTGCCGAGTACCTCGAAGTTGTTGCCGTCCTTTACCGATGTGAGTACGCCGTAGCTCTTGGGGTATGCGTACACGATTTTGCCGTTGGTGACGCTGATGCCTGTGCGTGTGCATGCGCGCGATGTGTTGAGCAGTTCGGTGAGTGTGGTAATTCCCGATGCTGTAGGAGTCCAGTTGGCGGGCACGGCTCCGACGTAGGAGGGGTGAACGACGGTAATATTGCGGGTCTCGCGCTTGGTGATTCCCTGGCAGGTGATGTCGAGTGTCTGTGTCAGTGGGCCGGCTACGGCCTGTGCGGCGGTTATGGCCAGCGATTTGTTTGTGCCGGTGACTGCCGTGTTGTTGAGTTTAATAGTAGAGGATGCAGTGACGTCAGCGCCCTTGCGCTTGACATTCCATGAGGCTGTGACCGTAGCGGCTGCGCCCACTCTGATTACCGAGGGGAAGAGGTTGAAGGTGATGGCCAGCGGCCATACGGCCTCCTGCAGCTCGATGACATCGGTCTTTATGAGATTGTCGGCATCGTCCGAGTACTTTTTTACGGCTACGCCGAGGGCGTTGACCTTGGAGTCAGCGTCAGCGGCGGCCTGCGATATCGCCTGGGCCTTGGCCGTGGATATCGCGTTGCGTGTCTGTGTCACCAGGGTGCCCAGACCGTTTTTGTCCAGAAATTCTTTCTTTTCCATAATGTTATATAACTGTTATAAATTTTATGCAAGATTATTTTGATTGATTTTACTCAATGAGCAAGAAGTGTAGCAAGCTTTATGACTGGCTCCACTGCCGCCCCCGGCATCCCCGGCGACTCAACCACCGGAAATCTCTCAATGTTCTCACTCAAACAGCGCCACGATGTCATCCGCTGGAATCGGACTCACCTCCGTGTCACCGAATATGTAACTGTACTCACACGGGATATCCACCACCCCATGCTGCTCCTCGCCTCCGTTGACACGTATCCCCGTCACACCCGACTCATGCAGCGCATGCACTTTGCCGATAAGATGGCGCACACCCTCTTCATCAAGATATTTTATCACGGACATATTTATTGATTCTGATAAGTAAGTCATTATTCATTTCGTATCTCCTCCCACATCTTGTCGATATCCTCGCGTGAGAATACTCCGCTACCGGAACCCGATGCACCCGGACCGGTACCGCTCCATATCCCATCGATTTCGCCCGGACTAAGAGCATCCGCAGGCCGACACTCACACCTGCGCGGAGTCACATCCACAGGAGTGCCCCAGTGGTCGCCCCCGTCAGCTATCTCCCATTCGGAATACTCCCCATGATGCACGGGCTCGTAGGCAAAAACTCCCCGACACGCATCCTCACATCGGCAGATACCATACCCGCGCAGACGCATCACACCCGACAGGCATTCTCCGTCAGCCTCCGAATAATTGGAGTACCACTCCGCGATACACACCACAGCGCCATCCTCCACGATACGCAGCATCTGCCCTCCCGCCTCATGCCGGAGAGCTGTCGGACGCATCTCAAGCCAACGGTTCAATTGACGCATATCCACCTCAACATAACCACGCCCGCTACGCGCAAGAGCATCCTCCACAATCCGCCCAACCGTCTCCGGAAGACGCGACAGCACCTCCGCATGCTCCGACAGCTGCTTGCTGTTCGCCTCAGCACGACCCTCCGTCGCTCCAAGCCTACGCTTGTCTTCCGCCGACATAAAGCCACACTCAGTATCCGTAGCACCCGGAACATCCACACCCTCGCGAGTAACTTGACCATCAGCAAGGCGCACCGAAAACGCCAGACGACATCCATCCCCTACCGGCTCAAACGCAACGCTCGACCAATCGATCGCACCATCCCCCACCATCCCCTTAAGGTCACGCACATCATCCCTGAGATTCGACACCTCATATTCCAGACGGTCAAGCGGAAGCGAAAACTCCCCGCCAACCTCTCCCGTCGGAGCCCATTCCCAACGACGGCCAATAAGCTCAGCCACCCATATATCCGCCGGAAAAGTACTCCCCACAAGCGCATACCAGCCGGCCATCGGACGAGGATAAGCCCTCTTAAGAGCTTCCTCACTATCGAAAAAACCCTTCAGAGGCCCCTTTATATTAGGAGCGTCGAGCCATCCCTTCACAATCAGATTGTGACCTACCTCAGCATTACCATTCACCCTGGCGTCACCACCGACTGAAAAGTCTCGGCTTACACTCGCGCTACCTTGTATGTTATTATTTGTGCTCATTGTAGTAATGATTTACTGATTTCAAGCATCGTTGTCGAAAGTTGGTCTCCTACGCTCGCCAAGGCCAGTGATGCCGCACGATACACAGCCGCACGGTAACAATCCTCTGCTACATCAATCCCTCCGTCTCCGTCTATCCTCGGTGTCGGGACATATGTGGCTTGAGTCACAATAGCCCTATTGTCGCGGCTTGAATAAAACTCAAGCACTTTACCCTCGCTTCGTCTCACGATGGCGCATACAGGCTTCTCCGGATTTCCACAGATACCTTTCCACTTGGATGATTGTAAAGCATACTGAGGGTCGGTTTCGCTTATGGCTTCAAAGACAGTGCGCTTCCAATCGCTCATGCGGAAGGATATGAGTCGCATGAAGTCTTCCGGCAGAATGACAAAGCCTTTCCCGTCCTCCCCGATAAAGATATTATCCCCGAAGTCGTGACCGCTTTCAAGCATGGTCGCAGGCGCCTCCATCTCTACCAATCTCACTGCATCGGCGAGTTTGGCCATGATTATCTCATCAAGCGTCAGCGTGTCGGTGTCTCCCTCCACAAATAGAGGCTCATCACCACGATTCATATCAATGGCAACACGCACATCCCCAGCCATATCTTCCGCCTGCACTATCATGCTCTTAGAGGTATTTGAATATGATGCCGAAAGATAAGGCGGCTTCTCTGATGCTGTCCTCGCTTTTCAACTTTGTGCGGACAACTTCATAATTCTCCGCAAGATAGTCTTTGGCTGCGTCCATGTCGCTTACAGTGACTTCCGTGTATTCTGAGGTCTCATCATCTTCTGAGGTATTGTTGGCCGTTTCATCTGTGGCAGCTACTTCTTCTGTTACTTCAGTAATCTCAGTCTCGTCAGTTTTTTTAGTCTTGTCGGCTTTTTTACCGGATTTAGGCGCAGATGGTTTATACTGTCCCGTTCTCTGAGTTTTGTTTCCTGTCAGCTTTTGTTCCGATGATTCTCCTAAAAGACGAAACAGCTTGCCGAATTTATAATGATGCTCCAAGGCCCACTGAACGTATAGAATACACTCATCCCACTGGATAAGGTTATGAATGAAATCCGCGTGCTCTTCCCGTTGGGAAGAACAACCGATATACTGATATCCGAATTTGCTCTATATTCTTTCATTATCTCTTAGATTATGGGGGTGGAGACCTGTACTCATCTTTGCAGCCTCGTCAGGTAGCCTCCACTCCCGATTATCAGTTAAGGTTCTACAGGCGCCTGCGCAAGTCTCATACGTGCATGGGCCTTTGCATAGCGGAGATAAAGACATGACACCTCCTGTATCACAACTGCCTTTGTATTGCGTACTGCCGCCTTCTTCATGTCAAGCACATTACGGCCCCAGGAAATATGGGTACGCTTGTTGAGATACTCCGGATCCATTGCGAAACCGCAATCTTTCATGCCGTTTAAGTCAAACAGCTCATGATGTATGGTAAGCACCTCGCCGAAGTCCGTATCCCACGACTTGAATTTAAGATTCCATATCTCAACCGTCTCCTTCAGACGGAACTTGTCACTTTCAATCTTGGAGAAAGCCGCAAGCATATCACTGCCACAGAAAAGTATCTTCTTCTTATTACCGATGCCCGTTCCGACAAACAGTTCCTTAGTTATGTCAACAAGGTCATTGTCTGTGATAACTGCACATTTCTTATCAGCATTCCATGTACCGACCTCGATATCTTTACCGGCCATCCACCAGATACCACCCGTAAACCATGTAAGCATACCCTCCTTCGTCGCATGTTTCATCTTGTTCTTCACGCCAAACAGGAACGTATTCTCCATTGCCAGACGCATATCATAGATACCATCCTCTTCAAGGTCTGAGAAATCCCACTTGACCTCCTTCTTTGCAAGTTTGTCAAATGTCGACTGCTCAATCTGAATCATGAAGTTCTGACAATACTGAGTCTCCGGCATAGGTATGTTGTTGAATCGACCGGTCTGTACATCAAGCTCACCGCAAGCCTTGCCCATGCGCACAAGGGTGGTTCCCTTAGGTATATTGCATCTAACATTTGAAAAGGGACCCAGGTAGAGCAATTGAAAAGGGACCCACCCCATGGGTAAGCTCAACCGGATATCGTTGATTAGAAAG
>ENA-UAYF01001261-UAYF01001261.1-human-gut-metagenome-genome-assembly--contig:-NODE-1261-length-11120-cov-7.982196_pt1 | contig 11120 bp, 8 predicted proteins | sample MGYA00244017_ERZ654600 | MGnify/ENA primary metagenome ERZ654600 (study PRJEB26926, sample SAMN06164490) | human gut metagenome | biome: ENVO:00009003; feature: ENVO:2100002; material: ENVO:00002003... | reverse complement strand
TATTAAGTCGTCGGCAGCGTCAGATGTGTATAAGAGACAGGTATTAAAATATTATCGTATCATAGTTTTCTCATCAGATATTTTATTATATCATAGTATGCCACGAAATTCAACACATACAAATGAAATTTTCTTCCTTTGCACTGTTAAGAAGGCAGAATAAAATTGAAAAAGGCTTTCCAAGACAAATAATACTTATGCCGACGGCTGAATTAAATTTCTCAGCAGGTCAACAATAAAAGCGAAAAGAAAAACAGAAAGGAACGTGAAAAAAATGTCGTCATTTTTCAAAAAAACAGCCTGCGTCACAGGGATAATACTGCTGGGGCTGTTTGGTCTTATAGGATTTTATTCCACAACGCTCCCCGATTTCTACCTTGTTTCAAAGGGCAGCGAGCTTAGCGTGAACTCCTTTTTCACCATATCCTCAAAGCCCTGCGAAAGCAAGGTGACAGTGGCGGTGTCAGGCGGTTCGTCAGGAGCATCACGATACACAAAAAATATGCTCATGCTTTTTGGGGCAGTGCCAGTCAAGGAGGTTGAATCAAAGACAATGGAAAGACCAATGCTTTATCCTTGCGGACAGCCATTCGGCATAAAGCTTCTCACAGAGGGCGTAATGGTAGTCGATCTGCAAAAGGTGGATTCTTCAAGCCCTGCCAAAGATTGCGGTATCAGAGAGGGCGATGTTATAGTATCTATCGACGGAGAAAAAGTCAAAAGCAACGCAGACGTTGCAAAGATAATCAGAAGCTCAAACGGTGAAGCCTGCTCAGTGCGCATAAAGCGTGGAAGCAACGACCTGACCTTCAAGCTCTGCCCGCGCCTTGAGAGCGGAAGCTATAAAGCAGGAATGTGGGTGCGTGACTCCTCCGCAGGCATAGGCACTCTCACATTCTATGACCCTGAAAACGGAACTTTCGGAGGTCTTGGTCACCCCGTATGCGACGCAGACACAAAAGAACCCCTCCCCCTCTCCGCAGGCACAGTTGGCGAAATAAACCTCACAGGCTTCAACAAGTCACGCTCAGGCTGTCCGGGACAGCTTTTAGGCGAGTTTGCAAACTCCGCCTCCACAGGTGATATCCTGAAAAACTGCGAAAGCGGTGTGTTCGGCACACTGAATGCAAACCCTTGCCCAAATGCAAAAGAGTTTCCTCTCGGCTTCCGTCAGGAGATACACCCCGGCAAAGCCAAAATACTCTCCTCTATTGACAACGACGGACCAAAAGAATATGAGATATCTATCGAACAGATAAATCTCTCAGATTCTGCCGAGCATGACCTTGTTATCAAAATAACTGACAAGACGCTTCTTGAAAAAACAGGGGGCATTTTGCAGGGCATGAGCGGCTCGCCTATCATTCAGGACGGAAGACTCGTGGGCGCAGTGACCCATGTTTTTATCGAGGACACCGCCAAAGGCTACGGTATCTTCGCTGACGAAATGTATTCAAAGACCTCAGAGCTTGCCGAAAGCACCATAGAAAACGCAGGTTAGCGACCTTTGCCGACCGCTGTCGATTTATGAAAAGGCTTTGCATAGAGAAAAATATCATCTGCAGTCGAACAATGCTTAATTATCTTGTTTTGGCATATTCACGCACTGATATTTGTACACTTTGCATTAATAAGTCGATAATTTGTTGACGATTTTTCTAAAAAACTATTGCATTTAACAAATAAATGTGTTATCATTTATCTTGTGAAAGGGAGTTAAAACAAACGCTCTCAAACAAAAATGACAGATTATACGACGGAGGAAATGACAATGACAAACAAGATCAAAATTCTTATTGGCGACGATTCGGCACAGTACGGGGTAGCATGTGCTTCCTCACTGAGAGCAATGGGCTTTTTCGTGATAACACGTCCCAAGGACGGACTTACTATCTATGACGCTATCAAAAACGAACAGCCGGACGTTGTTATCGCAGACGCAGTGATGCCGAGCCTTGACGCAATCGAGCTTATCAGAAAGATACAGAACTCGTCCTATCAGAAACCGCTTTTTATAATCACAAGCGCCTATGAGAACTCATTTATAGAAACACAGGTCATGAACGCTGGAGCATCATATTTCATGCTCAAACCATTCGACATAAAGATACTTGGCGAGAGGATAAAGTCCATGCTGGATATCGACACCGATATATCCTCCGACTCAAGCTATACGAAAAACAAACAGAGCATAAACCTTGAGATAATCGTCACAGACATAATCCATCAGATAGGCGTCCCTGCCCACATCAAGGGCTATCACTATCTCAGGGAAGCTATCATACAGTCCGTGAACGATAAGGAAATGCTTGAAAGCGTTACAAAGCTATTATATCCTGCAGTGGCAAAAAAATTCGCAACTACGCCCTCCAGAGTGGAAAGAGCCATACGCCATGCCATTGAGATAGCATGGGACAGAGGAGATATCGACACCCTTAACAGCTTCTTCGGCTACACAATAAACACAGGCAAGGGCAAGCCCACAAACAGCGAATTTATCGCACTTATCGCAGACAAAATAAGCCTTAAATTCAAGACCACCATGGCGGTCTAGGGGTCATAAGTCATATATGCAAAAAGAGCAGAACGCATTTTCACGTTCTGCTCTTTTGTTACTTGTTGATAAATGTAGGGGCGAACAGTGTTCGTCCGTCTTTGTTCGCCTGCTAAATTTGCAATAAGACAAACTTTTTCGCTTTGGGTGTGACGTTGCATTTCCGAACACAGGCGACCTCAGGTCGCCCCTACACACAAAATACAAAAAAGAGGGCGAAAATGATCCGCCCTCTGCATTTTCATATTATCACAGCTTTATCTCTTCGCTGTTCTTTTCGTCCTTGCTGTTGTCATGCTCTATCCTGTCACGGTGAGTTTCAAGAGGAGCTGAATCCTTTACGCCCTCAGTGGCTTCTGGTATAAAGCAGGTCTTTACCGTCATAAAGAATATTCTAAGATCAAGCATAAGCGACTGATGCTCTATGTACATAAGGTCAAGCTTCAGCTTGTCATAAGGCGTAGTGTTATACTTTCCCATTACCTGTGCATAGCCCGTAAGTCCAGCCTTGACTTTCAGCCTGTATTTGAACTCAGGCATAGTTTTTTCATACTTCTGCGCGATCTCAGGCCGCTCAGGTCTAGGCCCTACAAACGACATATCGCCCTTTAGTATGTTTATAAGCTGCGGAAGCTCGTCTATCCTTACTTTTCTTATAAACTTTCCTATAGGAGTGATACGGCTGTCATTTTTCTTTGCAAGGGTCGCACCGCTTTTCTTTTCAGCGTCAACTATCATGCTTCTGAACTTGTATACCTTGAACACCCTGCCCCCTGTTGTGAGCCTTTTCTGAGAATAAAGCACAGGACCGCCATCATAAGCCTTTATTGCAATAGCCGTCACTAGCATAAACGGTGACGCCACCACCAGTGCGGCAGCCGACAGCACAATGTCAAGTATCCTCTTTACCGCACGCTGTTCCCAGCGCAAGCCGTCATTTCTCGCCAGCAAAAGGGGCGTATCGAAAAGGTGGAAATCCTCCGCACCCCTTACGATAATATCTGACAGCTTAGGGTTTATATAAGTCCTGATAGAATTTTCAAAAGTAAATTTCAAAAGCTTGTTTCTCAAGTCATTTGGGATATCTGAGATTATAGCAGCCTCGTGTTTTAATATCTCACGCTCGATATCCTCAAGGCTCTCCTCACAGCTTATAGAAGCACATATCCTGTATTTGTCATTTCTCACGCTCATTTTTGAAACAAGGTACTTAGCGTTCTTGTTTCCATAAACGATTATCATTCGCCGTGGAGGGTATACCGCCTGATATATCCAAGTGAAAACATAGCTCCACGCAAAGGCTATGGCCACCTGAATTACCGTCATAACAAGTATGGGCGCTATGTTGAGCCTGCCTCGTCCGATAAGAGAAACGAGTATAAATTCTATAAAATTCGCACCCAGCACACCCAGCACCTGCGAACCGAAAAGTCCCGTGAATTTATCATACCCAAGACGGAAGCCGTTAAAGGTCTTTGCCATGGATATATAGAGCACCGCATAGATAGCCACCATAAGAATGTTACCATTATGCCAGAACGGGTCACGCATCGCCTTGTTGTAATAGTTGTTCCAAACCGTGTCGAAGCACTTCATAAAGGCACAGATTATAACAAGTGCGCTGAGATAGTTAAGTATCCTTTTGAACTGATCTCTGTTATTCAACAAAAAACCGCCTTTCTCTGCTGTTTTTGTTATCTGCTCAATGAGTAAAGTATAGCATACTTTTCGCCAATAATCAAGCATTACACACAATTTTCACCGACTGCCACCTTTTTTAGCCTGATTTTTCAAGATAATACCTGTATCTCCATTCGATATAGTTTTAAACTATGACAGACCATAAAATAAAAATTATTGATTTACTAGGAATTTTGTGTTATAATATACTTTGCAGAAAAATAAAAAATATATTTTTATATAGATAACAGAAAAGAGGAAAATAAATGAAGACCTGCGAGCTTTTCAAGAAAAAGACAACATTATCCTTTGAGGTGTTCCCACCAAAGAGTTCAACGCCTGTTGAGAGCATATACAGCACCATATCACAGCTCCAGCCACTTAACCCTGATTTTATCAGCGTAACATACGGAGCAGGAGGAAGCACGAACAATGCGACTATCGACATATGCTCGGCTATAAAAAATCACCACAAGATAGAGTCGGTGGCACATCTTCCATGCCTTTATCAGACAAAGGAACGAGTATTAGAACAGCTTGAAGAGATGAAGTCTGCGAATATTGAGAACATACTTGCTTTGAGAGGTGACAGAAACCCTGATTTCGAGCCGGCAGGTGATTTTCACTACGCTTCCGACCTTGTATCTTTCATAAAAGAACACAGCGACATGAACGTGATAGGCGCATGCTATCCTGAATGTCACCCGGAGTGCGACAGCATAGTAGATGATATAAAGCACCTGAAGGATAAAGTAGACGCAGGCTGTTCACAGCTTATCACCCAGCTTTTCTTTGACAACAGCACATTTTACGATTTCAGAGAAAAAACAGCCATAGCAGGGATAAACGTGCCTATCGAAGCAGGAATAATGCCTGTGACCAACAAAAAGCAGATACTTAGAATGACAACTCTTTGTCATGCGACCCTGCCGAAGAAGTTTCTGAAGATAATGGACAAATACGAGAACGACCCAATAGCAATGAGAGATGCAGGCATAGCCTATGCGGTATCGCAGATAGTAGATCTCATCGCCAATGATGTAGACGGCATACACCTTTACACCATGAATAATCCATATATAGCAGAGAAGATATGTGAAGCGGTGAAGTCGCTTTTCTGATTTACACAAACGCAAGCAGGTGGAGAATTGATCTCCGCCTGCTTTTTGTTTTCCGCACAGAACAACTGTAGGGGCGAACAGTGTTCGCCCGTTTCATTTTTTCACGATCCTACTGATTATTACATTGTATAAACACTGCACCCAAATGTAGGGGACGGCGCCCCCGACGTCCCGACATCGAAGCGTTATGGTTTGATTTATCATAAAGCTGTGTAGGCAAACAAAAGCGGGTCAGAGCTTTACACTCCGACACCGCTTTATTATAGCTCCTTATTCATATCTCAAAGCGTCGATAGGATTGAGCTTCGCCGCCTTTATGGACGGAATAAGTCCAAATACTATTCCAACTACCATTGAAAATACCACCGACACTACTATTGACGCCGAGGATATTGCCACAGGCACTTCCGCTACCTTCGCTATTACCTGTGAAAGCCCTATGCCCGTCAGCACACCGATTATTCCGCCTATGCTCGTAAGAACTGCCGCTTCTGTCAAAAACTGTGCAAGAATTCTCTTTTTCCTTGCTCCCAGTGCTTTTTTCAGTCCTATCTCTCTAGTTCTCTCTGTTACCGACACGAGCATAATGTTCATTACGCCTATACCGCCTACCAGCAGTGAGATGCTAGCTATCCATATAAGCATCTTATTAGTGGATGAACTCAGATCCTGCAATGACTTCGCCTGCTCCAGCAGGCTATCGCTCTTGTATTCCACAGAAGCGCTGGTTTCCTCGCTTCCGCCCTTTACAGCCGAAACGTTCTCGTTAAGGATATCCGCCGACTTTTTGCCCGCATTCGTCATCGAGTCCGTGTCCACAGCCTTTACGATACAGTTTTCTGGTTCGTCATAGCGGAAAACTATCCCCCAATCGTTTGTGGGGATAAAGACAAGTCCGCTTGATGTCTGATTGTATGTGTAGTAGTCCTCCACTGAGCTTATAACAGGCTCAAAGTTTGAATTTTTCACAGCCACGCCTATTACAGTGAACGGCTCGCCACTTATGTCTATGACCTTTCCCACAGGGCTTTCACCCTGGAAAAGACCCTCTGCAAGCGTCTTGTCTACCACTGCCACCTTGTCAAATTTGGTAAAGTTTCTCTCCGCAAAGCCCTTTCCCTCAACTATCTCGTATCCAACAGTATCAAAATAATCCTTGTCTACTCCGTATATAGTTGACGAATCCATTTTGTTGTTAAGATAAAACAGATTGTCAGGATTGTTTCTTGTGCGGTAAAAAGTGCTTGACTCCACCTCTTTAAGTTCGTTGATACGTTTTTTAGTGTCCGGTGTGAACATTGCCACATTAGACGGTGGCGCTTCATAAGAAAAGTCGCAAACAGTGTCGCCGTTTGAAAGCTGGATCTTCACCGTGTTGTTTCCTGCGCCGATAAGATTGTTCTTTATCTGCTCATTTGTACCCTTGATAGTGGAAACTATAGCAATGATAGCCGCAATACCGATAATGATACCAAGCATAGTAAGAAACGAGCGTATCTTATGTGAAAGTATTCCCTTAAATGAAAGTCTGATATTTTCTATCATATTATCCGCCCCCTTTTAATACTCAGGATAAAGGACTTTGTCGGTCTCCTTTGTCCTTACGCCCTCTTTGACGTCCTTGCCGTATGGGAAGCATATCTTATCTTTCATAGAAAGTCCGCCCTTGACCTCGATATTAGTGCCATACATTATCTTGCCTGTTTTTATGTAGCTTTTCACAAGTCTACCGTCCTTGTCGGCTTTCATTATATAGTAGTTTCCGTTTTCCTGCCTTACATAATGTATAGGCAGATAAACGCTGTCACTGGTCGTGGTGTCATTCACAAATGAAACGCCTACCCAGTCGCCCACGTTGAAATCCGTGCTGTCGCTGAGCTTAGCTTCTATAGTGTAGGTGGAGCTGTTAGGATTGTCACCCCAGTTGTTTGACGAGTATGACGTAGGCTCGCTGCTTATCTTTGTTATCTCAGCGTCAATGCTCATTCCCGTGTTGTATGAGTTCACCATAACAGTGTTTCCCACAGCCGCCCTGTCAAGATTAAGCTCGCCTACACTAAAAGTAACGGAAACTCCGCCCTCGCCCTCGATTATTGCAAAGACGTCATCATCAGAGCTGTCACCACTGTAGTCCGTGCTGCTGTCTGTAATGTCCTTATCGTCTTTGTCGTCACCATCGTCCGAATTATCACCTTCTGCGGCAGCGTCGCCTACAGTGCCTATCTTTTTAACGACTCCGTCGATATTAGCCACTACCTTGCCGTCTGTCTTTTTCTTCAAAGCGTCATTGTAGTCAAGCTTTGCAGACTTAAGGTTGAGCTTTAAGCTCTTTATCTCGTCCTCTTTTTCTGATATCATTTTCTTTATCTCTGCACGGCTGTGCACATAGTCCTCAGAACCTGAATTTGTACCGTCCGTCTGTGACGGGTCAGCAGGAGTGACATCTATGCCAGCGTCATTATCATCATAATCACCGTTATCAGGTATATCCACATCACCGCCATTGTCGATATCATCAGTATCATCGCTATCGTCAGCACTGTCATCACTGCGGTCTGAGCCTGCAGGCACAACAATAGAGAACTTGCCGAACTGCTCCACAGAAGTGTCAAGAGAAAGCGTACCGCTTTCCTTGTCCTCAGTTATCCCCTGCGAAACTGTCCAGTCTGCAAGAGCCTTTTTGCCAATTGTTTCATGGTTGACTATCCACTTGTATATAAAGTTTGAGTTATCATCATAAACGCAAAGCTCCGCATAAGCCCCCGTTGTCTTTATCCTTTCAAGAAACGCTCTGGATACCTTTGTGTTCTTGTTGCAGTTTATAATGTAAGGATCGTCCTTTGTGCCTGCATTTTTCGTCTGGAAAACAGCCTTTACAACGTCCACAGTTTCCACAGGCTCAGGAGTTGGCTCAGGATCTGGAGTTGGCTCTGGGTCTGGTTCCGGCTCTGGGTCTGGCTCAGGCTCTGGATCGTCAGGCTCTTGCGGTGCGTCCTCAGAAGGCTTTAAAAGCTTATATTTAGCAAGCTCCTTTTCAGCCATTTTGATGTTCTGCTCGCAGACCTTTACCTGATTTTCTTTCTGTGAAAGCTCCAGCTCCACCACCGTCATGTCATATTCAAGTATAGTGTCGCCCTTTTTCACAGTGTCGCCCTTTTTCACAAACACCTTTTTAACAAGCTTCTCGTTGTCAAGAGTAATTCTCTGAGCATTGGCAGAAACTATCTGCCCGTCCATGTTCGCTGAGCTGTCCCACTCGTAACTATCCGCAGTTTCCGCCATAAGGTCAACAGGAACTACCGCCACAACAGTTTTCTTGTCCTGATTTTTCTTATATTTCATTGCTCCCGCATATCCGCCTCCGCCGAGGATAGCTATGCACAGGAGTGTTATTATTACCTTTTTCATTCCTGCTCACCTGCCTTTTCTCCATGAAGCTCGCCGTCACGGATATACATTATCCTCTTTGCACATCTTGCAATGTCAGGCTCGTGTGTTATCATAACGATAGTAACACCGTCGTCATTAAGCTCCTTGAAAAGCTCCATTACCTGATCGCCCGACTTTGTGTCAAGAGCGCCTGTGGGTTCGTCTGCAAGAAGAAGCTTTGGATTGTTGACTATCGCCCTTGCAATAGCCACCCTCTGCTTCTGACCGCCTGAAAGCTGAGTAGGCTTGAACATCATTCTCTGTGCAAGCCCCACCTTTTCAAGAGCCGCCTTTGCTCTCTGACGTCTTTCTCTTTTGCCTACCCCCGCATAAAGCAGCGGAAGCTCCACATTTTCAAGTGCCGATTGTCTAGGGAGCAGATTAAAGTTCTGAAATACAAAACCTATCTTCTTGTTTCTTATCTCCGAAAGCTTCCTATCCTTTGCCTGCATAATGTCACAGCCGTCAAAAACAAAGCTTCCCTTTGTCTGCTTGTCAAGACAGCCTATAATGTTCATGAGCGTAGACTTTCCCGAGCCTGACGGACCCATTATCGCCACATATTCCCCCTCTGAGACCTCAAGGGAAATATCCTTAAGCACAGGCACAGCTTCCTTGCCCTGCAAATAATCCTTGTAGATATTTTTCAGTTCAAATACCATTGCAAGCCCTCCTTATTCAGCGAAAGCTGCGTCAGCATCAGCAGCGTCGGCATTCTCACCGTCTGCATTTTCTGCATTTTCCTCTTCACCGTAAAGCTTGTTGAAGTATTCTTCTATCTCCTCGTCCGTCATGCTTGCAAGCATATCCTCGTCTATAGCCATGCCGTTCTCATCACTTCCGTCAAAAGCGATGTCCTCGTCACCGCCCTCGGTATCACCGTCACCGTTGTCGTTCGTGCCAAGGTCATTAGGTGGAACAGACACGTCAGCCTCATTTGTGGTAGCCGTCATGCCCTCCTCGATAGACTTGTCAGGGTATGCGATATAATCGCCCTTTTCAAGGCCTGACTTTATCTCGCAGTCACCGTTATCCTCGTCCTTCTGACCTATCTCAACATATCTCTTTTCTATCTTTCCGTCCTTGTCCTTAGCCCAAACGTAGTTCTTCTTGCCGTCCTTGCAGATAAAGTCGGAATAGAGCCATATGCCCGTCTTGTTTACAGAAGTGTCCTGTCCATTGTCTATCTCGATAAGAACGTGCTGACCTAGCATAAGTCCGTCAAAGCTCTCAGGCTTAACATAGAAAGCATAGTTTGAAGACTGGCTCATCTCATCGCTTGAACCGTAGCTGTATATATCTTCACCAGAATTTTTCTGCGGACTTGTGTCAACAGAAGTTATCTCGCCCTTCCAAGTGGAATCATCAAGCCTTGACTTTACGATAACAGAAACACCCTGCATGATATCTTTGCTGTTCTGCTCGTTGAATCTGCCCTTTATTCTGTAGTCGCCCTCTTCTGTTATCTGCATTATAACGTCGCCGCCGTCCTGCTGAAGCTTGTCCACCGTCTTGACGTTCTTTACAGTTCCGTCGATAGAAGCGGTGACGAATGCGTTCTTTGTGGAAGCCTCCAGCTTTTTGATCTCAACGTTTTTAGCCTTTATATCATATTCGTTCTTGGCATTGTCGCTCTGCAAAGAAAGGATCTGGGTCGTGTATGACACAGCAGCGTCCTGATCGGCGTTTTTCTTTTCCTTTTCAAGCTCAGCTATCTGGCTCTTATTTGAAGCTATCTCGTTCTGGAGCCTCTCCACCTCGAGCTTAGCCTGCTCAAGCTGAAGATTTATAGCCTCAACGTCATATGTAAGAAGCTTGTCACCCTTTTTAACAGAGTCACCATTCTTAACAAGTATCTCGGCCACCGTCTTTGAGCTGTCATACTTTACGTCCACAGACTCCTGTGCCTCAACAACGCCCAAAAACGAGCGATTAGAAAGCTTGAAGTCCGACGCAGTGTTAAGTGACGATACCTTCTGCACATATACCTTCTGTGAGCTTTTTGAGCCTCCCTTGCCGGTCTTTTTCCATACGAAAAAGCCTCCCACACACACTGTGCAGACGATAACAAGCACTATTATAACAGTGCATATCCTTTTTTTCGTGGTCATTGCAATACCTCCGTTTGTGATTTTTTCCAAAACAGCATAAAAAATCCGCCTGACAGCAGCCAGACGGATAATACAGCCCCACCTTCCCCATAAGGGTATAGCATGAGCGTATTATTCTTTGTTATCTTGCTGTCCTGTTGTCTTTTGTTCTTATCTGTTTTTATGTATACATTATACCATAAAATCGGGACAAAGTCCAGCGCATTATATGAACTTTTTCGTTTT
>ENA-UAYF01001260-UAYF01001260.1-human-gut-metagenome-genome-assembly--contig:-NODE-1260-length-11128-cov-6.702971_pt1 | contig 11128 bp, 8 predicted proteins | sample MGYA00244017_ERZ654600 | MGnify/ENA primary metagenome ERZ654600 (study PRJEB26926, sample SAMN06164490) | human gut metagenome | biome: ENVO:00009003; feature: ENVO:2100002; material: ENVO:00002003... | reverse complement strand
CTTGTCAGCCTTTTAGTATCTAGCTAAATATCTGTCAATTTCCCACTGGGAAACATAGGTTCTGAATGAATCCCATTCGATATCTTTTGCGGTCATAAATTCTTCTACTATATGGTCTCCGAGAGCTGTTTTTGCTATCAACGATTTATCCATATAATACAAAGCTTCTTTTAAGCTTCCCGGAAGAGATTCAATTCTCATTTTCTTTCTTTCTTTGTCAGAAAGTTTGTATATGTTAGCTTCTACCGGTTTAGGTGGTTCAATTTTATTTCTAACGCCGTCTAAGCAGGCAGCAAGAATTGTTGCGAATGCTAAGTACGGGTTGCAGCTAGGGTCTGGTGAACGGAGTTCAACACGCGTTGACATACCGCGTTTTGCCGGAACTCTTAAAAGAGCGCTTCTGTTAGCGAGCGACCATGCCATGTAAACCGGTGCTTCGTAACCCGGAACGAGTCGTTTGTAGCTGTTAACTGTCGGGTTAAGTATTGCAGTGATACTTTTAATGTGTTTCAAAAGACCGCCAATTGCGTATTTAGCAGTATCTGAAAGCTGGTATTCGGCATTTTCATCATAAAAAGCATTTTTTCCGTCTTTGAATAACGAAATGTTGCAGTGCATTCCTGATCCGTTAATACCATAAACAGGTTTTGGCATAAATGTTGCGTGCAAACCATATTGTGCAGCAACAGCTTTAACAGCAACTCTGAAAGTAGCAACATTATCAGCAGTTGTTAAAATATCAGAGTATTTGAAATCAACTTCGTGCTGCCCGTCAGCAACTTCATGGTGAGAAGCTTCTATATCAAAATCCATTTCTTGAAGAGTGCTTACGATATCAGCACGTACAGCTTCTCCTAAATCATCCGGTCCTACATCGTAATAACCTGCTCTATCGTGTGTTTTGGTTGTAATATGTCCATCGTCATCTTTTTCAAATAAGAAAAATTCAGCTTCAGGCCCTACATTCATTGAGAAACCAAGCTTTTGAGCTTCTGCCATAAGTCTTTTCAGGTTGCATCTAGGACATCCTTCAAAAGGTGTTCCATCAGAATTGTATATATCACAAATCAATCTGGCAGAATTTTTTCCGTCATGTTCCTGCCACGGTAGAATCTGGAAAGTGTTTTTATCAGGATAGAAAAACATGTCAGAAGTTTCAATGTTTCTAAAGCCCTTAATAGATGAACCGTCAAGCATAATTTCATTATTAAGCACTCTGTCAATGTGTTCCGAAGGAACAGCCATATTTTTAACCTGTCCGTTTATGTCAACGAACTGTAATTTGATGAATTGAACATTGTACTCAGTTATGAGTCTTTTAATGTCGGCATCTGTGTAGCTTGCGCCGTTTAATGGCTGGTGATGAAATTCCATACGCTTCCTCCGTTCTTAATAATTGTATGTTTAACACTCAAGTAATGTTATCATTTTTTTTTATTATAGGTCAATAGCTTTAATATTAAGAATTTATAAAGCAAAAAATATTTTTACGCTTTTTATAACAGTATGAATTTAAGACATATTCCTGCAAATATAAAAAATTCATCTTTCCCGCTTACCCGCATAAATCCCCAGCATGTTGAGGGTATTCAAAAGGGTATTCCGCTTTTTGACGGAGTTGGGATTAAGGATATTGCTTTTATTACTAAAAGGTTTGAAACTCTTAATCTATTCAGAGGGTGTAATTTAGGGTGCTCACACTGCCTTAAGGATGCAAAGCCGTTGAAAAACGGTACAATTTTATTTGAGGATTTAGTAAGGTTTCTTGACGGGTTTAAGGCGCTGAATGAGCGATTGGGGTTCAATGTTTTTCAGGGAAATAAGTATGTTAATATAATTGATGACTCTAATCCTTCTGATATTCCGATTAGGGGTAAAAGCAGGAACCACAGTGTTAATGAAGCTTTAAAGATGATTTATGAAAAAATTAATCTTCCTTCAATTTTTGTTACTTCCGGCTGGAATAGTGTATCTAAATATTCTCAGCAGAGTTCGGAAGAGCTTGCAGGCATGATTGAAAAAAATCCAGATTTTGTTAAATCAGTTGAGGTTTCTATTAATCCTTTTTCCGGGACTATGGAAAAGTCGCGGGAGGCTTTGAGAGAGAATAATCAGAGCAGGGCAGAATTTTTCAGAAATGTTTATACAGACAGGATGGCGAATGCTTTAAAGGTGTTTTTAAAACTTTTTGGAACTGGAAAGGCGAGCATAATATACAGGCATGCACCGGATTACAAAGGCAATGAGCTTGTAGGAGAGAGCGAAACAAGACGTTTGTATGAGGAAATTTATTCCAAACTCGAAAAAATGACAGGTTCTGCGCTTGAAAATATTCCTTACTTAAGACCGGAAAACCTTACCAGTTTTGATAAATCGCATTTGATTGAGTCAAGCGGACGCGGAAGAAGATTTTTTCCTCAGGATAGGAATTTAAAAGAGCAGCAAGAGTTAATTGATGAGGCTTTGGAATTGGAGATGATGAGCCCTGATGAGCGAAGTAAAGAACTGCTTGACTGCGCTGTTAAATGCGTAGATATTGACGGAAAAGTTTACGCAACCATGCCGGCTTCTAAGGTTGAATATATTTCTGCACCTATTGAGCTGACTGTTCCAACTAATATAAGACTGAATTATGAGAACAAATCGGCTGTTCCTCCTGTATTCAGCGATATTTAAATTCGTTTTACATTCAGGTTTTTGGCCTTGAGTTTGAAAATTTCATCAGAAATATTTTCAAAAGCGTAATCCAGTTCCGGTGAATAATCGAACTCAAAATCCTTCACAAGCTCAAGCGCCTGAGAGTTCTCTGAATTCAGAATTTTTTCAAGAATAGGAATACCAAAATTATCTCTCTGGTTGTAATCTATATCTTTTGTCTTTCTCAATTTTTCAATCACTTTGTTATAAGCTTTCTGATTTTTTTCATTCGGAACAATGTCAAAAAACTTTGTAAGCAGAGTGTTACCTGTCATATCAACTTTGTAATTCATACAGCTTGCGTCACCGAACTCTTTTATAACAGACAAATACTGCGCCGGTTCGGTTTCGGGTCTATATTTTGCGAGAAGCAAAAGAAATCTGTTTATTTCCTGTTGTTCAATTTCGTGGTATATTTTTTTTCCGATGTAATTTATGGTGTCTATATCTATGTGTGTGTTAAGCCCATATTCTTTTGAAACCGAGCGTATAACCTTGTTATTTTTGAAATATTTTCCGCCCTGTAAAGCGTGTTTGTTTATATTTCTATCGGCATCTTCAGCATCTATTATCCTGAGTGTCATCCCAAGAATTAAAGATGTAAAACCGATGCTTATCATACCAGCTGTGATAATTTCAGATACAAATGCTCCAGCTGCCATCATGCCAATCCCGCCTGCAATGAGCGAGTTGTTTATAATCTTGTGTCTTTTGTCAACAATGCTGGCAGTTTTCTTGAGAACAATCTCGTATTTGTCAGCGCATTTCTCAATTTCCGGAACATACGGTAAATTGTTGAGACCTAATCTTGTCAATTTTTTGCGGCTCGCATGTAACCCTCTGTATGAAAGGTTATCCGGCCTTGTTACGTTTCCTATTCTCATTTTAAAAACCTCTTAATCTTTCCGCAGTCGAGTTCTCTAACTTTTACAGGCGGTATAAATCCGGGTTTGAATTTTTTTGAGTTTAATCTGTCTACCAGAACTCTCAGTTTTTGTTCTATTCCGAAATCTACCGAGTCAGAAGCTTCTACTTTTTGCACCATTTCTAAAATTGAGGCTTTATCTTCCGGTTCAAACCTATCGAGGTTAGAATTTCTTACTATTGTTGAAATAGTTTTCTTTATTCCTTCTACAAAATTTGTATGTTGTTCTTCTGAAAGTATTCCCTGTTTCGGAGCAAATTTTTTCATTCTGTTTGCACAGATAAGTGTCATCACAGGGTCTTTGAGTTCTTCCATCTGCTGAATTTCGTTTCTTAACATCTTGCTGTCAGCCTGACACTCGGGTGAGAGATTTTTTCTCAATTCCTGTGCTGTTTTTTCATCACCGAAAAATTCCATAACATTGTGTTCGGAAGCGTTCTGAATAGCACAGGTGAATTTTGAGAAGAAACCTGCTGCCTTTGTGCTTATTTGATTATCAATTTCAGGATAAGTCATACTCTGGATAAGTTTTTCTTCCTCATACCGGCGCCGCAATTCTCTCAAGCGCTGAAGCTCACGAAGTTCTGCTTCTCTGTGTTCGTTTGATTTGAAACTTAGTATATTAATTCTGTTTATTATCATATTTACCTTTCCTTATGAATAAAATCCGTAATTTGAAGCTTCTCTGAGCCTTTGTTCAGTTTCCACATTTTTTAATTCTTCTATTCTTGCATCAATTACTTCATTAGGAAGCATGCCGTGTTTTAGCAGTACCGGAAACAGAAATTCTGAACGGTAGCTCTTATTCCAATTATCAGTGTATACAAGAATTTCTTTAGATAGTTTGTCTTTATTAGCATTAAAAAATGGTGAAGCTGATAATTTTTGTAAAACCTTGTCCAAATAGCCGCCTTCGCTAAGCACATTTTCAATTTGAGGAAAGCTGAAATTAAGATTTAAAGCTTTATTTTTAAAATTTTTATCAGCGATATTGTTGCAGGCATCGTCCAGCTCTTCTGAGTATGGAAACTTATAATCTTTTACAAGTTCAAGGGCTGCAAAGTTTTCCGCATTAAGAATTTTTTCAAGCACCGAAATTCCGAAACTATCCTTCTGATTATAGATTATGCCCTTCATGTTTTTCATTTTGTCTAAAATTTGGTTATACTCATTCTGATTATCCGCATCAGGGATAATATCAAAAAATCTGGTTAACAGCGTGTCCCCTTGTTCATTGATTTTGTAATTAAAACAGTCGCCGTTTGTGAAATTTTCTTTAATTTTATCATCATTTAGTATACTGAGTATTCCTTTTGGGGTATCGATTGTATACTTAGTCATAACCATTCTGAAATCATTGTTTCCTTTTTTCATAAGCTCTTCTGCGAGCTTATAATTATCTTTTTCATAAAATTCATGCTGTTTGGTTACTCGTCCGGCGAGCTTGTTGTTTTCTATCCTGTCACCGGCTTGAATTTCTCCTGTGTATCTGATTCTTGGAATAATTCTGCTTATAAGATACGAAGCTATAGAAAGAACCGGAATGCTGCATCCTGCTGCAAAAGGCCACCATAAAGCAGCGTCAGTTTTTACCAGTGAAAGTGCACGTAATAATCCTACAATAAGTGTACCTGCAGCGCCGACTAATCCTCCTGCTAAACCGGTTAATGTGCTTATAGCTTCAATATCTTCTCTGTAAAATTCTTTGAAATCATAATGTCTTTTTGACTTCAAAGTAACTTCTGCTCTGTCACTACAATCTTTTATTGACGCATTTTTTAAAAGTGCTTCTTTTGTTGTGCCCAGTCGCTTTAAAGTCTTGGGATTGACATGGAGGGCTTGAAAGTTTTGACAATTATATTGTGAATAAATTCTCATTTTCTATCTCCACCTGTTATATCTGTCTTCACGTTCAGCAATCATTCTGTCATATGCATCTTTTGGAAGCAGGTTTTCATCCTGCAGTTTTCTGAACAGAACATTTGCCAGAAAACTGCCTCTGCAGTTTGTGGAAGCAAAATCAATCATTTCTCTTACAAGTTTTTCTTTTCTGCAGAAAGGTGAGTTCAATTCTTCAAAAGCAGCATCAAGCGCATCAGGGGATTGATTTTTCAAAGCCTCGAAAACATGAGGAAATTTAACGTTCAGATTTTTAACTTTTCTTTTGAACGTATCATTTTGGATATTTTCGTAAGCGTAATCAAGCTCTCTTAAATATTCAAATTCAAAATTTCTAACAAGTTCAAGAGCTTTAGTGTTTTCAGAGTTTATGATTTTTTCAAGAACAGAAATACCGTTTTCATCAATCTGATTGTAATCAATATTTTTCATACTCTTCATAGATTGCAGGATTTCGTCATAATCCTTTTGATTTTCTTCTGTAGGAATAATGTCAAAGAATTTATTTAAGAGGGATGTTTGCCCTATTTTGTAATTAAAGCAGTCGCCGTTTGAAAACTCATTTTTAATCACAGGGTCTTTCAGAATATTGAGAATATTTTTTGTATTGTCGAGTTCGTTAATATTATATTTTCTGATTGTCCTGCTGAAACGGCCGTAGTCTTCATCCTGAATTTCTTTAGTCATATTCTGGATTACACCATGCCAGTTATCTTTATCAATCCGGTATTCTTTAGATTTTGTACCTGTAAGTTGTGTTTCACCCAGAGCATTATGAGTTATTCCCTTTCCACCCTGCACAGTGTATTCGTAAGTTGGTTTGTTGCGATATAAAATAGTTCCCATTGTATATAGAAGAGGGCCGCCGAATAATCCGCCGAGCATTGGCAACGCTAACTCCATGGCTGTTATGTCTTTATTTTTCGCACACATATACATTGAAATTAAAAATCCTATTGTCCCGCCTATTGCGGATGACAGCATTCCACCGAGAGCTGTAATAATAAAATCAAGGTTTTTATGGCCGTTAACTTTGCCTCTTTTGATAAGTACTTCATATTTTTTTGCACATTCTCTGATTTCTGGTATTTTTAACAAAGCGTCTTCTGTGCATTCAAGTCCTTTTAAGGCTTTCTTGCTAACGTGAAGTCCTCTAAAATTCTGAGTTTGCTGGTATTGTACAGGTGATATATTCATTTTTACAGCCTTTCATTTTCAAAAACTTCCATTACCTGCATAACGCCCGCCGATGCGCCGTAATGGCGGGTATTGCTGTGATAGAAGTCAAGCAAGTTTTTTACTTCTTTATTTTTGTCGCATAGCGGTGAGTCAAATTCTTTTATAGCAATCTTTAATGATTTAGCAGAGTCTATTCTTACAGCGTCAATCGCGTGTGAGAATTTTATTTTCAGGTCTTTGACACTAAGTTTAAAATTTTCGTCTGAAATATTTTCATACGCTGAGTCCAGTTCCGGAGAATATTCAAATTCAAAATCCCTAACCAGATTAAGCGCTTTTCTGTTCTCAGCATTAAGAATTTTTTCCAGTACAGAAATCCCGAAGCTGTCTTTCTGATTGAAATTGATTTTTTTCATATCTTTCATACTATCAAGGATGTTGTTGTAATCTTTTTGATTTTCCTTCGTTGGAATAATGTCAAAAAACTTTGTTAAAAGCGTGTTATCATCTGCATCAACGCTGAAATTAAAATGCTCGCCGTCTTTGAATTCTTCTTTTATTTTTTTGTCTTTCAAGATTGATATCACATCATCGGAATCGTAATTATCAAGAACATCCAAAAACTTGTCATAATCATTTTTCTCAATGTCTTCACCGAGTGAATGGATATTTCTTATGTCAAGATTATCAGCAACAATAAATTCTCTTGACAGTGTTCCTCCGAGTTCCTTTTTACCGCAGGCGTTTGTGTTTATTTTTTTACCCGCCTGAATTGAATATTGATAAGAAGGTTTGCTGTGGTAAAGGTAAGTTCCTAATAAATACAGCGCGGGCGGGATTGTTAACCCTGCAAGTACTGGTAAAAATGATGCTTCCGAACCTGCTCCCATAATAGAAATTAACCCGATGCCTCCGCCAATTATGCCTGAAACAGATGCAAGTACTCCGGTTATAAATTTGTCGTAAGGTTTTGCAATATTAATTTTTTCACGTTTGAGGAGAACTTCATACTTATCAGCGCATTCTTTGATTGAACGATTGTTGAGTATATCGGCTGTACGGCAGTTAAGCTCTTTCAGGGCGTTCCTGTCTGCGTGTAAAGCGCGGAAGTTTTGGTTATAATTGTTTTGTATTTTTTGAATTTGCATTTAAATCCTTCCTTTTGCAGTGAATGCACGCATAAGAATTTCCGGCTGAATGTTAATACGCTTTTTAATCGCCTGAGTGATTACTTTATCGATTGTATCGGCTATATTACCTATAGAAAATCCTTCTGATAAACTTGCCAGTTTTTCGAAATGCGAATGATTGAGAGAATTTTCAAGTATCGGCAAATCTTTAAGAAGCTTGGTAAACAGATTTACTCTTGAAGAGAAATCCGGGTTTCCGACATGGATTATTGTTCCCATTCTTCTCGGGTTGCCTGTAATTTCCTGATTAACCATATTAATATGGTTTGTTGCAGCCACAAGTATTATTCCGCTTGCAGCAGCGGTGTTCATAAGGTCTTTGTATGTATTTACTTCTTCAACCTGATGTCTTTCTGCAGAGCGCGGGAAGAATTTTTCTGCCTCATCAAAGAAAAGCATTACAGGTTTCTTGATTATTTTTGCTTCAAGTGCAAGACGGTTGAAAATGTCTGTAACGTTTCTTGCGACACCGTGTATGTACTCATTTCCTTCCTGAGAATAGCTCATTTTGTAAAGCGGAACATCCATTTGTCTTGCAAGAGTTTCCACTATTGTGGTTTTACCTGTGCCTGGAGGGCCTTCAAGAATTACCCCGCCAGGGAGGCTTCTTTTGTTAGCAATGAGCGCTGCGCGGACTTCCGGACGCCAGATATCAATAATGTTTTCTTCAAGTTGTTTTTTGACATCTTCCATGCCGCCTAGCTCGTCAAGAGATTGAAAATCCCATTCGTTATATTGGTGCGGCTTAAGTCCAGCTTTGTTGCAAAATTCACCCATCAAGCGTTTGTTGTGATCATCAAAACATTCTTTTATGCATTCGTCAAAATCTTTGCCCGTAAGAATTGCTTCGCGTTTAGCATCAGTAAGTACAGAAACGATTGAGGACATTGAGCTTCCGTCAAATTCTTTCTCTGCTTTTTCAAGAAATTCTTTGCTTCCAGCGAGTTCTTTTGTGAAAGGTGTTTTTGCAAGCTCTTTTTTGATTACGTCAATACGGGCATCTGCATCAGGGTTTGAAAATCCAATCCAGTTTCCTAATCTTCCGCGGCGTCTTAATGCAGGGTCAACACCTTCAAGGTCGTTTGTTGCCGCAATAAGAATGTAACCCTTTGACGCAGGATTATTAAATTCCTGTAAAAGTGTATCTGTAACTTCCTGCTTGTGGCTTGCAGTCTCTCCGCCTTCCCTTGACTCCCCTAATGAATCAAATTCATCAAAGAACCAGACAGACATCTCGCCTGTTGCTGCGTATTTGTCGTTAAGCTGTTTTGCCATCTGTCTTATACGTCTGCTTACTTCGTGAATGTATGAGCTTGCAACGTCGGAAAGCTTTGTTTCGTAGAAAGGAAGTCCGAGCTCTCTTGCAAGAACCCTTGCGGTAAGCGTTTTTCCGTTTCCGGCAGGGCCGTAGAAAATTGCTCCGTCAGGAATAGCGCTGTTTCCTAAATGTTCGCGAAGTTTGTCAAGGTTCTTGAACGGTTCTATATATAATTTATTAAGCTTATTTTTTATGTCAGGCATTCCGCCGAGTTCCTCAAGTTTCATTAGCTCGCCTGCCTCAACAGGAATGCGCTTAAATTCAGGAGTGTCATACATTGTTGTCTTGTTGAACTCATCTACAGGACAAATCCCGGCCTGTTTAGTAAATTCCGCAAGTTCTTCTCTGATGGTTTCCGGCTCAATTTCGTATTTATGATTTGATACAGATGTTCTTGCGCTTTCTTCAAGTACTTTTTCAATGTCTGCGTATTTGAAACCTTCTGTTTTAAGCCCGATTTCTTCAATCATTTCGTCAGTATTCAGGTTTTTGAACAGATGTTTGTCCTTGAAATACTGCGATAAATATTCTTTTCTATCTTTCAAGTCAGGAATTTTAAGTTCAAGCACTTTGTCAAAAACTTCAGGGCTCAAAAACTTTTTATCAATCGCGCATTTTTCATCTGCAGTTGCAAAAAGCAGAGCGCCCTTGTCACCGCAGTTTTCTACTGAGAGAAGAAAATTCTTTTTATCTAAATCGCAGTTTGCACCGGTTGTAAAAAATTTGTCAAATCCTCTTATTAAAATAATTGTCTTTTTCCCGTTCTTTTTGTATTCGGTTTCAATGTCTTTAAGCATAGGCTTTAATTCCTGAGGCGTAAATAATTGCAGAACCGGCATTTTAGTCTCATTGGCAAGAGCTTTAACAAAATTGGAGGTATCCTCTGCTGTTTCAATCAAAACTCCGTTAGGAATGTCAATGTCGTTTGCTTTCAAAGTTACATTTACAGACTGTTCGTTAAGCGGAATAATTATATTTTCTTTTAATTCGCTTTTTATTTTGTCCATCCCGATTATTTCATCAATTGTTTTCGGGTCGTTTTCTGTAATTTCCAGAACAGGATAGTTTTTGTATGAAGAAGGAAATTTAGTTTTTTGTTCTTCTTCTTTAGGTGTTTCTATCTGTTTTGTTTCTGGCTCGGGTTTAGGAGCATTATCTTCTTCCAATTCTTCAAAAGCGTCAAAGTAATCTGTTTTAGGCTGTTCTTTTTTAACCTGCGGAGTAGTTTGATTTGAGCCCTCCAAACCATCATTTACCCCTTTTTCACCCTGCGGAGTAGTTTGATTTGAGTCCTCCAAACCATCATTTACCCCTTTAACCGGCTGCATCTGAGCCGGTTTTACTTTTACAGGGTCATCCATAAAAATTTTAGCAGAAACAGTTTTTGCATCAGTGTTAGCAGTTTCGCCGCGAAGTTCCTCATAAGTTTTCGCCCCTCTGGATTTTAAAATAGTTTCCATTTTAGTACTTACTGCTAAATCAAGTGCAGTTTTACCATTAGCATAGAGATTGATATATTTTTTGCTGTTATCAGGCTTTGCAAGAACATAATTTACTGCAGTTGTGTAATCCCGTTCTACCAGATAATGAAAAAATGGAACTCTGTCGCCCGAAGGATGTTTTGTGTCTATTGCTGCATCATCAGGGTGTATCATTCCTTTACGCAAAGCGAGCAGACATTCTTGTTCCGTTTCATTGGGATTTACTTCTACAGCTCTGTTAGAAGCTTTAAAATGTGGTTGTTTTATTTGCACAATATGATGTGCATTAGAGCGTAATGTAATGTTCATTTAAATTCCTTTTTGGCTAGTGCTGTTTAACACAAAACTACTAAATAAAAAATTTGCTATATGAGCTATTATCCTTTACGAATTGTAACAAATCTGTCTCTTATACACATCTCCGAGCCCACGAGACACT
>ENA-UAYF01001254-UAYF01001254.1-human-gut-metagenome-genome-assembly--contig:-NODE-1254-length-11173-cov-5.124303_pt1 | contig 11173 bp, 6 predicted proteins | sample MGYA00244017_ERZ654600 | MGnify/ENA primary metagenome ERZ654600 (study PRJEB26926, sample SAMN06164490) | human gut metagenome | biome: ENVO:00009003; feature: ENVO:2100002; material: ENVO:00002003... | reverse complement strand
AAGAAAATAAAGCACTTTAAAAGCAGAAAAACCGCACAGCTGTGCGGTTTTTGCGTTTTTTGTCTAAATGTTATGCTTTACATCGCGCTGACCTGCAGAATGCCGCTGGCAACTTCTGCTCTGGTTGCGGCGCGCAGCGGCGAGAAAGTGCGGCTGCTGGTCGGGGCAACAATGCCGTTTGTGCTGGCCCAAATCACGGCGTTTTTCGCGTAAGAGGGCACCACATAGCGGTCAATGTAGCTCAGGCTGCCGCTGACCTGCGGTGAACCGGCCCAGCGGTACAGCATGGCCGAAAGCTGTGCGCGGGTCACCGTGCAGTTCGGGGTGAACAGCAGGCCGAACGCAATGCCGGTGACGATACCTTCGTTGTATGCCCACACAATGGCGTCGTAAGACGCGGTGCGGCTGTTGACGTCTAAGAACGGTTCTTTCATGCCGCTTACGTCCGGCGAACCGGCCAGGCGGTAAAGTGCCTCTACAAGCTGTGCGCGCGTCATGGAGCTGTCCGGCGAGAAGGTGGTTTCGCTGGTACCGTTCATGATGCCGTTTTCGTACACATATTTTACAGCGTTATAATAGCTGTCACTTGCGCTGACGTCTGTGAACGGGAACGTGTCCTCGGGCAGCGCGGCCAGGATCTTGTTTGCAATGTTTCTGTAGCCGGCCGGCGTGGGGTGCGAAATGTCGCAGACTGTGCCGCTCGTTTCCACAAAGATGTAACCGAATTTGTCGGCGCCGGCTTTCATCGGTGCGTTGATGGCGTCGACCAGCGTCTGTGAAATTTTATGGCTGATGGAGTTCGGGTCGTCGTTTTCCAGATCTTCTTCCGTTTTGTAGCCGGTGTCAAACAGGCCGACAACAAGCAGGGTAACGTCGGGGTTCAGGTCGTAAATATCCTGAATGACATAGTCCCAGTTTTCAATGTAATTGCTGATGCCGTATTCGATCGCTTCAGGCAGCACTTTCAGCACGCCGGGCAGCGCGCCCATAACGGATGCCAGATCCAGCAGGGAAGTCAGCGTGTCGTTTTGAATGCCGGCGCTCTCCAGCATTTCTTTGGCGGCGGCTACGAATTCGTCAAATTCGCCGCCCTGTGCCAGTGCGTCCAGCACGACCCAGCTAAGGAACGTGCCCACGTCGTTGCCGCCAAGGCCAAGGGTGATGAGGCCGGCGTCAGCAACGGCCTGGCGAAATGCAGGAATGCGTGATTCCATCAGTTCGGGGTCAGATGCGTCGTGGAACAGGTAGTCGTCGCCCTCAAAGTCGTCTTCAAACATGTAGCGCATTTCAATCGTGCGAAAGCCCGGGCAGGCCATGGGGATCAGCTCTGCGCCGATCGTGTCGGCTACGATCGCACCGTATGAAGTGTCGACTCTTTTAAATTCGCAGTCGATTTGCTCCACATCGCTGTAGCCGGCGGCTACGCTGTCGCCCAGCAGCACATAGGTGCCGTAGTCGTGGTATTTTTTGCCGGTTTCGCTGTCCTGTGCAAAGCATATGACCGTGCCTGAAAGCATGGTCATGGCCAGCAATGCACACAGCAGGCTTCTTAATCGTTTTTTCATAAGTTTATATACCTCCTGATAAAAATTTCTGTACATATTTTACTGGGTTTTTCTATCTTCTGTCAATATTTTTAATAAATTATTAATAAAATTTGTATTTAGTTTTAATGGAATTTTGTCTATTTGTTTACCGCTGTTTATTAAAGGTGCAGTGCGTGCTTTTTAGCAGTGGCTGCACTGCTGCGCAGGAGGCGACAGTACAATATTTTATCTTTTCCGGGAAGGTCATTGACTTCTCGCTTTGGAGCACCTATAATGAAATGGGACACTTTACCCAAAAATGTGAAAAAGGAGTGAAATTATGAAACGCATAAGAATCTATGCGGCCAAAATCATTGCCGTTATGCTTGCTGCAGCTGTTTGCTTTGCAAGCACGGCCGTTACAGCTGCTGCGGCAACGGAACCCTATCTGTTTTACCTGGTCTATTCGGACATTCAGGCAAACAAGACAAGCGCCGACCAGCGCTATGGAGCAAATTCCAACCATATCAACTCGCAGCAGCTGCCCACAAGCGACACTGCCCGCGGCATCAGCGGCAGCAGCATCGTTTATCTGGCAAAGAACGAGCGCGAGGGTTTTCAGGTCTACTTCCATGAGCAGACGGCAAGCCGTCCGCTGCGTGTAGAGGTCGGCGAGTTCTGCAATGCGGCCGGCGAAGTGCTGCCTGTTTCGATTTATAACGAGGCATACTTCCGGCCCTGGACGGGCGGCGACCAGCTTGGCGAAGCACTTGTGCCGTATGACGGCGAAGTGGTCAATACTGTTTTGAATGAAAACAACATGTTTTACGTTGAGCTGCGCTCGGCGGAGGATCAGACGCCCGGCAACTATACTTCAACCGTCACGCTGTACGACGGCGATGCCGTTTTGGCGCAGAAGTCCGTTACAGCAGTTGTGTGGAATTTTGCATTGCCCGAAAGTCACTATGCAACGGCGCTGATGGGCCTTTACAACAGTGCGTCGGGTTATGGCGCAACACAGGGCTTTTTAGAGCTGAACGGTGTGCGCATCGGCAGTAACTGGGACATTTTGGAAGAGGATATCCCGCTGGCAGAAAGCATTGTGGAAGGCTGGCAGGAATGCCTGCTGGATCACGGGATCACGCCGTACGAGCTGCCGCGTTTTTTGATCGACTCTGATGAAAAAGCGGCCGAGCTTGCCATGGCTGACCCGCGCCGTAAAATGGTCAGCGTTCCGATTTCCGGCAATATTACTTCGCAGGCGACCACAAATAAGATCCTGCAGTATAAAGCTCTGGTCGACGGCAATTCGGTTTTGGAGGACAAAGCGTTTTTCTACCCGGCAGATGAACCGTCGTGGGGCGCCGACAGCGACACTTCATCGTTTGAATCGCGGATCCAGGCGATCAATGCGCTCTGGCCGGACAGTCACAAAATGGTGCCGTTTGCATCTAATTTCGACACCGTTATGCCGGTGCTGAAAAAAACGACCGATGTTTTGTGCATCAACCAGTCGGCGTTGTATACGGAGAAAAACATTAATGCTTTTAATGAGTATACTTCCGGTGAGGGCTGGCACCGCAAGCTGCGCTATCACGGCGATATCACACTTGGCAGCTTTGAGCTCTGGCGCTGGGGCAAGAGCCCGGCCGGGGTGTTCCGCCGCATCTTTTTCTGGCAGTCCGGTTTGCTTGGCGACAATGGCATGCTTTACTGGAACTGCGGTTATATACCGTATGTAAACGGCGAACCTTATAATGTGTGGGAGACCAACACGCTTCCGTCTGCCTCCGGCGTGCAGACCGGCAACGGCAACGGCGTTCTGCTTTATCCCGGCGCGCCGATCGGCGAGGACCCTACCCAGCCGATCATGTCCCTGCGTCTTAAGCAGGTGTCGGCCGGTCTGGATGATTACGATTACATTGCGCTGGCGCGTGAATTCCTTGGCAAAGACAGTCAAGTGCTGGACAGCGCTTTGAAAAAAGTTTTTGTCAATTACGAAAAGCATGGCCTGAACAATATTTTTAGTTCGGAGCCGCACGAAGGCATTTCTGTGGACTGGATCGCATGGGAATGCAACACCATGAACAATGCGCGCAAAATGCTGGGCGACGCACTGGACAAAGCCGCTGCACAGCATAATTACGGCGAATGGCAGCTTGTTGTAGAGCCGGACGCGCAGCACGACGGCCTGGAGATCCGCACCTGCGCTGACTGCGGCACACAGGACAGCCGCGATGTGCCGCGCTGCAGCCTTGGCGCGCACGACTATGCCTATACGGACAACGGCGACGGCACGCATACGCGCATCTGCACCGTTTGCGGGACGGAAGATGTGCAGGCGCATAACGAAGAAGTTGTGCCCGGAAAAGCCGCTACTTGTACAGCTGAGGGCCTTACGGATGGCCGGCGCTGTACCGAATGCGGTGCGGTGACCAAGGCGCAGGCAGTGCTTGAAAAACTGCCGCATACGCCGGGGGAATGGGTCTATACATCGGACGGCATCTATGAAAAGGAATGCACGGTATGTCACAATGTGATCGACCGCCAGACGGTGGAACTGACGCTTGAGCCGGCGGAAATCACCCTGACGAACGGTGAAACGGCTCAGTTGAACGCCGGTGCAGCCGATTTTACAAAAATCATTTATGCTTCTGCAAACAGTTCGGTCGCTGCCGTAGATGCAAACGGCCGCATTACGGCCAAAGCGCCCGGTGAAACCGTGATCACCGTTTCGGTGGAGGGTACAGATCTGGCCAAAATGTGTAAGGTAACGGTTGATCCCAGACTATACACCGTCACCTGGGTCATAGACGGCGCTTCTCAAATTACCGAGGTGGCCGAGGGCGCAGCGCTTGCGCCGCCTGCAGTCCATGACAGGCCGGGCTACAATTTCGCCGGCTGGTCACCCGCATTGCCGGATGTGATGCCGTCTGCCGATGTGACTTTTACGGCGGTGTTTGAACCGGTCATCCGCGTTTCTGTCGTGCCGGCCGGTGCTTCCGACGAACAGGTGGGTCAAGTTATTTATCATAAGGTGCCGTGGTATAAAACGTGGACGAGTCAGACGGTGGACCTGACCGTTGCGTCCGATGACGACAGCCAGATCGCCCGTGTGGAATGGGTCTATGCCAACTGGTCTGTAGACGAACCGGAGGCAACCATTGAAAATGCGTATTCCAGAACGGCTACGATCCGTCCGACGTGGGGCATAGGTGCGCGTTCCTGTTGGGTGCAGGCTGTTGTCACAGATGTGTACGGCAATAAAATCTATTCAGAACCGGTCAAAGTCCGTTTCTATAACTGGGACTGGCAAAAATAGTTTGTTTCTTACCGTAACGAACCGCCCTTGCAGTTTTGCAGGGGCGGTTTTGGTATGGGCAAATTAGAAAACGACAAAAAGATTGCCCTGCATTTTCCTTTGTGGTAAAATAAATCTGCGCCGGCTGCTTTGAGAAGACCGGCGGTGTTTCTTATGGCGTCATTTTGCCGTTTATGGCTTGGTAATGTCTGGAGGGGATTTTATGCGTGCAAAAGTAAACAAAAATGCAATCAAAATTCTTGCAGCCTGTATTGCGGTCCTGGCTGTTTTTACGGCAGGTTTCGGCTTTGTGCTGATGCCGGCGGGGGCGCTGTTTGCCGAAGGGCCGGCCGACGGCACCAAGGCGTTTTCGTCAGAAGGCAATATAGGCAGCCGGTACTACCGCATCCCGGCTTTGCTCACCGCGCAGGACGGCACACTGATCGCCGCTATGGACGCGCGCTTCGGCGGCACGGCCGACTCTCCAAACAATTTGGACACGGCTGTCAGCACCAGCACCGACAACGGCGCGACGTGGACTGACCGTCTCGCTTTTTCGTTTGCAGATTGGGAAAGTGCGTCCCCGTCTCTTTTGCCGGACGGCTCTTTGCGCATTTTGAACAGCGCGTCTGTGATCGACCCAAGCCTTTTGCAGGATGGGCAGACCGGCCGTGTTTTTATGCTGGTAGATGCTTTTCCGTATGCGACCGGCTTCTCTTCCTCGCAGACCGGCAGCGGCTACACAGAGGTGGATGGTGAAAAACGCCTGATGCTGCGCAAAAACGGTGAGGAAAATTATGATTATACCGTGCGCGGCGATGGCGCCATTTACGATAAAAACGGCCAAAAAACAGCTTATTCGCTGAATAGCCGCGGCGAAATTTTGGAAAACGGCACACCGCTTACCATCACGCAAAAGCGGCAGCATTACTGGTATACAGTGCCTTTTGCCACCGGTACGGGTCAAGATGTGCCGATGCACATTTTTTACCGGGATGCGCTTTTTCAGGCTTATCCGACTTCTTATTTGTACCTGATGTGGTCGGACGATAACGGCCGGACCTGGTCAGATCCGGTGGATCTGAACGCACAGGTCAAGTCAGACGACGCCGGATTTACGGGTGTTTGTCCGGGCCGCGGGATTCAAATCAAAAACGGTGCACATGCCGGCAGGCTCATTTTCCCGGTCTATTCGGCCGATCCCGAAACGGGCGACCAGTTTTTCTCGGTCATTTACAGCGACGATCATGGTGCGACCTGGGCGGCCGGCGAGCCGGTCACGTTAAACGAAACGGTCGGCGCCTGCATGAGCGAAACGCAGTTGGTGCAGTTTGCGGATGGCAGCCTGCAGGCCTTTTCGCGTACCCAGGCCGGCTTTGTGGGCACGGCTTACAGCGCTGACGGCGGCGCGACCTGGCAGGATGCACAGCTGATAGATGAATTGCCGCTGGCCGCCGGTTCCGGCTGTCAGCTTTCGGCGATCAATTACGCCGGCAAGATCGACGGCAAGGATGCGGTTTTGCTGTCAGCCCCGGCCGGCGACGGACGCACCAACGGGTTTATTTACGTCGGCCTGATTGAGGAAAACGCCGGGCGGTATTCGATCAACTGGACGTATAAGACCGAGGTGACCGACGCAAACACTTATTTTGCCTACTCCTGCTTAACGCAGCTCTCTGACGGCAGTGTCGGCCTTTTGTATGAGCAGTCCAATGTTGCCCAATCGGTCGATACTACGCTGTTTAAAACGTTTACGGTCACGGAATTGACCGCTTCGGCAGTTCAGTAAGTTGGTTGCGCCGTTTTATCGGCGATTTGTAAAAAAGATTTTATATGTAAAAAATCCCGGGATAACTCCCGGGATTTTTAATAAAGCAAATGCAAAATCGCATGAAAAAGCACTTGCTTCAGAGAGGGGCATATTCAGACGAATCGTTTTGGATAATAGAAAAACAAAACTGCTTTCGTCTACAAATATAATTTTACATGTAACAGTACCTTTTGTCAATTCCTATTCTATAAACAAATCATAAATAATTGTTATAAATTTGCAAAAAAATAAGCAAATGAACAATTATTTAACATTATTTTAACATTGTCATGAAAAACGGCGCGGCTATCTCGTGAATGTGTTTCAAAAAGTCTTGCTGCAAGAGAAAAAACAGGCAAAAAAATAGAGGCGGCTTTTGTAAAAATCAAAAGCTGCCTCTTGTGTTACCTGCGCCGGCGGCGTCAGCCGTTTTCTCCCTGCATCTTGTCCTGCGCTTCGGCCACTTTCAGCATAATGGCGCATTCAATGCGCTTTTTGTGCAGTTCGCAGCCAAAGTCATATGTGCCGTTGACCGACCCGGTCGTGTGGTAGGCGTTGGCCGCACAGCCGCCTGAGCAGTAAAGCTTTGCAAAGCAGTCTTTGCACTTTTCGTGCGCGTAAACGTTGCAGTTTTCAAACTGGCGGATGACTTCGGGGCGGGTGATACCGTCGTACACGTTGCCGGCCAAAAAGTTTTCGTCACCCACAAACTGGTGGCAGGGGTACAGATCGCCCGTAGGCGTCACGGCCAGGTATTCCGTGCCGACGCCGCAGCCCGAAATGCGCTTTACAATACAGGGCCCACGATCCAGGTCGATCATATAGTGGTAAAACGTAAAGCCTTTGCCCGCACGGCGGCGCTTTAACATTTCAAAGGCCAAAATCTCGTACTGCTCTTTTAATGCCGGCAGGTCGCTTTCCAGCAGGGCATAGGGCTCGCTCGGGTCGCACACCACCGGTTCAATGGAGATCTCTTTGAACCCCAGGTCGGCCATGTGCAGAATGTCTTTGGAAAAGTCGGTGTTGAAGTGGGTGTAAGTGCCGCGCATATAGTATTCCAGCGCACCGCGCTTTTGCACGGCGTTTTGAAATTTCGGCACAACGGCGTCGTAGCTGCCTTTGCCGCCGCGCGTTATGCGCATGCGGTCGTGCACTTCTTTGCGCCCGTCCAGGCTCAGCACGATGTTGCCCATTTCTTTGTTGCAAAAATCAATGACTTCGTCGTTCAAAAGCACGCCGTTTGTCGTCAGCGTGAAACGAAAGTTTTTGTCGTATTTTTTCTCCAGGCTGCGCCCGTAAGCCACCAGCTTTTTGCACACATCCCAGTTCAGCAGCGGCTCGCCGCCGAAAAAGTCCACTTCCAGATTGTGACGGCCCCGGCTGTTTTCAATCAGAAAGTCAATGGCGCGCTTGCCGGTCTCAAAAGACATGATCTGTTTTTCGCCGCTGTATTCGCCCTTGCCGGCAAAGCAGTATTTGCAGGCCAGGTTGCAGTCGTGCGCCACATGCAGGCAAAGGGCTTTCAGCACGCCCTGGCGCGCTTTAAAGCCCTCCGCCATAGACTGAAATGTGTCTTCGGCAAAAAGGCGCCCTTCGGCTTTCAGCGTTTCAATGTCGTCAAAGCATTCGTCCACTTCAGCGGGCGTCACGTCGCTTTCGCCGGCGTATTTTTCCAGAATAAACTGTTTGATCTGGTCGCGGCTCTCACTTTCGTAGCGGCAGATAATGTCGTAGGCCACCGGGTCTACGGCGTGCACGCAGCCGCTGTTTTGGTCGATGATGATGTTGTAGCCGCCAAGTTTATATGCATGAATCATGTTGTACTCCAAAAAAGAAGGGCGGCCTGGCCGCCCCGTGTGTAAAATTATTTTTTAAGCTGTTCGCACTTCTGGTTTGCGACCGCGCAGGAAGTTTTGCTTGCGGACTGGCAGGATGTCTGGCATTCGCCGCAGCCGCCTTTCTTGGCAGATTCGCAAAGGTTTCTCGATGATAACGTTTGAATTCTCTTCATGGTCTGCACCTCGTTTCCTATTAAATTTCGTACTCCTATTTTACTCTACTTGCCCGCTTTTGTCAATCATTATGTCATCTGCAAGCTTTCGGCCGCTGCCGACGATGGCAATGTGCTTTTTCTGTGCGTTGCGGATCCAGCAGATCTGTGCCCGGCCGATGCGTTCCCCCGGCAACAGGATCGGGCTGCCGGGCGGGTAGGCGCACACGGTCTCGCCGCATATTTTGCCTTCGGCCGCTTCCAGCGGGCAGGGCAGTGGTTCGGCGCAGTCGGTCATTTCCCTTACCTTTTCCGGCATGGGCGGTTTTTCGGCCGGCGCCGGTTCCTCGTACCGGCAGGTGCGGTCAAAAGCGCACAGTGCGTCCGCCACGGCCTGCAGCTGTGTTTTTTCGGTGCACACAGACGGCATCAAAAGCAGGCTGTCTTGTGTGTACATTTCGCAGCAGATATTTTTCTCCTGCAAAAAGCGGTGCAGGGCAAAGGGCGTGCGGTCTGCGGTGCGCAGGCTGACGTTCAGCTTGTACCTGTCCAGGACAGTGCCGGGCTCAAAGGCATTCAGCTGCAGGTGCCTGAGCGGCAGCTTTTGCAATTCGCTCAGGTACGCGTTCATCTGCGTAAACAGGGCTTGCTGCTGTTCTAAAAAGCTGCAGCATTTGGACATGCCGGCCAGCAGAATGTAGCTTGGGGACGAACTTTGAAAAATGGACATATACTTTTTCAGCGCCGCCTGGTATTTTTGATTCCGGCACAGCACCAGCGCCGTTTGTGTGGGCGCAGGCAGCGTTTTGTGCAGCGAGGTGATAACGATGTCGCCAAAGTAGGTATAGCCGTCTGAAAAGCGCAGGTGCGCACCGTGTGCGGCGTCTGTGATCAGTGCCGCGCCATACCGGCGGCAGACGGCCCGGATGCTTTCCAGATCGCTGCAGACACCTTCGTAAGTGGGGGAGGTGAGCACAACGGCTTTTGTCTGCGGTGTGCGCTGCAGGTGCTTTTCAATAACGCTTGCTTCGCAGTAGGTGTAAACACCGGCCGTTTGGTCAAAGTGCGGTTCAAAACAGTCGGTGTGCAGGCGCAGCAGACCGGCGGCATTATAAACACTGCGGTGACAGTTTCGGGCAATCAGAATGCGGCTGCCCGGCTCGCAGACGGCGTGCACAGCGGCCAGAATTCCCCCGCTCGACCCGTTGACGCAAAGAAAGGCCTTTTTTACACCGTAGAGCGCAGCAAACCGTTCGGCCAGCTCTTGCAGCAGGCCGCCGGGTGCGTGCAGGTCGTCAAATCCGTCTATTTCGGTTATGTCTATTTTTTCGGCGCCGTACAGGTCAAACAGCCGGCTGTTCTCCTTGTGGCCGGGCATATGCATGGAGATTTCGTGCTTTTTGGCATGTGCTTCAAGTGCGGCGTGCAGGCTCTTTCCGTTTTGTCCCATTGTGGCTTATTGTCCCTTCTTTGGTGCCGGCGTTCGCTGCTTTTGTTTTCGGTGCGCCAAGCTTTGTGGCATTGGTCGCTGTAAACAGCACAAATGCGCCGAAAAACGGCAGCGTTTCGTTAAATGCCGTTTCTTTGGTGATGAGCATCAGTATCAGGCTGGCGGCCAAAACGGCGCAGCCGCAGCCGAACAGCGCCCAAAACGCCGGGCGCTCTTTGCGCCGCAGCAGGTAGTAAATCAAAATGGCACAGCCGTTTGCGCCGGTAAATAAAAACGCGCCGGTGCAGTGTAAAAAGTAATACGGGCGCATGTCGTAGTCAAACGGGAACAGCAGCGTCATGCCCATGCCCAGTGTGGACAAAATTAAAAGGACTTTATAAAAATTTTTATGTATGCCGGCGCGCATGTACATCGTGCAGATATTGGCAAGCATCGCAGATTGTGCAAGTACGCCCCATATGGCAAATAAGACCGGGTGCGTAAGTCCAATGGTCGACAGGGCGCCGCTGTTTTCAAAAATGTCGCCCAGCTGCATGTACCAGATCGTGTAAAGGCAGGATATGCCCATCAGCACAATGCCGATCGGGCGCAAAGCGGTTGATTTTTTCATGTTGAACACCAGGGCTATTATAGCACATACATCCGGGCGCTGTCTACCAAGATAGCTTCTGCGCTTTTACAAAGCCGTTCAGGTGATTTTCTTGCTTGGAATTTTGAAAATTTTTAAATACGCCATTGACAAATTTAAAAATATATGGTATATTTTTTGTCGTTGCAGGGAATGCAACACTGCGGATCAGGCAGAACGCCCCGCCTCGGCAATCCTCGCCGTGTAAAAATAGAGGATCGGATATGCGGATGTGGCGGAATTGGCAGACGCGCTAGATTCAGGTTCTAGTGAATGCAAGTTCATGTGGGTTCAAGTCCCGTCATCCGCACCAGAAACGGCACGTTTATCGTGCCGTTTTTTTGTTGCGTTCAGATTTGGTAATAGAAAATAAAGCGGTTCGCTTTTTTCGAAGCGCGGTAGAGCTGTTTCCAATTTCGTTTGTTTGTGATATAATGGCTACAGTGAATGACGGAGATTTGGGAAAGG
>ENA-UAYF01001249-UAYF01001249.1-human-gut-metagenome-genome-assembly--contig:-NODE-1249-length-11197-cov-7.220876_pt1 | contig 11197 bp, 10 predicted proteins | sample MGYA00244017_ERZ654600 | MGnify/ENA primary metagenome ERZ654600 (study PRJEB26926, sample SAMN06164490) | human gut metagenome | biome: ENVO:00009003; feature: ENVO:2100002; material: ENVO:00002003... | reverse complement strand
ACGGCGACCTGCCCGTGAAAAAGGGCCAGAAGCTGGCCGGCACCCGCATCATCCCTCTGGTCATCGAGCAGGAAAAGATGGACGCCATGCAGGCGGCAGCCGGCAGCACGCCCATCCTGAACGTGCTGCCCATGCAGCCCAAGAAGTTCGCCGTCATCACCACCGGCAGCGAGGTGTTCAAGGGCCGCATCGAGGACAAGTTCACCCCCATTCTGGTGGGCAAACTGGCGGAGTACGGCTGCGAGATGGTCTTCCACAAGGTCTGCGACGACGACCCGGCGGGCATCACTGCCGCCATTCTGGAAGCGAGGAACGCAGGCTGTGAGCTTATTTTCACCACCGGCGGCATGAGCGTGGACCCCGACGACCGCACCCCGCTGGCCATCCGGAACACCGGCGCGGACATCGTCACCTACGGCGCACCGGTACTGCCGGGGGCGATGTTCCTCGTGAGCTATCTGGGCAGCGTGCCGGTCTGCGGCCTGCCCGGCTGCGTCATGTACGCCAAGCGCACCATCTTTGACCTGCTGCTGCCCCGCCTGCTGGCCGATGACCCCATCACCGCCGAGGACATCGCCCGTCTTGGTGAGGGCGGCCTGTGTCTGGGCTGCGCCGAGTGCCACTGGCCCAACTGCGGGTTTGGGCATTGCTGAAACAAATCAAACCTCTCCGTCATCGCTGACGCGATGCCACCTCTCCTATCGAGGAGAGGCCTTGGCATTCCGGAAAGCTTTCTCTCTTCGCCAGAGGCTCCCCTACAAGGGGAGCTGGCGGGCGTAAGCCCGACTGAGAGGTTGTACGAAGGATAGCGTAAAAATATGAGTACAACTGAAACCAATCTGACCCATTTCGATGCCTCCGGCAACGCCGTGATGGTGGACGTGAGCGAAAAGGCCGTCACCTTCCGGGAGGCTGTGGCCCACGGCATCATCACCATGAATGCGGAGGCCTTTGCCGCTGTGGAGAGCGGCACCGTCAAGAAGGGCGATGTGCTGGGCGTCGCCCGCATCGCCGGCATCATGGCCACCAAGCGCACCAGCGAGCTGATCCCCCTCTGTCATCCGCTGCCCCTGACCAAGGTGAGCGTGGATTTCAGGCTCCTGCCCCAGCGGCGGGCTGTGGAAGCCCTCTGCACCGTCAAGACCGCCGGTGTCACCGGCGTGGAGATGGAGGCTCTGACCGGCGTTTCCACGGCCCTGCTGACCATCTACGATATGTGCAAGGCCGTGGACAAGGGGATGGAGCTGGGGGAGATCCATCTGGTGGAAAAGACCGGCGGCAAGAGCGGCCACTATGTCCGGGCGGAGGGCGGCTATGTTTGATTCTTCCAGCCGCAATATCCACTATCTCCGCCTCTCCGTCACCGACCTGTGCAACCTGCGCTGCCGCTACTGTATGCCGGACGGCGTGGAGAAGCTGGAACGGGAGGCCGTGCTGACCTACGAAGAGTTCCTCCGCCTCGCGGCTCTCTTTGCCCAGTGCGGCATCGATACCGTCCGGGTCACTGGCGGCGAGCCGCTGGTGCGCAAAGACGTGGACCGGCTGGTGGCGGGGCTGAAAGCCATCCCCGGCATCCACAAAGTCACCCTGACCACCAACGGCATCCTGCTGGCCCGGCAGCTGCCCGCCCTTCTGGACGCCGGGCTGGACAGCGTGAACATCAGCCTCGATACCCTCCGCCCGGAGGTGTTCCAGCGCATCACGGCCCGGGACGAGTTCTCCCATGTGATGGAGGGCCTCCGCGCCGCGCTGGACAGCGGCATCCCCGTCAAGCTGAACTGCGTGCCGCAGGCGGGCGTCAACGAGGGCGAGCTGGAAGACCTTGCCGCCCTCGCCGAGGCGCACCCATTGCAGGTGCGCTTTATCGAGATGATGCCCATCGGCTACGGCGCGGCCATGCCCTGCATCTCGGGGCCTGCGCTGCGGGAGCGGTTTGCCCGCCGCTGGCCGGAGTTCGCCCCTCTGCCTGCGGCACAGAGCGCAGTTCTCGGCGACGGTCCGGCAGTCTACTACACCGTCCCCGGCTGGGAGGGTGACGTGGGCTTTATCGCCGCCGTCCACGGCAAGTTCTGTGCCTCTTGCAACCGGGTGCGGCTGACGAGCCAAGGCTTCCTGCGCCCCTGCCTCTCCAGCGAGGCGGGCTGCGACCTGCGGGAGCTTCTGCGCAGCGGTGCAACCGACGCCGCACTTTCACAGGCCATCCGGCAGACCATCTGGGCAAAGCCCCGGGAACATCATTTCGGAGACAATTCCATGCCCGCGACCCGCGGCATGTATCGCATCGGAGGATAACGATCTATGGGAAAACTTCTGGCAATCTGCACCAGCCCCAAGCGCGGCACCGTCAAGACTGAGGTGCCCAGCGCTGTTCTGACCCCGGAGTGGGGCATCATCAGCGACGCCCACGGCGGCAGCTGGCACCGTCAGGTGAGCCTTTTGAGCGCCGAGAAAATCGAGGCGTTCCGCAAGAAGATCTGGGTGGACTACGGCGCCTTTGGCGAAAATCTGGTCATCGAGGGCTTCGACTTCCGCAATCTGCCCGTCACCAGCCGGTTTGCCATCGGCAGCGTCGTGCTGGAGATGACCCAGATCGGCAAGGAGTGCCACAACGACTGCGTCATCAAGCAGCAGACCGGCGAGTGCATCATGCCCCGGGAGGGCGTGTTCGCCCGGGTGCTGGAGGGCGGCGAGATCCATGTGGGCGACGAAGTGACCCTTCTGCCCCCGGCAGCCGACCCGCCCCTGCGGGCCGCCGTCATCACCCTGTCCGACAAAGGCAGCCGGGGCGAGCGGGAGGACAAGAGCGGCCCCCTCATCGTGGAGATGCTCACCGCCGCAGGCTATGTGGTGGAGGAGACCATGATCCTGCCCGACGAGGCCAAGGCCCTGAAAGCCCAGCTCATCCGGCTGGCCGACGGCCGTCAGGTGAACCTCATCCTGACCACCGGCGGCACCGGCTTCTCCCCCCGGGACATCACCCCGGAGGCCACCTATGCCGTGGCCGACCGCAGCGCCCCCGGCATCGCCGAAGCCATGCGGTACCACAGCCTGTCCATCACCCCCCGCGGGATGCTGAGCCGCGCCGCCAGCGTATTGCGCGGCAAGACGCTCATCGTCAACCTGCCCGGCAGCCCCAAGGCCGTAAAAGAGAACCTCGAGTACATCCTGCCCAGCCTCGAGCACGGCATCCGCATCGCCGCCGGGCTGGACGGCGAGTGTGCCCGCAAGTAATTTGCTGTCCCGCTCCGTATCCCGGAGTGTGAACATAAAACAAGAGGGATCTTTTTAACCCAAAGCAAGGAGCAAATCTATGAAAACCAATCTTATCTCCCGCCGTAACTTTCTTGCTGTGGCCGGTGCTGTCGGCGCTGCTGCTGCCCTGACCGCCTGCGGCGGCTCTGCTTCCCGCACCGCTTCCTCCGCAGCCGCTTCTTCTGAGGCTGCGTCCTCCGAGGCTTCCGGCGAATCCGTCGAGCTGATCGTCTTCGCCGCTGCCTCTCTGACCGAGACCCTGAACGCCATCGCCCAAGACTACTCTGCCGAGAACCCGGGCGTCACCTTCCGCTTCAACTTCGATTCCTCCGGTACTCTCAAGACCCAGATCCAGGAGGGCGCTGACTGCGACCTGTTCCTCTCTGCCGGTCAGAAGCAGATGAACCAGCTGGACATCACCGCCTCTGCCGACGTGAACCCCGACGGTCTGGACTTCGTGGACTCCGCCACCCGCGTGGACCTGCTGGAAAACAAGGTCGTCCTCTGCGTGCCCGAGGGCAGCGACAAGGGCATCGACAGCTTCGACGCTCTGGCCGAACACCTGAAGGCAGAGGACATCCTGTTCTGCATGGGCAACAGCGACGTGCCCGTGGGCCAGTACACCCAGAAGATCCTCTCTTACTACAGCCTCGACGAGGCTGCTCTGGCCGCTGCCGGTGTCCTCACCTATGGCTCGAACGTCAAGGAAGTCACCACCCAGATCAGCGAGGGCAGCGTGGACGCCGGCGTCGTCTACTGCACCGACGCATACAGCGCCGGTCTGACCCCCGTGGACGAGGCCACCGCCGAGATGTGCGGTCAGGTCATCTACCCCGCCGCCGTCCTCAAGGCTGCTCCCCACCCCGACGCTGCCGTGGCTTTCCTCGCCTACCTGCGCACCGATGCCGCCGCTCAGGTCTTCGAGAGCGTGGGATTTGCGGCGGTGTAAATTATGAGCAGCCTTGCCCTCTCAGGCCGCTTCGCGTCCAGCTCTCCCAAAGGGAGAGCCTTAAAGCGTGGCGGGAAAGCAAAGCCTCTCCCTTTGGGAGAGGTGGCATTGCGCAAGCAATGACGGAGAGGGCAAGCCTGCTTATATTTGAGGATAGACATATGGATTGGTATCCCCTCTGGAACAGCCTGCGCATCGCGCTCATCAGCTGCGCGGCGGTGTTCTTTCTCGGCATTTTTGCCGCTTACTATATCGCAAAGCTGCCCCGCACCGTCAAGGGCGTGCTGGACGTGATCCTCACCCTTCCGATGGTGCTGCCACCTACCGTGGTAGGCTATTTTCTTCTGCTGCTCTTCGGTGCAAAGCGGCCTCTGGGCCTCTTCTTTCTGGAGCATTTCGGCGTCAAGCTGGTCATGAACTGGTACAGCGCCATCTTCGCCTCCATCGTGGTGGCCTTCCCGCTGATGTACCGCACGGCCCGGGGTGCCTTCGAGAGCTTCGATGAGACGCTGGCCTGGTCGGCCCAGACGCTGGGACAGTCCAACACATGGATCTTCTGGCGGGTGCGGATGCCCTGCTGTCGGCAGGGCATCCTTGCCGGTACGGTGCTGGCCTTTGCCCGGGCGCTGGGCGAATACGGCGCTACCAGCATGATCGCGGGCTACACCCCCGGCAGGACGGCTACCATCGCCACTACCGTCTACCAGCTCTGGCGCACCAACGACGAGCTGGGGGCCATGCGGTGGGTGCTGGTGGACATCGTCATCTCGGCTGTGGTGCTGCTGGCCGTCAATCTGCTGGAAAAGAAGCAGAAAGCAGGTGGACGCCCATGAGTCTGGAAGTGCACATCGAGAAAAAGCTGAACGGCTTTACCCTCCGCTCTGACCTCACCGCCGGGAACACTGCCACGGCCATTCTGGGCGCCTCCGGCTGCGGCAAGAGCATGACCCTGCGCTGCATCGCGGGCATCGTGAAGCCCGACAAGGGCCGCATCCTGCTGGATGGGCGGGTGCTGTTCGACAGCGAGCAGCGCATCGACCTGCCGCCCCAGCAGCGGGGCGTGGGCCTGCTGTTCCAGAACTACGCCCTCTTCCCGAACATGACCGTGGAGCAGAACATCCTCTGCGGCCTGAACGCAGAAAAAGACAGAGCCGCCCGCAAAGCCCGCTGCGCCGAAATGCTGCGGGCCATGCGGCTGGAAGAGCTGGCAGGCCGCCGCCCCGCCGAGCTTTCCGGCGGGCAGCAGCAGCGCACCGCGCTGGCCCGCATCCTCGTGGGCCGGCCCCGCCTCCTGATGCTGGACGAGCCGTTCAGCGCACTGGACAGCTACCTCCGGGAGGAGGTAGAGGGCGAGGTGGGGAGCCTGCTGGCAGGCTTTGAGGGCACGGCCCTCCTCGTCACCCACAACCGGGACGAGGCCTACCGCCTGTGCCGGGACATGATCGTCATGGACAGCGGGCGGGTGCTCCGCACCGGCACGACCAAGGCCGTCTTCGCCGACCCCCGCAGTACCGCCGCCGCCCGGCTCACCGGCTGCAAAAACATCCTGCCCTGCGCCCGGGTGGACGCCCACACCGTCCGTCTGACAGGCTGCGAGTGCCTGCTGCATCTGGCCGCTGAGGTCCCGGAGAGCTGCACTGCCGTGGGCATCCGCGCCCACGATCTCGCACCCTGTGCCGCCGAAGCCCTCAACGCCCTGCCGGTGGAGCTGCTCTCCGCCAGCGAGAACCCCTTCGACTGGAACCTCATCTTCCGGCTGCCGGGCGGCTCCCGCCTGTGGTGGAAGGTCTCCAAAACGACCCTGTCGGTGGCCGAGCCTGCCGCCCCGGCCTGCCTCGCCGCACTGCCCGGGAGCATCATGCCTCTGACGGACGTGCGTGCGTAGTTCGAACAAAAACAGAAATGAGCCGGTGCAGAATGCACCGGCTCATTTCTGTTTTCTTATGATTCTCCGAAGAATTTCTTGGCAATATCGGCGCTCTGCTTGGCGTCCTTGGCGTACCAGTCCGCGCCGATCTTCTCGGCGTACTCCGGCGTCAGAACAGCGCCGCCCACCATGACCTTGCAGTCGAGCTTGGCCGCACGGAGGGCCGCGATGGTCTCCTCCATGCTCTTGAGGGTGGTGGTCATCAGGGCCGAGAGGCCCACGAGATGGACGTCCTTCTCCCGGACGGTATCCACCACCGTCTCCACCGGCACATCACGGCCAAGGTCGATGACCTCGAAGCCGTAGTTCTCGAGGATGACCCGGACGATGTTCTTGCCGATGTCGTGGACATCGCCCTTGACGGTGGCGAGGACGATGCGGCCCTTGCTGGCTCCGGCCCCACCCCGCTTGGCGATGGCGGTCTTGATCTCCTCAAATGCGGCCTGCGCGGCGCTGGCGGCCTGTAGCAGCTGGGGCAGGAAGAGCTTGCCCTTCTCGTACTTCTCGCCCACTACGTCCAGCGCCGGGATGAGGGCCTCGTCCACCAGCGTCAGGGGCTCATTTTCGTCCAGCAGGGTGTGGGTGCGGGCGGCGGCTTCACCCTTGAGGCCCTTTTCCACCGCCTGCATAAGGGCGGCAAAGGGGCCGCTGTGAGCCGCATCCGCCTCTGCCGGTGCGTCTGCCGTCTGGGATGCCTGCGCCGTTCTGGACTGTGCCAGCGCGGTGCTGGCGGGGACTTTATCGGCATAGCGGGCAATGTAGGCCATGCTCTGCCTGTCCCGGTTGGTCAGGACGTTGTAGGCGTAGACCGCCGCCATCATCTCCTCGCTGGAGGGGTTCATGATGGCGAGGTCGAGGCCCGCATACATGGCCATGGTCAGAAAGGCGGTGTTGAGGTAGGGGCGGCAGGGCATGCCAAAGCTGATGTTGGACACGCCGAGGATGGTGCGGACGCCCAGCTCCTTCTTGCAGCGGGCCAGCGCCTCCACGGTGGCCAGAACGTCCTCCTGCTGGGCGCTGGCGGTGAGGGTGAGGCAGTCGATGTAGATGTCCTCCCGGGGGATGCCATGAGCCAGCGCGGCATCCACGATCCGCTTTGCGATCGCAAAGCGGGCGTCGGCGCCGGGCTGGATGCCACGCTCATCAATGGCGAGGCCCACCACGGCTGCGCCGTACTTTTTGCAGAGGGGCAGGACCCGCTCCAACACCTCCGTCTCGCCGTTCACCGAGTTGACGATGGGCTTGCCGTTATAGACCCGCAGGCCCCGCTCGAGGGCGTCGGCGTGGGAGGAATCCAGCTGCAAAGGCAGGCTCACCACGCTCTGCAGGGCCTTGACCACCTGCTCCATGACGGCAGGCTCATCCACACCGGGAGCGCCCACATTGACGTCCAGCACCTGTGCGCCGGCCTCGGACTGGCTGACGGCCTGCTCGAGGATGTAGTTCATATCTCCCTCGCGGAGGGCCTGCTGGAACCGCTTTTTGCCGGTGGGGTTGATGCGCTCTCCCACCACCGTGATGCCGTCCACCGTGACAAAATCCATCGGCGAGCAGAGCACCGAGGGCATGGCGTGGGCAGCCCGGCCCGGCCTGCAGTCGGCGAAGACGCCGTTCAGCAGCCGGATGAAATCAGGGGTAGTGCCGCAGCAGCCGCCCGCCGCGAAGAGCTTCAGCTCCCGGTAGGGCTTCATCTCCATGGCAAAGAGCTGAGGGGTGATGTCATAGCCGCTGCCGTCGGCCCGGGGCAGGCCCGCGTTGGGCTTGACGAAGACCGGGAAATCGCCGGGCAGGGCCTCGGCCAGACGCTTCGCCATCGGGAAGATCTCCTTCGGGCCGAGGGAGCAGTTGATGCCCACGGCATCTGCGCCGAGGCCCCGGGCCGTGACGGCGAAGCTCTCGACGGTGCAGCCGGTGAAGGTGCGCCCGCCTGCCTCAAAGCTCATGCTGGCGAGGATGGGCAGCGTGCAGTTCTCTTTCGCGGCCAGCAGGGCGGCCTTCAGCTCGTAGAGGTCGGTGAAGGTCTCGAAGAAGACGAGGTCGGCCCCGGCAGCCGCACCGGCCCGGACGATGCGGCCATACTCGGCCACGGCGTCCTCAAAGGCCAGCGTGCCGTTGGGTTCCAGCAGCTCGCCCAGCGGGCCGACGTCCAGCGCCGCCAGCGCGCCGTAGGGGGCGCAGGCCCGCTTGCAGTTGGCGATGCCCGCCGCAATGATCTCTTCCAGCGTGTACTCGCTGCCCGCCAGCTTGTGGGCCGACGCGCCGAAGGTGTTGGCGTTGATGATGCGGCTTCCAGCGGCGGCGTAGCGGCTGTGGATGCTCTCGATGAGCTGCGGGTCGGTGATGTTCAGCTCCTCGGGCCGTGCGCCCAGCTTCAGGCCCGCTGCCTGCAGCATGGTGCCCATACCGCCGTCCAGAAGGATGGTGTTGGGCTGGGTAAACAGTTCATTCGCTTGCACAGGTCTTGCCCCTCTTTCTGTATTCGCACCGCGTGTTCAGCACGCAGTGGCCGCACCCGGCGAGATGTCCCTTCACCGGGTGGTCGCTCAGCCCCAGCAGAGCGGTCACGCTCTTGCGGGGCGTCATAAGGTCGTTTTCGGTCACGCAAAGCCCGACTCGGCGGGCGGTATCCAACGCCGCCGCCACCAGCGGCTGCACCCCGATGGGCCAGTCGCCATAGCCCGGCGAGAAGCGGCCCGTGAGATACCTGTCCTGCCCTGCGGCCCACTGCCGCAGCTCGGCCTCGGCGGCGTCTGCGGCCTGTTCGGCCAGCGCCGAGCCGAGGGCATCCGAGGCCACACCGGCAGCAATATCCCCCACTCCGGCGCGGCGGATCTGGCTGTCTGCGCCCGGGCCGAGGGTCACGGCCAGAAGCAGGGCCTCCCGGCACCCCTCAAGGTGGCGGAAGATGTCCTCCCCCTTCAGGATGCCGACCTCCGCGAGGCTCTCCACATCGGCCTCAAGCCAGACGGCCCGGGGGGTGGCGGCGGCGAGAAGGGGTGCAGCGCACCGTTCCAGAAGAGCGAGGGTGGCGCTGTCGGCCTCGCCCCGCGCGCCGAAATATCGCGCGGCCTGCCGGATGTCGATGGACTCCGGCTTTGTTATATTCAAGGGTCTGCTCGGCCCGATGGGCATTTTTGCTGCCTCCTTCTTTTGACTGAAGTAGAATAAGTATACCGCACTGGTAGGCTAAAATCAACAGAAAAGCCCCTCTCTCAGCATTTTTGCCGGGAGAGGGGCCTGTAAACTTTATATCAGCGGACGTCCCTGACCGACACCGCCTGTTACTTCAGGAACTTGCGAACGGCACGGGCGACGATGCCGCCCAGAATGCCGGACACGAGGAACTCGGCCACGCCCTGCACGCCGACCAGCAGGACGACGAACATCAGGGGGTTGGCTGCGCCCTTGACCGACACGAGGTTCTGGACATAATCGCAGCTGTAGAAGGCCAGCACGATGTAGCCCATGAAGAACAGGGTGTTAAGGGCCGGGGCGCACATAGCGCTGATCAGGTAGCTCCAGGTACCGGCCTTGTCGAGGCCCTTGATGGCGTTGAAGATGAGGCCGACGCACACGCCCATCAGCACACGCATACCCACGCAGAGGATGAAGGTGTTGACGGGGCTGACCTGAAACAGCGCGCCGGTCATGGCAGAGGCACCGGTGACAGCGTCATAGAAGCTCACCGCACCGAACACGCCGCCGAGGATGGCACCTGCTGCGGGGCCCATGGTGATGGCACCCACAGCGATCGGCAGGGTCAAAAAGCTCATGTAAAGCGGGCCTACGGGCACACTGCCGAGGCCGATGGCCTTCATGACCAGCTCAATGGCGACCAGCAGTGCCAGCCGGGTGAGGGTGCGAAGATCGTTGTTTTTCATAATTCAGTTTTCCTCCTTGCTGCCGTTCCGCCTTAACTATCGGATACGGCGCAAACCTGCCCGTGAATCACACGGGGTCTTTTGTTGAATCGAATCTAAAATATACCGGTCGTTGTGTCAGGGAACTCCCGGGGATAGCATCAAAATTCGCTGGGGAAGCGGATGCCCGCGTCGCGGCGGGCCGTCTCCAGCACACGGCTGACGGCCACCGAGGTGTCCAGCATCCGGCTGCACAGCTCCTGATCCCCGCTCTCGATGGCGCGGGCGATGGCGTGGAACTCTGCCGCCTGCCGGGGGCGGCCTGCGCTGAGGTTGAAGTGCTCTTCCCTGCCCTTATAGGGGTGGAAGGTGACGCCGCCGCAGAAGTTGGCGGTGGATTTCTGGAGCAGATACCCCTTGGTACCCTGAATGATGTACCGGGCCGGGGAACTGCTGTCCTTGGCATTGATGCTCACGGCCTTGAAGCTGCGATACTCCATCGTCAGCACGCCGCTGGTGTCGATGCCGCGGGCGATGTTGGCCGCGTAGTGGACTTTGTTGGGTGCACCGAAAAGGCCCACCACATAGCTGACGTTGTAGACGCCGAGGTCCATCAGCGCGCCGCCGGCACAGGCCGGGTCGAAGGACGGCCAGACCCTGCCGATGCAGAAATCGTCATACCGGCTGGAATACTGGCTGAAATTGCACTGCACCATGGTGACAGCGCCCACCTTGGGCAGCATCTCACGGAGCTTGGCGTAGTTGTCCTGATACTGGGTGGTGACGGCCTCGAAGAGGAAGAGCTTTTTGCTCCGGGCCAGCTCGGCCAGCTCTTCGGCCTGCGCCGCCGTGGGAGCCATCGGCTTTTCCACGATCACATGGCGTCCGGCCTCGAGGGCGGCACGGGTGTATTTTACGTGCAGGACATTCGGCACCGCGATATACACTACGTCTACCAAGCTCAGCAGTTCCTCGTAGCGGGTGGTGTGGCGGGCCACGCCGTACTGACCGCAGAGGGCCTGCGCCTCCTCAGCGCTCCGCTCAGTGCTGCAGAGGGCCTCGACCTTGAAGGGGCTTTCCGGCCCTGTGAGCCAGGGCAGGAACTCCCGGACGATCATGCCTGCACCGAGAATGCCTAATTTCATCATAAGGTTTCTCCTTTTCAGTCTTAGCCCGCCTTGGCCTCATCGTCCCGGCGGGGACGGCGGC
>ENA-UAYF01001248-UAYF01001248.1-human-gut-metagenome-genome-assembly--contig:-NODE-1248-length-11200-cov-4.376581_pt1 | contig 11200 bp, 9 predicted proteins | sample MGYA00244017_ERZ654600 | MGnify/ENA primary metagenome ERZ654600 (study PRJEB26926, sample SAMN06164490) | human gut metagenome | biome: ENVO:00009003; feature: ENVO:2100002; material: ENVO:00002003... | reverse complement strand
GTGTACGAAATTGCACAGAAAAGAGCCGCAAAGCATCATTTACTGGGGTGAACGCACAAGCTGGGTGCATGGAGCGCATTTTGCTCCTTGCACCCGTTTTTTCTTTTCCTCCCGCCCTTCTTTTCCGCCGCCCGCCCGCATACCATCCATCAGCCGAATCAACGGGCAAGGAGGCGGACAAACATGAAACTTCCCAAACTTCCGAAACTTCCATCCCTCAAATCCCTTCATCTCCCCAGCCGCATCACGATGGAACGGCTGCTCATTGTCTCTGCGGCGGCGCTTGTAGTTGTCCTCGCCGTCCGCGGCGGACAGCAGACCCAAACCGCCATGCAGCAGACCGACTTCACCCCCGATGTCAGCACCCAAACCATCGCGGACGCATCGCCGGATGTCGAAATGACCGCTACCGTCTGCTGGTATGAGGACGGCGAGGGGTATCTCGTGCCGGTCACGCGCCAGATTCCGCTGCAGGACGGCGTGGCGAAGGCGACGCTGAGCCTGATGGTGAAGTCGTCGGAAAATGACCTCGCGGCGGCGCGCATGGGGCTGCGGAACGTTATTCCAGAGGGCGTGACGTTCGATTTGGACATTTCCGGCGGCAAGGCGCGCGTGGACTTGAGCAAGGAGGCGCTGAGCTGCCAGAACGCGGAGGAAGAGCTGCTGATGGTGCAGGGGACAGCGGCGGCGCTGTGCGGGTTCGACAGCGTACAGGAAGTGACGTTCCTCTTTGACGGTCAGAAGCGCTCGCAGTTGACGCACGGGACAGACGTATCCGGCGTGTTCAAGGCGGACAGCGTGAATCTGGAAAGCGTGGAAACGACGGCGAACCTGACAAATGCGTCGCGGGTGCAGCTGTATTTCCCGTCGGCGGACGGGCGGCTGATGGTGCCTGTTACGCGGACGGTGTTTTCCCCTGCTGACCTGACCACGGCAATGCTGGAACTGGCGAAAGGCCCGGAGAAGGACAGCGGGCTGGAAATTCCGCTGCCGAAGGACTGTGGTCTGCGGTCGGTGACGCTGAAGAACGGTGTCGCGACAATTGACTTCACAAAAGAATTTGCGTCCCTTGCGACGGCGGAGGACGCGAGCGCGGCGACAAGCCAGGCGCTCCGGGCAATTGTGTTCACGGCGAGCCAATTTCCGGGCGTGAAGAAAGTCGAGGTGCTGGTGGAAGGAAAGCCGTTTGAGGCGCAGCCGTCGGCAGTAACGACGTTCGTGAATCAGGCGGACGAAGTGATGGCGCAGTATCCGGGGTTGATTACGGTGGATTAAAAAACGGGTGCGTGGAGCGTAAAACTCCATGCACCCATTTTGAGTATAGAATCCTATTGCGCTGCTTACTTGCTCTTTCCCCCGAACAGCCCTGTGATTCCGCCCAGAATCCCGCGCGTCACCTGCCGCGTCACTTCGCGGGTCGCGGTGCTAATCGCCGTATTCTGCACGCGCCCCAGCAATGAGTCGTTCTTCCGGGCGCGCGCGGCACGTTCTTCGCGCAGTTCATCCGCGTGCTTCCGGCGTTCTTCCGCCTGGCGATCCTTCTCGGCTTTCTCAGCTGCTTTGCGCTGCTTTTCCGCCTCGCGCTCCTGCGCCTTCGTCGTTGTCGGCGCTGCTGCGGTCTGCGCCTGCGCCGGGACGTAATTGCCCGTCGCGGGGTCAAGCTGCATCGGCATCATCTTCTGCACATACTGCCCGCTTGCCGGGTCGTAGACCATCACCAGCATGTTCTGTACCTGCGGCTGCTGCACCGTCAGCACCGGGACAGGCTGCGCCTGACCTATCGGCTGCTGCTCCTGCTGATTCTGCCACGCCGGACGTGCGGGTTCGTCCGCCGCCATCCACGCGGGACGCGGCGTGCTGCTCTGTGCGGCAGGCTGCGCCTGAGCCATCGGCTGAGCCTGAGCCATCGGCTGGGCAGCCTCGCGCTGCACATAATGCCCTGTCTGCGGGTCGAACACGAGGAACGCATCGGGGCGGCTGACCGTCGGCGCAGCGGTCGAAATCTGCGGCGCGGCGGCTTCCGGCGCGGGCATCTGCTCCTTCTGGAACGCGCTTGCCAGCATTTCGTAGGCGGAAACGCGGTCAACCGGCGTGTCGTAAACGCCGCGGAAGGGGCTGGTCTCGATGCACTCCTGCCGCACATCGCCGTCAATGGCGTTCATGGCGCTCTGCGGGGGGAGGATGGTCGCGCGCTCGACGATGCTCGGCGCACCGTCCGCATCGAGGAAGGAAACCAGCGCTTCGCCTGTTTTGAGCGTGGTGATGGCTTCTGCCGTGTCGAACGCGGGATTCGCGCGGAAGGTCATCGCAGCGGTGCGGACGGCCTTCTGGTCAAGCGGCGTGTAGGCGCGCAGGGCGTGCTGAACGCGGTTGCCGAGCTGCCCCAGAATGCTCATGGGAATGTCGCAGGGGTTCTGGGTGACGAAATACACGCCGACGCCCTTGGAGCGAATCAGTCGGACGACCTGCTCCAGCGTTTCCAGCAGCGCCTTGGGGCAGTCGTCGAAGAGCAGGTGCGCCTCGTCGAAGAAGAACACCATGCGCGGCTTGTCCAAATCGCCGCATTCGGGCAGCAGCTCGTACAGCTCCGACAGCATCCACAGCAGGAAGGTCGAGTACAGCCGGGGCTTGCGGTAGAGCACGTCCGCCGCGAGGATGTTGATAACGCCGCGCCCGTTTTCATCAAGCTGCATCCAGTCGGCGATGTTCAGTGCGGGTTCGCCGAAGAACGCATTGCCGCCCTCGTCCTCCAGCATGGCGACGGCGCGCTGAATCGCACCGACAGATGCCATGGACACGTTGCCGTAATCGAGCGTGTACTCCTTGGCGTGCTCACCGACGTAGGCAAGCATGGCCTTCAAGTCCTTGAGGTCGAGCAGGAGCATGTTCTCGTCATCCGCGACGCGGAAGAGGATGCTCAGTACGCCCGCCTGTGTGTCGTTGAGGTTCATCAGCCGCGCGAGCAGCGTCGGCCCCATTTCGCTCACGGTCGTGCGGACGGGATGTCCCTCTTTGCCGAATACGTCCCAGAACACGGTCGGGAACGTGCGGTACTCGAACGTCGGCACGCCGCACTGCGTCAGGCGATTGGCGATATTGTCGCTGTGTGTGCCGGGCTGCACCATCCCGGCGAGGTCGCCCTTGATATCCGCGAGGAACACGGGCACGCCCATGTCCGAAAATCCCTCTGCCAGCACCTTGAGGGAGACGGTTTTGCCCGTACCGGTCGCCCCGGCAATGAGACCATGGCGGTTTGCCATCTGCGGCAGCAGGCAAACGGGATGTTCACCTGTTCCAAGCCAGATTTTGCCTTCGTAGAGCATGTGTGTTGTGTTCTCCTTTTTCCTTTTATAGTGGTACTATTGGTACTTCTTTATCGCGGCAGGGGTTTCGCCTCTGCGGAGGCGATCAGAGGGCTTTGCGGTCGCCCTCTGGACTCCTTCGCACGCACACCCATGTTACTTGGATTTTATCGAAAATGCGATTAGTGGGTCTGCCGTTACTCCTTCTTCTCATCCATCTCCGCTGTGCGTTCCGAAATAATATACCGCGGACGCTGCTTGACTTCCAAGTAGATTTTGCCGATGTATTCCCCGATGATACCCAGAAACAGGCACTGCATCCCGCCAACGAAGCATACCAGACAAGCCAGCGACGCCCAGCCAGCCACCGAATGCCCGGCAAGCGCGGCAATCACCGCCCAGATAATGCCGATAAATGACAGAATCGTGATGAACAGCCCGGCGAAGAACACCATGCGAATCGGTTTGACCGATAGGCTTGTGATGCCGTCGAACGCCAGCCCCAGCATCTTCTTCAGCGGATAGTGGCTTTCGCCCGCAATGCGCTCGTGGCGCTCGTAAGAGACGCTGGTGGACTTGAACCCGACCAGCGGAACCATCCCGCGCAGATACAGGTTTACTTCACGGAATTTCGCCAATTCCTGCAGGGCACGGCTGGAAATCAGGCGGTAATCCGCGTGATTAAAGACAACCTCCGCGCCCATTGCGCTGAGGAGTTTGTAGAAGCCTTCCGCCGTGAAGCGCTTGAAGAACGTGTCGGTATCACGCTTGGAGCGCACGCCGTAGACGATTTCGCAGCCGTCAAGGTACGCATCCACCATCGCGTCCATGGCGTTGATATCGTCCTGCCCGTCGCAGTCGATGCTGATGGTGATGTCGCAGCGGTCTTTCGCCTCCATCAGCCCTGCCCAGACCGCCCTTTGGTGCCCTCGGTTGCGGCTCTGCGCAATGCCTTGGAAGCACGGGTCTTTCGCGGACAGCGCCGTGATAATCTCCCACGTCTTGTCTTTGCTGCCGTCGTTGACGAACAGAATGCGGCTCTCGTCGCTGATTTTTCCCGCATCTGCGAGCTGACGCACCTTGTCGCGGAACATGCCGCTGGTAATCGGCAGTACGCTTTCTTCGTTGTAGCAGGGAATCACAATATACAATACAGGCTTGTGTGCCACGCAGAAACACCTCCAGTATGGTTGATTATGCCTTATTATAGCACATTTTCTCCTGCTTGAACAGGTTCTTTTTGCAACAGCTTCGACGCAATTATTGTTCACAAAATATTTACAAACACTTCCGACATTCGTTACAAAGTCGTGCTATGATACGGAAAGTACTCCAAGAGGGGTGCGGCTATCAAAGGAAGTGTGCTTATGAATCAGGCGGCAATTGGTCAGTATATCGCAGGCAAGCGCACTGCGCAAGGCATGACGCAGGAGCAGCTGGCGCAGAAAATTGGCGTATCGCAGAAATCCTTGATGCGCTGGGAAACGGGCAAACGTCTGCCCGATGCTGACGCAGTGGAAGCGCTCTGCACGGCGCTGGGTATCACCCTGCCGGAACTGCTCAACGGCAAGGATTCGCCGCAGAAGGAAGAAATGCAGCTGACGCATGACGCACAGATGCTTGACCTGCTGCGCCGGATGCAGCGCACAGTCTATGAGCAGCATATTCTCTACGGCGTTCTGCTGATTCTGCTGGGCATCGCGAGCAACGCATTGTCTGCGCTGGTCGGCGGCAGCCATGTCAAGGAATTCTTTTCGGGTGTGCTGATGGGGATGTCCGTTGCGGAAATGCTGGCGGGGGTCGTCATCGTCGCCATCCATGTGATTCACGGAAAATGCGAGGAGTAATTAGCAATTTGAGAAATCATTGCGCATTGAAAAGCGGTCGCGTGACCGCTTTTTTCGTTTTGGGAAATCGCAGAAACATGCCTTTTTTCCTTGACCCCTTCGGCATTCCGATGTATAATAAACAATGGTGTATTAGCGCATTGAGCAGAAAGGGGTGAGTGTCCTGTACGCACAGGTAATTGTGGACATTGTGCATGAGAATGTTGCGCACACGTTTACCTACCGCATTCCGGACGGCATGACGCTCACCGCCGGACAGCGCGTGGAAGTTCCGTTCGGGCGGATGCGCAAGGAGGGGGTCGTCCTCTCCCTGACGCAGGAGACGGACGTGCCGCCGGAAAAGCTCCGCGACATCCTCCGCCCGCTGGAGGATTATGCCGCTATCTGCCCCACGCTGCTGACGCTCGCCCAGCAGATGGCGGACGACGTGCATTGCCCACTGGCGGAAACGCTGCGGCTGATGCTGCCCGCCCAAATGCGCGGTGGACGCATTCAGGTGAAAACGCAGACGGTCGCGCAGGCCGCAAAGCCGCGCGAAATGCTGGAAGCGGCGGCGCAGGCGGAAAAGCGCTCGCCGAAGCGGCGACTGCTGCTGACAGTCTTATCCGACGAGCGGACGCACCCGGTGGAGGAATTGAAGCTGCTTGTCCGCGAACCGCTGCAAGCGCTGCGACAGATAGAAGCAGCGGGGCTAATTGCCCTGCGGGAAGAAGAGGTGCTGCGCCGACCGGGCGGCAATACGCCGGATGCCGCTGTCCCTGACCCGCCCCTCACACCGGGGCAGGAGGAAGCGTTGTCTGTCATGCTGTCGGATTTGCGCAGTGGACAGGGGAAATACCTGCTCCACGGCGTGACGGGCAGCGGCAAAACCGAGGTGTTCATCCGCCTCGTGCGCCAGACGCTTGTGCAGGGGAAATCCGCCATGATTCTCGTGCCGGAAATCGCCCTCACGCCGCAGATGGTCATGTGGTTTCGGGCGCGGTTCGGGGCGGTTGCGGCGGGGCTGCACTCGCGGCTCAGCGCGGGCGAACGCTTTGATGAGTGGCGGCGCATCCGGCGCGGCGACGCACGGGTCGTCATCGGCGCACGGTCAGCGGTGTTCGCGCCGTGCGGGAATTTGGGGCTGATTGTCGTGGATGAGGAGCACGAATCGACGTACATCTCCGACCGTCATCCGCGATATGACGCGCGCGAAGTTGCTATCCGCCGATGCGAAAATGAGCACGCGACGCTTCTGCTTGCCTCCGCTACGCCCAGCATTCTGTCCTTCGCCAGGGCACGGCGCGGGGATTATGTGCTGCTTGAAATGCCCTCCCGCGTCGGCAACCGCCCGATGCCGCAGGTCACGCTGGTGGACATGCGCAAGGAGATGGAGAACGGCAACCGAAGCGTATTTTCCGGGCAATTGGTCGCGGCACTCAAGAACTGCGTCGCGCGCGGCGAACAGGCCATGCTGCTGATGAATCGGCGCGGGTACAACAGCTTCGTCAGCTGCCGAAGCTGCGGTTATGTCGTCAAATGCCCGAACTGCGATGTCGCCATGACCTACCACGTCGTGGGCAGCGGGCAGACCGAGGCAAAACTCCGCTGTCACTACTGCGGATTCGCCGCGCTGCCGCCGAACACCTGCCCGAAATGCGGCAGCAAGTACATCCGCTATTTCGGCGCGGGGACGCAGAAAATCGAGGAAGAATTGAAAAAACTCTTCCCGCAGGAAAACGTCATCCGCATGGATATTGACACGACCTCCGGCAAGGATGGTCACGCAAAGCTGCTCGATGAGTTCCGCTCCGGGCGCGCAAAGCTGCTCGTCGGCACGCAAATGATTGCCAAGGGGCTGGATTTCCCGAAGGTGACGCTGGTGGGCGTGATTGCGGCGGATATGACGCTGAATCTGCCCGACTACCGCGCGCGGGAGCGGACATTCCAGCTGCTGACGCAGGTCGCCGGGCGCGCCGGACGCGGCACACTGCCGGGGCAGGTCATCATCCAGACGTACAAGCCGGAGGATGAGGTGATTCAGACCGCTGCCGCGCAGGACTACCGCGCGTTCTTTGAGCTGGAGTTCGATCGCCGGCGGACGGGGCTGTATCCGCCGTTCACGATTCTGGCGCGCCTGCTGGTGGAGAGCAATTCGCCGCAGAAGGCGCGAGAGGTCGCGGCAATGCTTCATGCGCGGTGCGAGGAGCTGCTTAACGCGCATCCGCTGTGGAAGAAGCGGGCGCTGATGGTGCGGCTTGACCAGCCGAGCATCACGGTTTTGCGCGGAAAAACGCGCTGGCATGTGCTGATGAAGCTGCTGGTGCATCCGGAGACGGAGCAGTTCGCTGCGGCATTGAGCGAGCTGGCGCGGGAGAAGCAGGAGGGCGCGGAGGTGTACTTTGAGTACAACCCCACGACCATGATGTAAATGTGGTTTTATTTCCCTGAAATCGCGTGAATTGTGTGGGTATCCTGTGGATAAACACGCGGAAGCAGTATGCAGATGCGACCAACTCAATCGCGCGAAAGGGTCAAGGGACGAAGTCCCTTGCGGAGTTCAGAGGCAGAGCCTCTGGTGGGGTCAAGGGGCGAAGCCCCTTCGGTTCCCCTTTTATAGGAAGGAGTATTGTAACTTATGGCGATTCGGAAGATTGTGAAGATTGGCGATGATTGCTTGCGGCAGGAGTGCCGGAAGCAGGAGAAGTTTGATTTGCGGCTGAAAATCCTGCTGAAGGATATGGCGGACACGATGTATAAGGCGGAGGGCGTCGGGCTGGCGGCGCCGCAGGTCGGGGTGCTGCGCCGCGTGGTCGTGATTGATGTGGGCGATCAGGGGGACGGGCTGCTGGAACTCATCAACCCCGTCATCACCATGCGCGAGGGCGAGCAGTGCGGGCGCGAAGGCTGCCTGTCGCTGCCGGGACGTCAGGCGGTCGTTACCCGCCCGCGTAAAGTCACCGTGCAGTACCAGAACCGCGACGGCGTGCCTTGCGAAAAGACGGTCGAAGGGCTGTTCGCGCGCGCGGTCTGCCACGAGCTGGATCACCTGGACGGCAAGCTGTACATCGACGTGATGGATCGCGAACTGACGCCGGAGGAAATCGAGGGGCATATCCCGGAGGACGACAACCAGTGAGAATCGTGTTTATGGGTACGCCGGATTTTGCCGTGCCGTCCCTCAAAGCCTTGGTGGAGGGCGGATATTCGGTCGTCGGCGTGGTCACGCAGCCCGACCGCCCCAAGGGGCGCGGCAAGAAGCTCGCCATGTCCCCCGTGAAGGAGTACGCCATCCAACAGGGCATCCCTGTCCTCCAGCCAGAACGCATCAGCCGGGATGGGTATGAGGATTTGCTGAATCTTCACCCCGATTTGTGCGTCACGGCGGCGTTCGGGCAGATTCTCTCGCAGAAAATCCTCGATATTCCGCCGCTGGGGACGATTAACGTCCATGCGTCGCTCCTGCCCAAGCACCGCGGCTCTGCGCCGATTGCGTGGGCAATGGTGCAGGGCGACAAGACCACCGGCGTGACCACCATGATGACTGCGCGCGGCATCGACAACGGCGATATGCTCCTCAAAGCCGAAACGCCGATTGACCCCGCCGAAACGTGCGGCGAACTGACGGCGCGCCTGAGCGAAATCGGCGCGAAGCTGCTGATTGAGACGCTTCAAGCCCTCGAAAATGGGACGCTTGAGCGCATTCCGCAGGACGAAAGCCAAATGACCTACGACCCCAAGCTCGAAAAGGACATGGGCGTTATCGACTGGACGCAGGACGCGGCGGACATTGTGCATCGGATTCACGGCCTGAACCCGTGGCCCGGCTGCACAAGCGCTGCCCCCGGCGGAACGTGGAAGCTCCTGCGCGCCGAAGTTGCGGACATGAGCGGTCAGCCCGGCGAAGTCCTTGCGGCGGATGGCAAGGAAGGGCTGATTGTCGCAGCGGGGAAGAACGCTGTGCGCGTCCGCCAGCTGCAAGTGCCCGGCGGAAAGCCGATGGATGCACGGGATTATCTGCGCGGTCACGCAATGGCCGCTGGAACAATGTTGAAAGAGGATACGGAAAATGAGTGACGAGAATCGACAGGGCAGCGGCAACTTCCGCGCAAACAACGGCGGACAGAAGCGTCCCGCGGGTGGCAATCGCATGAGCGGAAACCGTACTGGCGGCAAAAATTTCGGCGGCAAGAAGCCGTTTAGCGGCGAGAAGCGCTCCTTCGGTGGCAGCAAGCCTGCGTTTGACGGGGAAAAACGCTCTTTTGGTGGGGATAAGCCTGCGTATAACGGCGAAAAACGCTCCTTTGGTGGAAACAAGCCTGCGTATCATGGCGAGAAGCGTTCCTTTGGTGGCGATAAGCCCGCGTACAATGGCGAAAAGCGCGCCTTCGGTGGGGATAAGCCCGCGTATAACGGCGAAAAGCGCGCCTTCCGTGGGGATAAGCACAATGATGGCGACAAACGCCCGGCAAAATCGGGCTTTGGTGGGGAAAAACGCCCGTATGGGGACAAAAAGCCGTCCTTCGGTGGGAAAACGGGATTCCACTCTGCCGAAAAACGCCCCTATGGTGGCAACAATGGGGAACGCCGTCCCTATCCGCCGCGTCCGGCTGCCCCGAAGGTGGAGGGCAGCGACGGTCTGCCCGCGCGCCGTCTCGCGCTCGAAGTCATCCGCGCGGTGACGGAGAACGATGCGTATGCCTCCCTCGTGCTGGACGAGAAGCTGAACAAGTGCACCCTGCCGCTGGTTGACCGCCGTCTGGCGGCGCGGCTGGTGTACGACACGCTGGAGCACCTGCTGACGCTCGACTATGCGCTCAATTCGCTGATGGCGAAGCCCGACACGGACATCAAGCTGCGCAACGTGCTGCGGCTGGGGGCGTGCCAGATTCTGCTGGAAGACCGCATCCCGGAAAGCGCAGCGTGCAACACGTCGGTCGCGCTGTGCAAGGAGCTGGGCATGGAAGGGCTGGCAGGCGTGTGCAACGGCATCCTGCGCAACCTCGTGCGCCAGAAGGACGAAATCAAGTATCCGGACATGGAAACGGAGCCCGTCAAGGCGCTGTCCATTCGGTACAGCGTGCCGGAATGGCTCGTGGAGCGGCTGCTGGCTGACTGGGGCGAGGACGCGGAGAAGTTCATGGGCTTCCATCAGCCGAACGCTGCCATCACCATCCGCCCGAACCTGATGAAGATGGACGAAGCCGCTTTTGAGCAGTTCCTCAATAGCAAGGTCTGGGAAAAGGAAAAGGGGATGCTGCCCTTCTCGTGGCGCATCCGCAACATGGCGGAAATTGCGCATGACGCGGGCTTCGTCGGCGGCAAGTTCTCCATCCAGAGTGAAAGCAGCATGATGGTCTGCCTCGCCGCTGCGCCGAAGAACGGAATGCAGATTCTGGATGCCTGTGCCGCGCCGGGCGGCAAGAGCTGCCTGATGGCGGAAATGATGCAGGGCACGGGGCGCGTGCAGGCGTGGGAGCTGCATCCGCACCGGGCGGATTTGATTGCCGCGCAGGTGCAGCGTCTGGGGCTTGAAAACGTGCGCCCGATGACGCGCGACGCCCTCAAGCACCGCGAAGAGCTGGACGGCACGATGGACATTGTGCTGCTGGATGCGCCGTGTTCGGGGCTTGGCGTGATGAGTGAAAAGCCGGATGTGAAATACCGCGTGACGGCACAGAGCGTCGATGAGCTGGTGCAGCTGCAAAGCAATCTGCTGGACGCGGTCTGCCCGTATGTGAAGAAGGGCGGCACGCTGGTATACTCCACCTGCTCGGTGCTGAAGGACGAAAACGTGCGTCAGGCGGAGAAATTCCTCGCGCGTCACCCGGAATTTGAGCTGCTGCCGCTGCCGGAGACGATTCCGGCTTCCGTGCGGCAGTACGAAACGACCGGCTTGCAGCTCCTGCCGCAGCGCGACGGCATCGAGGGCTTCTATATGTGCCGGATGCGGAGGAAAAAGGCATGACCGAACTGACAGGCATGACGCCGCAGGAGCTGTCCGACTGGTGCAAGGCGCAGGGACTGTCTCTTATACACATCTCCGAGCCCACGAGACACTGAGCGATCTCG
>ENA-UAYF01001247-UAYF01001247.1-human-gut-metagenome-genome-assembly--contig:-NODE-1247-length-11202-cov-10.783350_pt1 | contig 11202 bp, 7 predicted proteins | sample MGYA00244017_ERZ654600 | MGnify/ENA primary metagenome ERZ654600 (study PRJEB26926, sample SAMN06164490) | human gut metagenome | biome: ENVO:00009003; feature: ENVO:2100002; material: ENVO:00002003... | reverse complement strand
GAGATCGCTCAGTGTCTCGTGGGCTCGGAGATGTGTATAAGAGACAGCAGTAGAATAACCTAAAATATAAAATTGCATGAACACCCCCGACGATACAGTATTCAATAAAGCAGAACTGAGTTTATCAAATATGTAACAACAAAAAGTAATTCATTTTTAATTATTTATAGTCATGTATACAAAAAAGAAATGCAAAATTTATGTATTATCAGTGCTACTTTGCACATTTTTTTTCTCGTGCAGCAGTATTGATTTTGAATTACCCCAAGGTCCTCAGGGAACCAATGGCAAATCCGCTTATGAGATATGGAAAGAAGAAGTTGAAACCGGTCATATAAACTGGCCTTCCACCCAAGTTGATTTAGCAGACTTTTTAGTTTATATAAAAGGAGAAAAAGGAGACAAAGGAAAAGATGGAATGTCTGCATACGATCAATGGAAAATCCTGATCACCCAAGGTAATGTCACCAACCCTCATGACCCTTCGCTCATTTGGCCCTCTTCAAAAAATACAGAAGCCGATTTTTGGGATTTTCTTAGCGGAAGAGACGGACAATCACCTCATATTGGTGAAAATGGAAATTGGTATATCGGCAATAAAGACACAGAAATCAAAGCTATCGGCAAAGATGGAAAGAATGGAATTAATGGAAAAGACGGACTTTCCGCTTATGAATTATGGAAACAATCTGTTGCTGACGGCAATATAAATTGGCCCAAAAACCAAACAACAATGGAACATTTCTTTTTATATTTAAAAGGGAAAGATGGTGAAAATGGTATTACTCCACATGTTGGTGAAAATGGTAATTGGTACATTGGCAATCATGATACAAATTTTCCCGCTCAAGGTCAAAAAGGAGAAAATGGTAAAGACGGAGCATCCCCTTATATTGGTCCTAATGGAAACTGGTGGATCAATACATCCGATACAAAAATAAAAGCTCAAGGAGAAAAAGGAAGCGACGGCTTAACCCCTTTCATTAAAGACGGATACTGGTGGATAGGCACATCCAATACAGGGATTGCAGTGCAAGGCCCCAAAGGAGAACAAGGTGATAAAGGAACGGACGGACTTACCCCGGTTATAAAAAATGGGAACTGGTGGATAGGTACTACCGATACAAAAATAAAAGCTCAAGGAGAGAAAGGAGATGATGGCATATCTCCCCATATAGGTAATAACGGAAATTGGTGGATAGGTACTACTGATACAGGAATAAAAGCTCAAGGAGAAAAAGGAGTTAACGGAGCATCTGCATACGAATTATGGGTGAATGATGTCAAAAATGACAAAATCAAAGACAAAAATAATTCAGCATGGGCCAAAGATAAAATTACAATGGCAGATTTCTATACTTACCTCAGTGGAACAAATGGTAACAATGGAAAATCCACTTATGAACTATGGAAAGAAACTGTAGGAACAGGCAATATTAATGATCCTAAAAATCCAGGACAAAAATGGCCTTCTGACAAAGTTTCAGAATATGATTTTTTCAATTATTTAGCCGGTAAAGACGGAATAAACGGAAGCAATGGTTTGTCAGCACATGAACTGTGGAAAAATGACTTAGCTAAACGTTGTGGTACAACAGACGCACTTATCGATCACAAAAATGGTGGAGTATGGAACTGTGAAAAAAATACGTTAAATGATTTTTATGACTATCTACGCGGAAAAGATGGCAAAGACGGAGAAGATGGCAAAGACGGCAAACCCGGAGAACCAGGAAAACCGGGAACAGAAGTTACCATCATTAAGGGTATACCTAATGTTATTGCACAATATTCTCAATCAGAATATGGTGAATATGTACGCACAACTGATGGAGGTGTACTCTATAAAGTATATGATGAAACTGGACAAATCGCACCCAAAGCTCAAGTAAAAGGTATGCCGGGTATCAATGCAGAAAAAACTTACATAACCAATGAAAACGGAGAGTTTATTGTACCTAAAGAAGATTTACCCGAAATACAAGACATAAACTTACGCTGGGGAACGGTAAAAGAAGTAACCCTAGCCGGAAAGACACCGCAAGAATCCGCTAAAAACACATATGTTCCCAATAGAGTACGCATGAGAATGATCCTTCGCGATAATTCAAATTCATTATACGATTATCAGTTTCTATATTTCTATATACAACGAAAAGTTAATCCGGAAGACCAATGGCAAAATATCCCTTCTTATTTACCTAATAGTGGTTCAAGGAATTTAGACGCATATAGAGTCTCTGATAAAAATAATCCCAACAGTATTTTGTCAGACAAAAAATTATATTCAAGCCAAAATTCTAGTTCAAATAATGGAGGATATTATTACTATATTTATACCTATCGGTTCATTCAAGAAAATCCCGGAAAATTCAAAAACAATCAATCTGAATATTGGGATGGAAGTGACGTTTATTACACTGTAAAAGCTAGAGAGCCTTATTATGGAGAAACTTTCCAATGGAATGGTATTTGTTTATTAGCTCCTTATCAAATGGGACCTACGCTAAAAACATTAAAATTAAAAATAATATCCAATGGAGAAGCACCCAGTTTCTCATCTGCAGAAGGTGAATTGGATTTTTCAAAAATAGACTTTACAAGAATTTACAAATCATCGACCACACGTGTCGTTAAAGAAAATGGAATGGACTATGTAGAACCGATAGCTTATACTGAAGAAGAAGCCAACAAACTTAAAATGGCATATATCACATTCAGATATACCTCAACAGCTGGTTCACAAGAAGCATCAAGTTCTAATAACAGATCTTCTGCAGAAGTTCCAACGTTCAAAGTATTCGCACCGTTTTTAAATTCATCCATATACATTGACAATGGCAATAGTTCATATTTCTATAGATATTATCAAGGTTATCTCCGAAAAGGAAAGGATGAAAAAACATTTATTATTGAAAACTATAACAGCTCTTATGAGTTGCCCGAAGTACAAGTTATCTATGAAGAATAAAAATATGAAGAAAATATATATACATAAAATCCATCTCATACTATGCTTTACCTCAGTATTATGTTTCGGTTTACCTATAAATGCACAAAAAAGCGCAAAGAATGGAACAACCGATAATAATAAAAAAGCATGGGAAATAGGTATAGGCGCAACCGGACTTCAAATGACACGTTTTAATGTTATTAATTTCCATACTAATAATAAAGGCGGTTACACTGTAGGTACTAACAAAAAAGATTTCATTTTCGGAGGAAATCTATATTTTGCTCGTGAACTTAACTCTCATTTTTATCTAGATTTACAAGGAACATTAGACTACAGTTCCGATCCTGTCCGTAACGGTAAGGAATCAAGATGGCTAGGTATGACAGGAATCGGTTTACAGTGGCGCCTAGGTGAATATTTCCATTCAAATTATATTGATCCTTTTCTTCGAATGGGGGTCAACTATATGTACAAGAATTTTAAGATCAATTATAAGGGGATGGAAGAATTCAACAGTGAGGAGATGGGATGGAATCTGTCAAATGATTATACTAAAGAAGGGAAGGATAAACAAAATCTTATCCCTATTTCATTGGGAATAGGCGTGAATATGTGGCTTAATGACAACATTGGCATAGGACTCCAAGGAGACTATCTCATCATGCCATACAAACATATAGCCAATTCATGGCAAGGAAGCATTCGATTGATGTGGCGCATTGGTGGTAAATCCCTAAAAGTCAAACCGGAAATTCAATATGTGGAAAAAATCATAGAAAAAGAAATAGAAAAACCTATAATCATGAAACAAATTGTAGAGACTCCAAACCAGCCCAATGTTTTATGTGATTTATTCAACAATATCTATTTTGAGTTTGATAAAACAGAAATAACTCCTAAAGCAGCTACTATCATTGATGAAATAGCTCAAATTATGCTGACAGACACAAGCAAAAAATATCTCATTACAGGATGTACTGATGCAAAAGGATCATCACAATACAATATGGAACTATCCCAAAAACGTGCAGACGCTGTAGTCAATGCACTTATAAAGAAAGGAGTTCCCAATAAAATGTTAAAAGCAAAAGGAGTGGGCGCAAAAATATCTTATGCATCTCAGAATGCTCCCAACGAAATACGAGAAGGAGATCGTAAAATTATAGTTCAAATCGTTACAAATATGGATTATTGGAATTATATACCATAAAAAAATTTCCCCTCTATCAAAACGGCATATATTCCTATATCGTGGAATATAGCCGTTTTGCATGTTTCTAAGAAAAGTTCGAACCATGTATACCCTCATACCCTCACTGCATATATAACAGGTTTATTATAAACTATTTATGTAGTAAGGATAAAAATACTTGCTCTTATTCATGTTCTCATACTCTCACAACGTTTTGAAGCATATTTTTACATAACATCCTTGTTTTCAGCTATATATTCTTTTTTTATAAATTGTTTCGGCTTGATATAAAGTAGGGTATTTTAGGCTTTTTCCCCACAAAAAGTACACATGAAAAGTTTGTACCTCCACAGAATGACGGTTTACGATGTATTGGCAGCAATAAAAAAGATCAAGACGTTTTTAAAAAAGTTCCTGTTATTTTTTAAAAAGGTCGTCTTCTTTTTTGAAAAGTTCTTGATCTTTTAAAAAACACTTTTTGGGCATGAGGATATCACATATGTACGCATAAGACTGTACGTACACATATATAACCCTGCACATACGTATGTATAGTTCCATGCAAAAGTATGCTTTCTGATGCGAAATGAAAACAGCTTTGCAACACTCTCCATATTTTACAGGTGATCCGTAATAAGGTACACCGAAAGAATACTTTGATATGCCTATTTTTACTATACATCAAAAAATAAAAAATCCCCGTAAAGTATTAATTTACAGGGATTTTCTTTGTTTTACAATTCTTTCCAGCGGAGAGACAGGGTTTTGAACCTATAACTCTAACCGCTTATGTGTCAGCTACTTTACTTTCAAAATTTCAAATAGGTAACGAAACAGTAACGATTTTCAACCGTTAAGCCTGTCCGACTTTGACCGCTGTTTGTCTGCCTAACTTTCGGGTTCAAAGATAACGCTTCCTTTTGAAATACGCAAATCATTGAAAATAAATATTCTGTGGTTAGTGCAAGGTGCAAGCTATATATATAAATATAGACTTGCACCTTGCACTAACTGGGAAATAATTATTATCAGATATTTGCGTGAATCAAAAACAAATTGTATCTTTGAACCGAAGTTTTAGGCAGACAACTAAAAGCCAAGAGCAGACAAAATTCAGTCTTTTTTGTAACCTAAGTTGTACCCCCTAAGGCATTGACATTTTGATAATGAATTGAATTTCAAGGATATAGGAGAGCAGGTTCATAACCCTGTCTCTCTCCGCTGAACGTTACGGACAAAACCGGACAACGAACAGACAAGTCCCACAAATTCAATGATTTGTGGGACTTTTTTTATTCCCTTGTGTCTGCCTTAATGTACATTTTTTCGCCCCTAAAAGACAATGTTTCTAACCTAACTCGTACCCCCGACAAACAAAATCAAAAAGGGGGTACAGATAGTCGGAAATTGGCGAACTTCTGTCGGTGTTTGGCGAGCCTGCATAAAACTCATTTTTAAACAATTACAGTATTTTTGTAACTAAAAAGTGAGTATATGAAATCGACATTCAACATTTGCTTTTACGCAAAGAAAGACAAACAGAAAGCGAGCGGTGCGTACCCCCTTTTCGCCCGTATCACAGTGGACGGTGTGGCAAGCCGTTTTAATACCAAATTGGATGTGCTGCCTGAAATGTGGGACGGTAAGGTGTAAATACCAAATGAAAAATGCACCACATACTAATTGAAAAGTGCACCAGAAGAAGAGTGTCCAAAGGAATAAAAGAAATCAGAATTAATCACCAGCAAGCATTAAATTTTGAGTTTCTTTAACTCTGAAGGACTGCCCAGCCATGTTTATAAGAAAAGCTTTATGGGTAAGTCTGTCTACCATGGCCGCGACAAGTACTTTGTCCTTGACAATTTCTCCCCATCTGTTAAAGGCCAAATTGGTAGTTATAATAGTAGCCTTCTTTCCTGCCCTGAGTGATAAATGATTAAAAAGCAGTTCACCTCCTTCCTTATCGCAACTGACATATCCAAACTCATCACAAATAACCAAATCGTACTTTTCAAACCTCAGTTCAAACTGTCGTAGAGTTTTCAAGGATTTACATTCCCGGATATGTGTCAGCAGATGTGGGACAGAAGTAAAATAGACACTGTATCCATTGCGACAGGCCTCAATCCCTAAAGCAGTGGCAATGTGTGTTTTTCCGGTACCGGGACTTCCATAAAGTACAATGTTTCTCCCTTCCCGGATAAAATCCAGTGTTTCAAGTTGTGGCAGTACGATTCTGGCATCTTCGGGTAATTCCTCCCGGACAATTTCCTGCAGATACTTCAACTGTGGAAACCCGGCCCATCGTATCCGCTGCCGAACCCGGGCTTCGATACGCCGCTCATATTCTCTTTTTAACCACTCGCTCAGAAAGATCCGGTAGGACCACTTCTCTTGTGTGGCCAGCGTGATTAAATCCTGAACTTCATCATAAGATTGCAACAGTTTCATTTCTTTCATATACTCTTGCAACCGGTCATTGCATACGGTTCTATTTTCCATTTCTATTCTATTGATTATAAATGTTGTCCAACTGTATTTTCCATTATATGCGTAATAGCATTCAACAACTCACAGGCATTTTCTTCAATACGACAAGCCTGTTCAGTATCTTCCGACTTTACTTCCGGAAAAAGATTTGTACTTTCTCCAAGGGTATGTAATAGCAGTTTAATTTGATCCGCCGAGATTCTTCTGCTCACTTTCCGGACCTGCTCTTCATAGACTTTTTGTATGTCGGAATAAGTAAAACCATGTTCCTTGGCATACAATAAAAGCAGGATAAAATCCTTGGCATTATCCTTAAAATGAAGGTTGTAAATCTTTTGTATGCACTCGGGGACTTGCCTTAGAGCGACAGATCCGTTCAAAGCACCCGGCTTGCGAATCAATGTATTCAGGTAGTGTTCTAACCGAACGCTCCACCGGCCACCGGTATAAAAGCGTTCATGAACGGCTACCTTTTCTCTCCGATAAAATATGATGAGTTTTTCACTGTAAATCCTGACTGAAACACATTGTCCGACCAATGTATCGGGAACGGAGTAGTGGGAACCCTTCATACAGATAGTAGACCACTTGGTCACCTTGTATTCGGCCAGTTCAAAACATCCCATGTCACGGTTGTAAGGCTGAAAAGCCTTCAGATCGGCTTCAAAGCATTCTTGCTTGTTTTCTGTGGAGAGGCTGGCGGCTTCCCTGTTCAATGATTCACAAACCCTGGTAAGATGTTCCTGGGCGGCAGCAATGGATTGGAAGGAAAGGTTCAGAGAGAAGGCTTTACGCCGTACGTATTCTACGCTGCGTTCCACATGGCCTTTTTCCCAACCGGCACGGATATTGCAGAAACGAAAATGGAAACGGTAAAAAGCAGAAAGCCGCAACAAGGCATCCGTCGGACTTTTCTGACTTCCACAAAACTCCTTGACTGCCACACGCATATTGTCATAAACCAGCACCCCGGGAACGCCTCCCGCCCAACGGAAGAAGTTCCGGTGGGCCTCCATGAAAGCCAATGTGTTTTGATGGCGGAACAAGCAGGCAAAACGGCCATTGCTGTGAGCCAGGGTAAACACGGCAAGGAAGAAACGTTGAAGTTTTCCCTGGTAGTGCAGCTTGACTTCACCCCAGTCAAATTCGCAGACTTCTCCCGGATTGTAATACTGACGTATAAAAGCCTCCTTACCTGATTCTTTTTTATCCTTTTCCAATGAATACATATACCTGCATATACTTTGGTAACTCACTTTATATCCCCTGGAAACAACCAGGTCATAAACGTCTTTCTTCAGCATGCATTGTTTCTTTAAGCCGGAACTTCGCTTCCTCTCATTTTCCTTTATACACTTATGTACCAGTTCAATAACCTCCGGTATCAGTACCCGTTTTTTCCGTGTTCCTACATCATAAACGGGAGGTTTGGATAATAAGGCCTCGAGAGAACCGTCCGGATCTTCCTGTTGTAAAGCTGTTTCGTATTCGGCTATCACTTTCGTAATGGTCCTACGGTTCAAGTGTAATTGGCGTGCTATGGCCCGCCTGCTTAACTTATTGACACGGTAGAGTGTTATGATTGTCTGTTTGTCGATCATACTTATCATTGTTTTCCTTTCGCTTCTTTGATAAATAAAGCAAAGGAATAAATTAAATTAATGTTAATATCTTATGGGCTTAATATTTATTCTGGATTCCGTTTTTACTCCTTTAAGTGGTGCACTTTTCAATTGGTGTGGTGGTGCATTTTTCAATTAGTATATACAGAAGTGACAGCAATGACCTTCTGGGCGAGCTGTGAATAGAAATGCTCCTCGCTACGTACATTGAACAGGTCAATATGACAGATTCGGAGGTTGCTATCCTGCGCCATCGCTAACTTTGCAGCCTTATTTACAAGCGAACTTTTACCCCAACGGCGAGGAGAGATAATAATCGTGTTGATTAACGACGTAAAGTTCTGAACCAGGTCGGATGTTTCTTTCTCACGGTCGGTAAAATTCTTCTCGGTTGCAATTTTTCCAAATATAAACGGAGTTTCCATAACGCTCTATTTTGATTTACGTCACAAATATAACACATAAAATGTAACTACAAAAAATGTTGCAACAAAAAGTGTATATACATTTATTGTAGTATTTTGCTGATTGGTGTTATCTATACATAAATATCAGGATAAAAGTTGTACAATCATAATGAATTTCGCTTTCTAGCAAGAAACAATTTTAGGCAAAAAAAAATCAGCTCTTACACAGACCTTGAAAACTGTTGAAATCCTCGTTATTAATTCCTATTTTCATGCTGATAAATTAATTGAATCACTAATATGAATCAATTAAATCACATAGGTGATGCAATCAATTCATTACAGTGATTTAATTACATCACATAGGTGAATTAATTAATATATAGTAGGAAAATGAGGAATTGTTCTTCTCATCGGTGTAAATGAATCTCTCTTTTGAGAAATAAACATCGGCTGTTACGGTACTGCAGATGGATAGATAGTAATAAATTTACTCAAGGGTAAGAGCTTTTACTTGCCATATGCTTCACCTGTTTTTCTCATGTGTTTTTTTCTGAAGTCGGCAAGCCTTACATTCCATGTTTCAATGCCATCCTTCAATTCTGTTTTCTCACCAAATATTAAATCCAGGATATATCTGGGCTGTTTTCCTCCCTGAGTCATACTCATAATACATGAAGAGCAATAAACCACCACATCATTACAAGGCATTTCTGATGCTCTGCTAATCATAAAAGATTTTACCTTGTCTATATCTGTCTTTCCGTACAATGTCTGGCCGCAGCATTTTGCTTTTATACCACTCCTCTCCGGTTCAACAAGTGTGATATTCATTTTTTCCAGCAATTTCCTTATAGTAGCCTGAGTTTTCGGTATGATACGCGAAGAACAAGTATCCTGAATACTCATCTTCACACCTCCATAATCCGGAAAGATAAAATCATTACTTTCTGCCAGGACATCAAGGAAAAACTCCACATGGCAATCCGAGTACATATTGGCATACTTCAAGGCACAGGTTACACATGGTGTTATAATATGTGTGCCTTTTTCAAAAAAAGGTTTGGTAAAACAACATTCCAGCATGGTATCCACTTTACCATATCTGTCTTCAATTATTTCTTTCAGTTTATCGGAGAGATGTGGTTTATAAGACATTAAAGCACATCCTGGAGCATATAAATATTTCATGTTATTATTTATTATATAATCAAATTTGTGATACGGCAATGACAAATATATGAACAAGCATAACGGTCAGGCTTTTTTTAGCCTGACCGCAAACAAGAAATAACAGTAACACTGTCTTTAGAAGTCTATTTTCTCGCCTTCATACAAAGCAATGTACAGCTTTTCAATATCTTCTACAGAAGTCTTTCTTGGATTGAAAGATGTACAAACATCTTTATAAGCATTTTCAGCCATACGATGAACCTCCTTCATCCAAACATCTTTCTCTATACCATATTCTCTGATAGAAGCAGGAACATAAGTCTCTTTTTTCAAATCTTCTACAGCCTTTATGAAATCACAAGTGGTTGATAACCCGATTAGTTTAGCAAGATCCTCAAAACGGTTTGTAACTTTAGAGTTATAACGCATGACATTAGGAAGAGCCAAAGCGTTTGCACGACCATGAGGAATACCAAAAACACCACCCATCTGATGAGCCATAGAATGAACGATACCCAGCCAGGCATTCGTGAATGCATAACCAGCTAAAGCCGCTGCATCATGCATATTCTGACGTATATTACCGTCTTCCGGATTTTCAACAGCTTTTTTCAAGTTAGAGAAAATAAGCTGGATGCTACCTTTTGCAAATGCATCTGCATAGTTGTCATCAACATTTGAAGTGTATGCCTCAATTGCGTGAGTCAAGGCATCCATACCTGTATTTGCCGTAATATCTGCAGGCATTGATTGGCAAAGGTCACCATCAACAATTGCAATGTCAGGCTGAAGATCATGAGAAGCCAACGGATATTTCACACCTTTCTCACGGTCTGTAATGACAGCCAGTGACGTCGTCTCAGTTCCGGTACCGCTGGTTGACGGTATCGCAGCAAAACGAGCCTTGTTTCTCAAGGAAGGTATAGCAAATGGTGTAATCATTTGTTCAAATGAAATATCCGGATGTTCATAAATCACCCACATCGCTTTTGCCGCATCTATTGCCGAGGTTCCTCCCAGACCAATAATCCAATCTGGTTGAAATTCAGCTATGAAAGCAGCTCCACGTCTTACAGTTTCAATTGACGGGTCCGGCTCTACACCTTCGAATACTTTGAACTCTACACCTTTTCCCATTAATATGGATTCAGTGCGCTGAAGACTTCCATTTCTTGTGGTAGATCCTTTACCTGTCACAATAACAGCCTTTTTACAATCAATGTTCTTCAGTTCATCTAAAGAACCACTACCATGGAACAAAGTTCCAGATCCATACAATTTTGCCATAATACTAATTCTTTAAAGTGATTAATTGCTGTCTCTTATACACATCTCCGAGCCCACGAGACACTGAGCGATCTC
>ENA-UAYF01001240-UAYF01001240.1-human-gut-metagenome-genome-assembly--contig:-NODE-1240-length-11252-cov-3.919175_pt1 | contig 11252 bp, 7 predicted proteins | sample MGYA00244017_ERZ654600 | MGnify/ENA primary metagenome ERZ654600 (study PRJEB26926, sample SAMN06164490) | human gut metagenome | biome: ENVO:00009003; feature: ENVO:2100002; material: ENVO:00002003... | reverse complement strand
GTATAAGAGACAGGGGAAAAGGGCTTCGGCCTCGATCTGTAAGGAGGAACGAACGATGAAGCAAGTCACCGGCGGCGTGTGCGCCGCACAGGGTTTTTCCGCCGCAGGCATCCACTGCGGCATCCGCAGAAATCAGTCCAAGCGCGACCTCGCGCTCATCTACAGCGCCGTCCCGGCCAGCGCCGCGGCGGTCTATACATCGAACCTCGTCAAGGGCGCGCCCCTGACCGTGACGAAGGCGCACCTGGCTGACGGCAAGGCCCAGGCCGTGATCTGCAACAGCGGCAACGCCAACACCTGCAACGCTGACGGCGTCGCCGTCGCCGAGGAGATGAGCGCGCTCACGGCGGCGCAGCTGCACATCGCGCCGCAGGACGTCATCGTCGCGTCCACGGGCGTGATCGGCCAGCCGCTCGATCTCACGCCCATCCGCTCCGGCCTGCCGCAGCTCGCCGCCGCGCTCGGCGACCACTCCGACCAGGCGGCCGAGGGCATCATGACCACCGACACGCACCCGAAGGAGATCGCCGTGCAGTTCACCGCCGGCGGCAGGACCTGCACGATCGGCGGCATCGCCAAGGGCTCGGGCATGATCCACCCGAACCTTGCGACCATGCTCGTCTTCCTCACGACGGACTGCGCCGTCAGCCCCGCCATGCTGCAGGCCGCGCTCTCCGGAGACGTGCAGGACACGTTCAACATGGTCAGCATCGACGGCGACACGTCCACGAACGACATGGTCGCCGTGCTGGCAAACGGCCTCGCCGGCAATGCCGAGATCACCGCGCCCGGCGCGGACTTCACGGCGTTTTGCAGCGCGCTCAACAGCGTGACCGTCTGGCTCTGCCGCCAGATCGCGGGCGATGGCGAGGGCGCGACGCGCCTGCTCGAGTGCTGCGTCACCGGTGCTGCTGACCACGGCACCGCGAAAACCGTGGCCAAGAGCATCATCTGCTCGTCGCTCGTCAAGGCCGCCATGTTCGGCGCGGACGCCAACTGGGGCCGCGTGCTGTGCGCCATCGGCTACAGCGGCGCTCCTGTAAACGTGCACAAGGTGGACGTCGCCTTCCGCTCGGCGGCCGGCACGGTGCGCGTGTGCGTCGACGGCGCGGGCATTCCGTTTTCCGAGGAGGAAGCCAAAAAGGTCCTGCTCGAAAAGGAGATCGAGATCCTCGTCGACCTCAAGTCCGGCGACGAGGGTGCGACCGCCTGGGGCTGCGACCTGACGTATGACTATGTGAAGATCAACGGCGACTACCGCACCTGAACCGGGAGGAACACCATCATGGACATTACGAATCCGCAGCGCGCGAAGGTACTCGTCCACGCGCTGCCCTACATACAGGAATACAGCGGCAAGATCGTCGTCATCAAATACGGCGGCAACGCCATGATCAGCGCCAAGCTCAAAGACTCCGTCATGCGCGACATCGTGCTGCTGTCGCTCATCGGGGTGAAGGTCGTGCTCGTGCACGGCGGCGGGCCCGAGATCACGGAAACGCTCGAAAAACTCGGCAAGCAGACGCAGTTTGTCGACGGCCTGCGCGTCACGGACGCGGAGACGGCCGACGTCGTGCAGATGGTCCTCGCCGGGAAGATCAACAAGACGCTCGTCAACCTCATCGGCCACAAGGGCGGCCGGGCGATCGGCCTGTCCGGCATCGATGGGCAGATGATCCAGGCGCGCGTGCGCGATGAGCGCCTCGGCTACGTGGGCGAGATCACGAAGGTCGACGTGCGTCCCATCCTCGATGTGATCGACAAGGGCTACATCCCCGTCGTGTCCACCGTCGGGTGCGACACGCAGGGCCACGTCTACAACATCAACGCCGACACGGCGGCCGCGCGCATCGCGGGCGAGCTGGGGGCCGAGAGCCTCATCGCCATGACCGACATCAGCGGCATCCTGCGCGACAAGGACGACCCCTCCACGCTCATCCCCGTCATCCACACGGCGGACGCGCTGCAGCTCATCGAGTCCGGCGTCATCAACGGCGGCATGCTGCCGAAAGTGACCTGCTGCATCGACGCCATCCGCTGGGGCGTGCACCGCGTCTTTATCATCGACGGCCGCGTGCCGCACGCCATCCTGATCGAAATGCTGACAAACGAAGGCATCGGCACCATGTTCGTTGCCGGGCAAGGAGGAAAAACAGATGAACATTCCGCAACTTGACAGTACCTATATCGCCAACACTTACGCCCGCTTCCCCGTGACGATCGCGCGCGGCAAGGGCTCGCTCGTCTGGGACGCAGACGACAAGGTCTATATCGACATGGCGACGGGCATCGCCGTCAACAGCTTCGGCATTGCCGACCCCGCGTGGATCCGCGCCGTGACCGAGCAGCTGTGCACCGTGCAGCACGCCTCGAACCTGTACTACACCGCGCCCGACGCGCAGCTGGCGCAGCTGCTGTGCGAGAAGACCGGCATGAAGAAGGTCTTCTTCTCCAACTCCGGCGCGGAGGCCAACGAGTGCGCCATCAAGGCCGCGCGCAAGTACGCCGCCGACCACAAAGGCCCGGAGTACCACACCATCATCACGCTCAAAAACAGCTTCCACGGCCGCACGATCACAACGCTCGCCGCGACCGGGCAGGACGTGTTCCACCACGACTTTCTGCCGCTGACGGAGGGCTTTGCCTACGCCGAGGCGAATAACCTCGACGATCTCAAGGCGCAGGTCGCCGCGCACAAGTGCGCCGCCATCATGATGGAGGTCGTGCAGGGCGAGGGCGGCGTCATCCCGCTGACGCAGGAATTTGTCAAAGGTGCTGCCCAGCTCGCCGCCGAGCAGGACCTGCTGCTCATCTGCGACGAGGTGCAGATCGGCAACGGCCGCAGCGGCAAGCTCTACGGCTACATGCACTACGGCATCACGCCGGACATCGTCTCCACGGCCAAGGGCCTCGGCGGCGGTCTGCCGCTGGGCGCGACGCTGCTCGGCGAGAAAGTGCAGGACGTGCTCACCCCCGGCAGCCACGGCTCTACCTTCGGCGGCAACCCCGTCTGCTGCGCCGGCGCGCTGAGCATTCTGCACCGGCTCGACGGCCCGCTGCTGCAGTCCGTGCAGGAAAAGTCCGACTTCATCGTCAAGGCTCTCACCGGCGCCAAGGGCGTCAGGAGCGTCACGGGCCTGGGCCTGATGCTCGGTGTGGAGACCGAGCGCCCGGTCAAGGACGTCATCAGTGAATGCATGGCGCGCGGCGTGCTCGTCATCTCGGCAAAGAACAAGGTGCGCCTGCTGCCGGCGCTCAACATCCCCATGGCACAGCTCGAGCAGGCGGTCAGCGTGCTCAAAGACGTCTGCGCCGGAGAATAAGGAGGAACACCGTCATGAATCTCAAAGGCAACGATTTTCTCAAGCTGCTCGACTACACCCCCGAGCAGATCGACTATCTGCTCCGGCTCGCCGCCCAGCTCAAGGCCGAGAAAAAGGCCGGCATCCCGCACCGCCTGTGCGAGGGCAAAAACGTCGCGCTCATCTTTGAAAAGACGAGCACGCGCACGCGCAGCAGCTTCGAGGTCGCGGCGCACGATCTGGGCATGGGCAGCACGTATCTCGACTCCACCGGCTCGCAGATCGGCAAGAAGGAGAGCATCGCCGACACGGCGCGCGTGCTCTCGGGCATGTTCGACGGCATCGAGTACCGCGGCTTCGGCCAGTGCATCGTCGAGGAGCTGGCGCAGTACGCCTCCGTCCCGGTCTGGAACGGCCTGACGGATGAGTTCCACCCGACGCAGATCCTCGCGGACTTTCTGACCATCCGGGAGCACTTCGGCTCGCTGGAGAACATCCACCTCGTCTACATGGGCGATGCGCGCTTCAACATGGGCAACTCCCTCATGGTCGGCTGCGCGAAGATGGGCTTGCACTTCACGGCCTGCGCGCCCGAGGGCTACTTCCCCGATGCGCAGCTCGTCGCCGAGTGTCAGGCCATCGCGGCGCAGACGGGCGCGACGCTCGACTTCATCTCCGACCCCGCTGCGGCCGTGCAGGGCGCGAACGTGATCTATACCGACATCTGGGTCTCCATGGGCGAACCCGAGAGCGTCTGGGCCGAGCGCATTGCCGCGCTCGCACCGTATCAGGTCAACGCGGCGCTTATGGCCAAGGCCGACCCCAACGCCATCTTCATGCACTGCCTGCCGGCGTATCACGACAAAAAGACCGCCATCGGCAACGAGATGTGCACGCGCTTCGGCCGCGAGGCGATGGAGGTCACGGACGATGTGTTTGAAAGCGCGCAGTCGGTCGTGTTCCAGGAGGCCGAAAACCGCATGCACACCATCAAGGCCGTCATGGCGGCGACGCTTGCGGAGATCGAGCTATGAAGCGCTATCTCGTACTCGAAAACGGCGAGGTCTTTGCGGGCCTCGCTTTCGGCGCACCGTGCGACACGGTGGGCGAGCTGGTGTTCACCACCGGCATGAACGGCTACATCGAGACGCTCACCGACCCGAGCTACTGCGGCCAGATCGTGCTGCAGACGTTCCCGCTCATCGGCAACTACGGCATCATCCCGGCCGATTTTGAGGGCAAGTGCTGCGTGCGCGGCTATGTCGTGCGCGAGCAGTGCCAAACGCCGTCGAACTTCCGGTGCGAGGAAACGCTCGACGCATTTTTGAAAGCCAACAACATCCCCGGCATCGCCGGCATCGACACCCGCGCCGTCACGCGCATCCTGCGCGAGGCCGGCACGATGAACGCTGCCATCTGCGACACGGTGCCGGACGATCTTGCGCCCCTGCGCGCCTACCGCATCACGGACCCCGTGCCGCAGGTGACAACGCCGGAGCCCTACACCCTCCAGCCGGAGGGGAGCGTGCTGCACCGCGTGGCGCTCATCGACTACGGCGCCAAGCGCAACATCGCGCGCGAGCTCTGCCGCCGCGGCTGCGCCGTGACGGTGCTGCCCTGCTCTGCCAAAGCGAAGGATATCCTCGCCGCCGGGTATGACGGCGTCATGCTCTCCAACGGCCCCGGCGACCCGACGGACAACGTCGACCAGATCGCGGAGATCGCCAAGCTCTTCGGCCGCATCCCGATGTTCGGCATCTGCCTCGGCCACCAGCTCATGGCGCTGGCGCAGGGCGGCAGCACCGTGAAGCTCAAATACGGCCACCGCGGCGTGAACCAGCCGGCGCGCGACGTGTGCGGCACGCGCACGTTCCTCACCAGCCAGAACCACGGCTACGCCGTCGTGCCCGAGAGCGTGAAGACCGGCGTCATCCGCTACATCAACGCCAACGACGGCACGTGCGAGGGCGTGGACTACCCCGACCTGCGGGCCTTTTCCGTGCAGTTTCACCCCGAGGCGTGCTCGGGCCCGCACGACACGGCCTTTCTCTTCGACCGATTCTGTGACCTGATGGGAGGTGCGCACCATGCCGATTGATTCCAGCATCCGCAAAGTCATGGTCATCGGCTCCGGCCCGATCGTGATCGGTCAGGCGGCGGAGTTTGACTATGCCGGCGCGCAGGCGTGCCGCGTGCTGCACGACGCGGGCGTGAACGTCGTGCTCGTCAACTCCAACCCCGCGACGATCATGACCGACAAGGCCCTCGCGGATGAGATTTATCTTGAGCCGCTCACGCTGACCTCCGTCAAGCGCATCATTGAAAAGGAGCAGCCAGACAGTCTTCTCGCCGGTCTCGGCGGCCAGACGGGCCTGACGCTGGCGATGGAGCTCGACAAGGAGGGCTTTTTGCAGCAGCACAACGTCCGCCTCATCGGCACGAACGCCAAAGCCATCGACAAGGCCGAGGACCGCGAGCTCTTCAAGGAGACCATGGCCGCCATCGGCGAGCCGACCATCCCCTCCGGCATCGCCAACACCGTGGCGGAGGCGCTCACCGTAGCAGACCGCATCGGCTACCCCGTCATCATCCGCCCGGCGTTCACGCTCGGCGGCGCGGGCGGCGGCGTGGCCTACAGCCCGGAGGAACTCACCGTCGCTGCGCAGACCGGCCTCGATGCGTCCCCGATCACGCAGATCCTCGTCGAGCGCTACATCTACGGCTGGAAAGAGATCGAGTTTGAGACCATGCGCGACGGCGTAGGCAACGTCATCGCCGTGTGCAGCATGGAAAACTTCGACCCCGTCGGCGTGCACACCGGCGACAGCATCGTCGTCGCCCCGGCGCTGACGCTCTCGGACAAGGAGTTTCAGATGCTGCGCAGCGCGGCGCTGAACATCATCTCCGCGCTCGATATCGTCGGCGGCTGCAACTGCCAGTTCGCGCTCAACCCCGACAGCTTTGAGTACGCCGTCATCGAGGTCAACCCCCGCGTGTCGCGCTCGTCGGCGCTCGCGTCGAAGGCGACCGGCTACCCGATCGCCAAGATCACGACGAAGATCGCCCTCGGCTACACGCTCGATGAAATTCAAAACGACATCACCGGCAAGACCTGCGCCTGCTTCGAGCCCGCGCTGGACTACGTCGTCGTGAAGTTCCCCAAGTGGCCGTTTGACAAGTTCGTCGGCGCGTCCCGCCGCCTCGGCACGCAGATGAAAGCCACCGGCGAGGTCATGGCCATCGGCACGAACTTTGAAAGCGCGCTGCTCAAGGCCGTGCGCGGCGCCGAGATCCATCTCGACACGCTGCACGCCAAACCGCTGTCTGACCGCCCGGTGCGCGACCGGCTCGCCGACTGCGACGATCACCGCCTGTTCACCGTCTTTGAGGCGCTGTGCAGCGGCGTGTCCATCGACGAGATCCACGACATCACCCGCATCGACCGCTGGTTTTTGTCCCGGCTGCAAAACCTCGTGGACTACGAGGCGAGCATTCAAAACGGCCTGACGCCGGAGCTTTATCAGCGCGGCAAGTACCTCGGCTATCCGGACGCGGCGCTGCGCCGCCTGTCCGGCAGCGAGACGCTGCCCCCCTTCCGCGCGGGCTACAAGATGGTCGACACCTGCGCCGCCGAATTTGACGCGCAGACGCCGTATTTCTACGCCAGCGCGGACGCGCGCTGCGAGGCGCGCACCTTCCCGCGCAGCGGCAAGCCTGTCGTCATGGTGCTCGGCTCCGGGCCGATCCGCATCGGCCAGGGCATCGAGTTTGACTATTCGTCCGTCCACTGCGTGTGGACGCTCAAGGCCATGGGCTATGACGTCGTCATCGTCAACAACAACCCCGAGACCGTCTCCACGGACTACGACACCGCCGACCGGCTGTATTTCGAGCCGCTCACGGCTGAGGACGTGCTGCAGATCATCGACGTGGAGCAGCCCGTCGGCGTCGTAGTCGCCTTCGGCGGCCAGACCGCCATCGCGCTCACGCAGACGCTCGACCGCCACGGCATCCGCATCCTCGGCACCTCGGCCGAGGGCATCGACATCGCCGAGGACCGCGAGCGGTTTGACGAGCTGCTCGAGCGCTTCCACATCTCCCGCCCGAAGGGCATGGGCGTGCAGACGCTGCCCGAGGCCCTGCACGCCGCGCAGACGCTCGGCTACCCCGTGCTGCTGCGCCCGTCGTACGTCATCGGCGGCCAGAACATGAAGATCGTCCACGACGACGCCGAGGTCACGACGTACATGCAGCGCATCCTCGCGCAGGGCATCGACAACCCCGTGCTCGTGGACAAGTACATGATGGGCACGGAGCTGGAGGTGGACGTCATCTCCGACGGCACGGACGTGCTCATTCCCGGCATCATGGAGCACATCGAGCGCGCCGGCGTGCACAGCGGCGACTCCATCGCCGTCTACCCGCCGTACAACCTCAACGACATGATGACAGACAAGATCGTCGACAGCTCGCGCAAGCTCGCCCTCGCGCTCGGCACGAAGGGGCTTGTGAACATCCAGTACCTCATCTGGGAAAACGAGCTCTACGTCATCGAGGTCAACCCCCGCGCCTCGCGCACCGTGCCGTACATCAGCAAGGTCACGGGCGTGCCGATGGTGGACGTGGCATCGCGCGTCATGCTCGGCGCGCCGCTGGCTGGCCTCGGCTACGGCACCGGCCTGCACCCCATCCCGCCGTATTACGCGGTCAAGGTGCCGGTGTTCTCGTTTGAAAAGCTCGGCGACGTCAACGCCTACCTCGGCCCGGAGATGAAGTCCACGGGCGAGGTGCTCGGCCTCGGCAAGACGATGCAGGAGGCGCTGTTCAAGGGCCTGACCTCGGCCGGCATGGTCGTCGGCCAGCACCCGGACGGCCGCCACGGCGTGTTCGTGAGCGTGGACACGCACGACCTCGGCGAGATCGTGTCGCTGGCCAAGAAGCTCGACGACCTGCACTTCGCCCTCTACGCGACCGAGGAGACCGCCGCCGCCATCGCGCGCCTCGGCATCGACGTCGTGACCGTGGACGGCATCCGCGAGAGCGACCACGCCTTCGCCCTGCTCGAGAGCGGCTGCATCGACTACATCGTCTACACCGGCGCGCTCAAGGACGCGACCATGGACGATTACATTGCCCTGCACCGCCGCGCGCTGCAGCTCGGCATCCCGTGCTTCACCTCGCTCGACACGGCCAACGCCCTGGCGGACATCATCGCCAGCCGCTACAACGAGCGCAACACCGAGCTCGTGGACATCAACCACATGCGCACCGAGCGCCAGAGCCTGAAGTTTGCGAAAATGCAGGCCACCGGCGACGACTATATCTACGTCGAGAACTTTGACGGACACATCACCTGCCCCGAGTCGCTGTGCATCCCGCTCTGCTCGCGCCACCGCGGCATCGGCGGCTACGGCATCGTGCTCATCGAGCACAGCGACGTGGCCGACGCGAAAATGCGCGTCTTCAACCGCGACGGCAGCGCCGGCGGCATGGGCGGCAACGCCATCCGCTGCGTGGCCAAGTACCTGTACGACAACGGCATCGTGCCGCGCGACGATCTCACGATCGAGGCCGGCGGCACCGTGCACCGGCTGCACCTGTACACGCGCTTCGGCACGGTCGGCCTCGTGACGGTCGACATGGGCAAGCCCGCGTTTGAGCCCGCCAATGTGCCCGTGATGCTCGAGGGCGAGCGCGTGATCGACCGGCCGGTGACGATCGCCGGCGGGGAGTACCGCATCACGTGCCTCTCGATGGGCAACCCCCACTGCGTCGTCTTTGCCGATCGCGTGGATGAGGTGGACGTCGCGCACCTCGGCCCGCAGTTTGAGCACGCGGACATCTTCCCCGCGCGCACGAACACGGAGTTCATCCGCGTCGTCAACCGCACGACGATCAAGATGCGCGTCTGGGAGCGCGGCAACGGCGAGACCCGCGCCTGCGGCACCGGCGCGTGCGCGGCCGTGGTGGCCGCCACGGAAAACGGCCTGTGCCCGAAGGGCGAACCCATCACCGTCAAGGTCAGCGGCGGCGACCTGATCGTCACCTATGACGACGACGGCGTGCGCCTGACCGGCAACGCCGAGCTCGCCTTCACCGGCGTGACCACGTACTGAGACTCCAAAAAGCAAAAAATCACCCGCATCCGGGTCGGATGCGGGTGATTTTTTCTGCCGGCCGCTCAGCCGCGCATGGCGGCGGCGAAGGCGTCGATGCGCGCGATGTCGAGCTTCGGCTCGGCATACTGCGCGCGGTACTGCGGCGATGTCATCAGCGCGCCGAAGAGCTGCTTGTAGGCATAGCTCATCTTCTCGTACTGCATCTTGCCGCCAAGAATGTCCTTCGCGGCCGCGTGCGCAAGCAGCTCCGGCGAGAAGAAGTGCTCCAGATACCCCTCCGTGCCGGGCGTGGTGTAGCAGCTCAGGTACACCCCGAGGCGCTTGCCCATGAGCGTCTTTTCGTTCCGGCGCAGGAAGTGCCGGATGTGCTTATCGAGCTTGAACATGTACACGCAGCTGCCGATGATGACCGTGTCGTACCCGTCGAGCGTAATACCGCGCTCGCGGATGTTGCGCACCGTCACGTCGCCGCCGACGGCGCTTTTGAGCATATAGGCGATCTCCTCCGTCGCGCCGTAGCGCGAGGCGAACAGGATCAGCGTTTTCATGCAGTGACCTCCTTTGTCCGCCCTGCCGGGCGGCCCCTTCTTTATGTAAGAGTATAGGAAGCCGCCGCGCCGCTGTCAAGCGCTGCGCGCGATTTTTTTACCCGACCGGCACGGGCTCGCCCTGTTTTGGCGCCGGCTCTCTGCGCCGCGCCTTGGGGATGTTGATCGTCAGGATGAGCGCTTCGTCCGTCTCCTGCCGGTGCATGCCGGCGTCGATGCCGCCCTGCTTCATGAGGTCGAGACTGTGCGAGATCGTGTTGAGAAACACGCGCACGTCCTTGAGAATGAAGGTCTTCTGCTGCTCGCTCTCGGGCGCGGTCTTAGCCTCGAGCAGGCGCTCGATGTAGGCGTCCGTCGCGGCGACGTTCAGGTCGCGGCTGAGGATATAGGCCAGCCCCTCGCGCTGCTCGGCCGGCGTCTCAAGGCGCAGCAGCGCGCGGCCGTGCCGCTCGGTGAGCCCGGCGTTGCGCATGGCGTTGAGCACATCCTCCGGCAGGCGCAGCAGGCGGAGCTTGTTCGCCACGGCCGACTGCGACTTGCCCAGCCGCCGCGCGCACTCCTCCTGGCTCAGGCCGAAGAGCCGGATGAGCTGCGCGATGCCGCGCGCCTCCTCGAGAAAGTCCAGGTCGTTGCGCTGGAGATTTTCCACCAGCGCAATGAAGCTCGCCTCCTCCAGATCCAGCTCCATGATGATGCACGGCACCTCATGGAGCCCCGCCATGCGCGCGGCGCGCAGGCGGCGCTCCCCGGCCACGAGCTCATACCCGCCCTGCCGCGGCCGCACGGTCAGCGGGCTGAGCACGCCGTACTCGGCGATGCTGCGCGAGAGCTCCTCGAGCTGCGCCGGTGAAAAATTCTGCCGCGGCTGGACCGCGCTCGGCGCGATCGCGTCCACCGCCAGATACACGATGCTGCCGCGGTCCGCGCGGCTGCGATGGTTGGAAAACTGCATAGCACACCCTCCATATCTTGTGTTTTACAACACAAAAATAATCCACATATTGCGCAAAACGCGGCGAAATCGGGCGCGCGCAGAAAAAAAGAGGGCGGACTGAAAACAGTCCGCCAAAAACAGGGTCGTGGGATAAAGATATGAGCCGTGGCTTCCAAACTGCGGAAGTCAATTGGATAAGCTGTAATGGTATTGTAGCGCCGGGCGCGCAAAATGTAAAGAGCGAACGGTGTCGGTCGGACACTTGTTTTGTCGGCGGCGGAATCTTTTTTCGCGCGCCGGGGCATACTGACCGGGAGTACACAGCAAAGGAGATGGAAGCATATGCAGG
>ENA-UAYF01001232-UAYF01001232.1-human-gut-metagenome-genome-assembly--contig:-NODE-1232-length-11312-cov-5.945278_pt1 | contig 11312 bp, 7 predicted proteins | sample MGYA00244017_ERZ654600 | MGnify/ENA primary metagenome ERZ654600 (study PRJEB26926, sample SAMN06164490) | human gut metagenome | biome: ENVO:00009003; feature: ENVO:2100002; material: ENVO:00002003... | reverse complement strand
ATGTGTATAAGAGACAGTATTGCTATTGACCAACGTACCAATTAATGTTATAATTAATTATAACAATTATTTGGGAGGTATTTTTATGAGATACACAGTATACAACAAAGCAATGAAACGTCCAGTTTTTCAAACAAATGACCTTGTAGAAGCCATTGACTATACACGCCGCCACCCAAGAAAGTCAAGACGACACTGCATATACGATGACAAACTAAAAACTTTTGATATAAAAAAATAAGACATGCCGCAGGAATATAAAACGCACAGGGTGTAGAACTCTGTGCGTTTTTGATGTATTTATGAATAAACAAGTCTTACAGTCACTCTGCTGTAACCGCTCCATGTGCAGGTGAACAAGGTCAGATCCCAGTCGCTGCCACCACCTTTTATGAGCGATGGCGAATCCCAGCCGCTCAGCAGTTCGCTGTTTGTGACAGTATAGTTAAATTCTCTGCCGTAAACATCGGTGAAAATGACCTCGTCACCTGAGTTGAGCTTATCCAGCTTATCAAAAAAGCCTGTGTAATTGTGAGCGCAGATTATAAGATCATTGTCTACACGTCTGCCGCTGTACTGACAAGCTGCAGTATTCATTGCAGCATAGCTCCAGCCACGAGTCACAGGGAACTCCTGCCCCAGTGTCGGGAATGAAATCAAGCCTATATATGAGTTGCCGTCAAGCACGATATCCTTATCCGGGTCATCTATCTCGCTGTCCATGGATCGACTATCGTCAAAAATGTCAAAGGGTGAACTGCTGTCGCTGTCATCTGAACTGTCTGAGATCTGCGTTTTCAGGTCACTCAGCACAGCCTCCATCCTTTTATTACTTTGCTTTTCATGAAAATAGTTGTAATAATTAAGGGATAATGCCGCCGCTATCAGCATTATCCCCATTATTATCAACAAAAGTCCTAGCTTTTTTTTAGTCACTATTTTTCTCCTGTTGCAAAGGCAAGCCTATGTGGTTTCGCCTTTATTTCTCTTTTCTGCTTACTCTCCAACCTGCCGCGATAAGGATAACTCCACCGCCTATAAGTACAGGCACCGGCCAGTTGAGCGAACCAGTCTGTGGTATATTGTCAGGCGTTGAGCTTGATGAATCAGAGCCTGACGAGCTGCTGTCAGGTGTGCTTGAACTACTATCTGTATTACTCGAACTGTCTGACTTATATGTGTTCTCTATAAGAAACAGCTTGTCATTGTTTTTGGTAACAACTGTGTAGTTGGCAGGAATATCTATCTCCTTAACTGTCCACTCAGCCGCAGAATTGTCTTTCCAAAAATATTCCCAATTGTTGTCAGCGTTAAGAGTAACAGTATCGAAAAGCTTGCCATCACGATATATCTCCACCTTGATATTATCAGGTATGAGCTTTTCCTGACCATCAGGAACTATCCACGACTTTCTTACACCATAATCACTGTCCCCTGCTGGGATATCTTCGTATGTGAACTTGGTGTAAACTGTTATCTGACCCTCAGCCACGATATCCTTATCTATCTCGATAAGTGACGGAGAAGGTGTAAATTTAGCTGTTGTGTTTTCAAAACTCTTGCCTGAAACAAGATACAGACCCACAGAATCAGCAGAAAGCTTTACTTCACCGTTTGCGTCCGTCTTGCCTGTTGAAACCGGTGTTATGCCATCGGTTTTTGCGTAGTTGTCGAGCGTATCAGCGACAGCCTGCATTTTTGAAGCGTCAGTAAAATCAGACATATCTATAGGATAATCGCTGAACTCGCCGGTAAGGACAAAGTCAGCTTCTTTACGCTCACCGACCTTATATATACTCCACTCGGCATTACTAACAGTCGTTGTATCATTTTTGCACACTATATCCACATTGATATTATCCGCTGCAGAAGCTGAGATCGTCATGCTTCCCAAGGCTGAAACAGCCATTGCCGCCGTACAAAAAACAACCTTTGCAAGCTGAGAAAATTTAAGTTTCATCTTTGCTACTCTCCTTATCAGGTAGATTTTCAACATTATCGTCACTCTCTGGCTTATCTAGCATTGCCACAAGCTCATCATGAGAGATTTTTTTGCGTTTTGAATCCACAAACCACCACACAAGCAGTACCACAAACAATGGTATTGCTACAAAAGGCACGACCACAAGAGAATCGAGCTGAACAGCGTCTGCCGTTATTTTTGAGACACTCTTTGTATCGTCCGCAGTTTCAACTCTCTTTGCACGAACAAGAAGCCTGTGAGAATTGACTCCGTATGGTGTACAGGTAGTCAACGTAACATGATCCTCACCTGGAATAATGTTCAGCTTATCCATTTCATTAGGAAGAACTATATAAACAGCCTCGACCTCATATGTATAGACCTCTTTCAACACTGTTATAGTGAACTCATCGCCCTCTGCAAGCTTATCAAGGTCGCTGAAAAGCTTTGCCGACGGCAGACCTCTATGTGCTGAAATGACCGAATGAGTGTCCGCTCCGCCAACAGGCAGGCTCGAACCCTGCAGATGTCCCACAGCGACATTTAACACGCCGTCACTTGTGCCATGATAAATAGGCAACTCCACCCTTATAGTCGGAATGGAAATATAGCCCATAACACCCGTCCCCGTTATATCTAGGATATCCTCATAGCCCTTGACCTGATCATAATCCACAAAAGGTCGGGCAAGCTTTGCTATCTCTTCATTATATTTTCTGGCACGGCTGAGTATCTCTTCATTCTCCTTGTCAGAAAGGTCATTTGCCGCTTTCTGATAAGTCGCCACCGCACGGCTTTGCGTTTTGGAGTTCCACCAATCGCTTATTGTTGGATATAACATCACGGAGAGCCCCACAAGCAATAACAAGACCAATAAAATTGTAGTTGATTTACCGCTTTTCTTCCTCATGGAGTCCTCCCTGATGCCTGCCGACCGAGATCGGCAGGACAAAGGTAAAAATAAATTCAAAAATTAGTCGTTCTTAGCTCTCTTCTTAGCAATGAGAAGCACACCTGCGCCCAGTACGATAGCTCCGCCTACACCGTAGAAGATCTGAGTACCGATACCGCCAGTTGTTGGAAGTGAGCCGCCCTTCTGGTTTATGATCTTAACTGTTGAACCGCTTGTGCCTGAATCAGTGCCGTCGAGCATACGAATGGACTGAAGCGTATTAGCAGGATCATATGTTGTGTCAAACTTGAACTCATATGGATCAGCTCTGTTATACTGAGCAGGAGCTTCTATCTCAACAAGCTTGTAAGTTGTCTGATCATCAATGCCCTTGATAGTAAACTTACCTGTTGCGTCTGTTTCGATATAATCAACAGAGCCTGCCTCACTGCCGATCTCAAGTCTGTAAACATTGTCAGCTATCTTGACAAGTCTGATAGCATCGCCATGAACATTTCTAAGTTGGAACTTAGCACCTGCAAGAGGCTCGCCCTTTTCGTCTACCTTGTTACCAACAAGTGAGAATGTCCAGTCATAAACTGTAACCTTAGGTGTTTCACCTTTCTCCTTACCTGTTGTGTCCTGAGGATTGTTTGAATATGTCAGGTAAGCTGTGTTAGGGTTATTGTTCACGCTGTCAGGAGCAGTAACTGCTACCTTAGCTTTTTCATTGAGCTTAGCAGAATAATAAGTTTCGATCTTAGCAACTGTAGGATAGTTCTTTACAAGTTCCTTAATATCGAAAGTAACATAGAAAGACTCCTTATAGTCGGTCGTACTGCTGTCGTCGCCAACTGTTTTGTTAGGACCTACTGTAACAGAAGTGATCTCCTGACCGTCAGCGTCATAGTACTTGTATGTAAGGTTATCATTGAATGTAAAGCCCTCGCTGAGCTGGTCACGAACTGTGTATGTATACTTGTCATAAGCTGATACATCGCTTGGTATAGTTGTTGTGATCTTGAATTCTACATCGTCACCAATTGCGTTGTCGCCAACATCGCCCCATGAGTTATTCTCATTGTGCTTGATCTGCTTTGTAAGTGTTGGCTTTGTCCTCTTTGGAGTAACGTTTGTTGTGCCTGAAACGTTAAGGATAAGAGCTGAGTTAGCCTTATCAACACCATTATTTTCTGTTGCATCGACAACGAGATAATAGCCAGCATTTGGAAGCGGAATAGTGTACTCACCGTTATCTTCATAGGCGGTTACAGACTTATTGTCGATGATGCAGCCAGAAGCGGCTTTTGCAAACTTGGCAGTATCTTCCTTTGTCCAATGATCTGCGTCTGAGATTATCTTTGCAACGTCTGCTGCGCTCTCGGCACTGTCGAACTGAGACATATAAGTGCTAAGACCAGAAGTTTTCAGTTTGGTAAGCAAAGTATCGCCATTAATGCCGTTGCCCCAAGAGATAGTATTTGTTGCAGATGCCTGATCAAAGATCTGATAAGCCTTATATACTCTGTTTGTATCAGAATCCTTGATAACAATGTTATTAACGCCATAATCAGCAGTAGCAAATACTCCGAATGCTGATGTTGCAGCAATAGCTGAAACTGACATAACGGTTGCAGCAGCAAGAGCTGCGAATTTCTTCATCTTCATAATTAATTATCCTTTCATATTTGATTATTTACAGCGTTTTTTTGCGACGCTTTGTAACTAAAAGTAATGTTGCAGCAACAGTGACTGTTCCGCCTGCTGCCACGAATGGGATAACACCCATGCCGCCTGTTTCAGGCAGCTCTCCCAAGGTTTCCTCAGAGTTGTTATAGACCTGAACATACTGATCACCGTTCTTTGTCATATCAATGCAATTCTCATTTTCTGAGCCATTGTATCTGTAGTAAGCTTTGTATGACGATGTGATTATCGGCTGACCGTTCACGTCTGTCTCCTCAAACCAATAGTAATACTTACTACCCTTGATGTCATTTTTTTCAAGAGAAACGGCATTTGACCAGTTGTTATCAGCCGTGAGCGTTATCTGCTTCCACAAGAATACTTCACCGCTAGGTGTCGCATCTTTACTAGGAACAGGTGTAACGTTCGTCTTCTCAGGTGTGCCAAGATCATTAGCTGTTACTGCGTATGAACAGCCACTATCGCCCTTAAGTGTAAGTTCAACAGTAATATCTGAAGTGATATTATTCAGATTTAGAACAAACTGACTCTTGTCCAAAGACGGTGTAACGTAATCACTAACGCTGACATACTTGCTATCACCGCTCCATATAGGTATAGGCTTGCCGTCCACCCAATCTTCACCTGACTTATAGATGTCAGCCAGAACAGTTCCTGAACTGTCAAGAACTCTAACACGTCCCTCAGTTTCACCGATATTTATCCATGACTTTGTCATATCAAAACTGAACTTAGCCGAGCCATACATGGCATACTCAGAGGCGAAGCTTCCGTTCTGAGCCATTTCTGTTCCATTGCATGTAAGGATCTTGAATTTAACATTCTGTCCCTTATCCATTGTGCCTGTAAACTTGTTATATTTTTCAGGCACGTCAGCCTTATTTGTTGACCTATAGATATTGAACGTTACCTTATCATTGGTATGAGCATTGCTATCGCTGTCAGACCATGCCTTTTGCAGGCGAACGTCCATATTTTCTACCTTCTGCGGGTTCTTGGTATTGACGATCGTATCAAAGCCCGTGGCACTGCCGTTATTTGAATAAGTATATGTAACGCCAAAGCCGTCAGGTATATTCTTTTCAAGAACATAGTAATACTTGTCCTTGTCAAGACCGTCAAGAGTTACCGTCCAATTCTTAGACTTTTCCAGAGAAACAGTTTTTATAAGTTTGCAATCTGTTGGTATTCCGTTATCTCCATTCACTCTTGAGGTTGAATTTGGTGCAACAGAGGACTCATAAACATCTGCCTCGATCTTGTCGATACCGGCAGGAAGCTCGCTGTCAGCAAGCTTGTTTCCAAGCTCATCACGCCATTCCTTCGTAATGTTAAGTCCTTTGACGTTCGTAACTGTAACATCAGTGTTTTTGCTCATTGCCGTTGCACTGTATACAGCCTCATATCCTGTTGCAAGATCGATCTCTTTGATATAGTAGTAAAGCTGCTTGTAATCATTGCCGACCTTCGTATATCCAGGAAGCTTTGTCCACTCATGTTTCCAATTGTTAGCTTCGTTAAGAGTTACCTCAGCACTGCCCCACTGAATATCATCTGGAACACCGCTTAAAACCTTAGTTGTAGACGAGCCAAGAAGAAACTTTACGCTCTCTGCCGAATGATTGCCGTTTCCATCGCTCCAAACCTTGCTTGCAGTTATCTTAAACTCTTTCAGCAGATTTGTTACTCTGAACATATCTCCGTTCTTCACGAACTGATATCCGTCCTCACCGACTTCACTTGGAACTACAGCCGGACGCACTTTAAAAGCAAAATATATAGGAGTTTCGTCAAGAAGATAACCCTCTGGACTTTGCTTTTCTATAAGCTTATAAAGATGACCCTCAGTATCTCCGGTGCCTGCGGCAGGTTCAAGGTCAAGGTTGTATGACCCGTCAGCATTTACATTGAATGTCTGCGCCTTATCCTGCGCCGAACTTCCCCAGATAACTGAATTTCTGTCTTTCGCAGCATTTTCTTTGAAATCTACTGCCGGGAGCCAATCGTATGTGCCATTTTCCAGCTTAGTGTATCTGTAGATCTCAAAAGAAGCCTTAAGCATAATACTATAGTCTCCGCTGTCTACCTTCATAAGCTTAAATGGCTCAACAGTTGTTGATGACGCCTTTGACTGATTTATCAACTCAAACTCGGAATCATTATCTTCACTGTCATTTACAGCAGAGCCGTTTGTGTCAAATGATATATTATTGAACACATGGACTTTATAGCCATCGTTCTCAGCGTCCTCATCATTTGCAGGACTTCCTGTATAAACGTAAACCAATTTCAGGTGACGCTGATCTGGAACGTTTATTTCAAGTTTCTTTACAAAATCTTGTGTCTTCGCTGTCAGTGCGGAACACTTTACAGCTGAAAGCATTTTTTCATTGCTGACTTCAGTGTTTGAAAAGCCGTTGCCATCCCTGTATTCATATTCGACTCTGAAAACACCGCCCGCCTTCTCAGAAGAAACCTCTTCCACAGGGACGGATATGCTTGAGCCAAAATCTGACCACTCGCTTCTCTTGTTGGCAAAGGCTTTTACTTCTTTGAAGCTGTTGCCGTCCATATAGCCATAAGCCACATAGTAACTCTTTATATTTCCGTTTTCGTAGCCTTCAGGCAAAGTTAGATCAATAGTACCCTTAGCGCCAACAATACTTTCACTTGGAATAAAGTTAGCGATAAACTTGCCCTTATCGTTGGTAATAACATCTGCACTGCAAGAAACTGTGCTGTCAACTGCCTCCGGATCTGATATCACATAACTGTAATCACTCACAGCAAGCTCTGCACCCGTATCTGCGTCAAATACCTTGATAGACTTCAGATCCATATCAACAGCGGAATTGCCATTTATGCTTACCGTTTTTGTCTGAATGTTACCCTGAGCGTCCTTTGTCTTAACTACAGCCGTGCCTCCGCACTTGATAACATCGTTGAGAGTTATCATTCCGTTTGTTGAGCATTTGAGCTTTTTAGGGTTAACATCAATGGTATAAGTTATCTCACAGCCGGTGGACTTCGGAGAAGAAGTTTTCTTCAAGTTCTTTTCCTTAACTGTCTGCGTCTGGCTTCTCTCCGGATATTTTCCAGGTTTATCCTGAACTGTGTTTTTGAACGCTGCAGTACCATTCTTGTAAACACCATTCTTAACATCATCAACCTTTACAAGTGTACTGTAGTAAGCTGTCCAAGCGTCCTGCTGATTCCATGCAGTCTTGAAAGTTACTGTATTGGCTGTCTTATCATAGAAATATTCAAACTGATTTGTTTGTGCAAAATCATACTTATCAGAACTATTTCCAAATGAATACTTGAGATAATCCTTGTTCTCGTAGAATATCATTCCCGCCGGAAGCGTGTCCACGATCTCGACATTATCGTTACGCTTATAAGTGCCGTCCTTGTTGATATCAAGCCGCCAATCAAACCTGTAATACTCAACACCATTTACAGTAACAACAGGCAGGCTGCTAAGATCATGCACTGTGTCGCCTGCTACACTGCTTGCAGCGTCATACTTTTCATAAGGCGCTTTGGAGCTGTCGCCTATAGTAAACTTAGTCTTATCTGCACTAGGCTCGAATGTTTCACCTTTATAAGTAGCCTTGTTATTTACATTTATAATAGTACCTTCGTCAAAACCTGTTACATCTACGGTACTCCTATACTGTATCTGCACAAGGTTTATATTGTCAAATTCTTCACTATCATTGAACTTTATCTCAAACGAAGTGTTGTCGGCATTAGATACTACAGTGTAATTTGAACTGTCAAGCGGTTCATAGCTTCCTGTTCCATTTCTCTGAACATACATGATAATGGAATCAGTGTCAAGAACGCTCTTTATTGACTTACCATCATTTGACGTAGCGTTCATTATATCGCTTATAGTCTTGCCCCTAAAGGAACCGTTTGACTGCTTGACTTCTACCTGCCACTTATATGTAACACTGCTTCCGTCCTGAGAAATGCCAAGAACTGTTTTTGACTTCTCGTTTACAGGCTTGTAATAAACTGTCTTGTCAGAATGGAAGCCGTCAATACCTGCAGTATTTTTCACTGAATAATATCCACTGCTGTTAGGGTCGCCAAGATCATAGTCAGCAACCTTTGTTTCATAGGAAATAACTACCTCGTTATTGTCACCTATGCTGTCAGGCAAAACAAGCTTACCATCACTTGCAACAGTTGCATCAATAGTATTGCTTCCTACCTTAATGCTGACCTTCTGTCCTGCTTTAAGCATATTGTCAGTTATTGTCTTGCCTTTAAGAGTAGAATTTTTGTCATTACATTTAACAGTTACTTCCCATTTGATTATACCTAATGTGTTATTACCCATCCAACCATTTTTTGATATCTGATACTTATTATAAACAGTTTCACTTGATGTGATATCAGACCATGGATTGCTTTTATCAGGTCTCTGCATTTTAACTGTATTTGTAGTTTCTGCCTTGTCAGGATCGATAGCTGTCACATACTCAATAGTGATTTTTGACGCTGTTGTTTTATCGTCAAACGTAAGCGTGTTTCCGTCAAGTGTGTATTTTACATCTGAACCATCATCAGCTTTAAGTGCAAAGCTTCCTGTCTTTGCATCAGGGAATGCTTCATCATAAAGGTGATAGCCCTTGAGGTCTGCACCGCTAGGGTTGCTTACAACAATTTCCCATGTGACTTCGTTATTGTCGTAGTCAACATTCTTGCCTGTTTTTGAGATCTTATCCTTCTTTGACTCAGAATAAATAATTTTATCTGCTTTTACTCCATTTCCGTCCTTATCATATGTGGTGGATTTGTTTTCCACCTTACCTGACATAACGAAATTCGGGTCGCTTGTAGGATATGGGGTCGTGTAGCTTATGGTAACATTTTCTTCGCTGAATCCATCGCTGAAAACAAACTTTCCGCTTGACGCGTCATAGCTTCCTGCACCCTCAGGTGAAACAGTGAAGCTTCCGTCAACAGCATCCTTAAAAAGCTCGTCCTCGATCCTGTCAAGAGGCTTCTTTGCAGGATTGTCCACTGTGATAGTCCACCTAACTCCGTTAGCAGTTTCGCTTGCGTCCTTTATGGCAGACATAGTGAGCGGAGTAAAACCGTCTATTTCAACCGTCTGACCACCTATCTCAACAGTGGTCTTATCACCTGTATCTGTATCCTTACGCTTTACATTACCCTCAAAGCTTGCCTTACCGCTTATAGCGTCCTTCTCATTTTTCTGTTGATATCGCTCGTCAAACTCAATAAAAAGATACTTCTTTCCATCTATCTCGTCGACTCTGTACTTACCTGAAATTCCATGTCCTTCATCAAAGTGAGTATCCTCGACATCGCCCCAGGTTCCGTCTGACGGTATACCGCCCTCGGGCAGGCTAACATTATCGTCGATAGGGAAATAAATATACCTATTGGTCATTGCGCCCTTGTCAAAATTAAATTCCACATTGAATTCAATCTTTTTAGATTGGTCTTTTCCTGAACCGACCGCATCATAGGATTTTATCGTGACGCTATTCGCATCCTTATAAGAATAGCTTCCGCCGTTATAGGAAACATCTCCACCTGCCACAGAAGTACCCTCAGTGGCACTTATTGCAGGCATAACAAGACTTGCCAGCACTGATACTGTCATAACTACAGACAGCACCACACCGAACAAGCGGCTGCGTTTTTTCCTTTCATTTTCTTTTAGATATTGCCGAACTTTACCGTTAAAATTCTGCAAAACGGATCACTCCCTCCGAAATTATACACTGTTTATAATAAACGCTAGTCCACTGTGCCTATCCTTTTAAAAGGATATATCCTCAGTGAGACCTTTCCAAGCACTGCTTCCTCAGCAATACAGCCTATCCTCTTTGTACGGCTGTCAACAGACGTAGATCTGTGGTCGCCCATAACGAATATTCTCTCGTCAGGCACCTGATAAGGCAACTCGATATCACATTCTCCCAGAGCTTTGCCGTCAACATACGGCTCATTCAAGGTTTTTCCGTTGACGATAACAGTACCATCCTCCTTGATATCCACCACATCTCCTGCTGTAGCGATAACACGTTTCAACAGTATCTTATTATTATAATAGAACGCAACTATATCGCCCTTCTGAAAGCTTCCACGCTTTCTGCACACCACCAGCTCGTCGTCATGCAAAGTCGGCGTCATACTTGTACCCGTTACTCTCAAAACAGGCAAAAATAACATTGATATGATCACTGCTGCCGCTGCCACAACAAGAAGCGACGCCACGGTGCTGCGGAGTATCCTCAGATATTCCCGCCTTTCATGACGCTTTTTTACCACACGCTCAAGTGTCTGGACATCAGGAAGCTCAGGTTTTTTTAACACCTCGTTCTTGCTATCTGCCGCCATGATCTTCCTCCACTACCGGCTGCTCAACAACCAGCTTGTGACCTGTCAGTGCAGCTACCTGCCGCTCCAGCCTGTCAAGTCGGTCAGTGATACTTTTTTTATCTTCAAGCTTTTGAAGAAGCTTTTCATTCTCTGCGTTAAGCTTATCATATTCTTTTCGCAGATAAAGCATTAACTCAAGCAGCTCATTTTTTGACAATTTTTCAAGCGCCTTATCCTTCAAAAGCCTCACCTCCGACGCAATATGCCTATATAATTACAAGTATTATATCACTTGATTTTCCATTTGTCAATCCCACTATATATCATATTTGTATTTTATCTGTCTCTTATACACATCTGACGCTGCCGACGACTTAATAG
>ENA-UAYF01001217-UAYF01001217.1-human-gut-metagenome-genome-assembly--contig:-NODE-1217-length-11410-cov-13.468340_pt1 | contig 11410 bp, 8 predicted proteins | sample MGYA00244017_ERZ654600 | MGnify/ENA primary metagenome ERZ654600 (study PRJEB26926, sample SAMN06164490) | human gut metagenome | biome: ENVO:00009003; feature: ENVO:2100002; material: ENVO:00002003... | reverse complement strand
GCGTCAGATGTGTATAAGAGACAGAAGCAATACAATATATTGACATATTAATACAAACACAATACAACAACAAGAATAAAGGAGACACTATATGGCAAGTACAATTCAGGTTAGAGTAGACGATGAATTAAAAAGAAAATCAGATAGTTTGTTCAAGGATTTGGGAACAGATACTACGACAGCGATAAGAATCTTTTTGACACAGGCAGTAGCCGCAAATGGATTTCCATTTGAGATTAAAAGAAGTAACAACATATATCAAAGTATGTCCGAAGAAGATGTACTGAAAAGACTGGAAGATGCGAGGAAACACGCAGAGCAGGGAGCATGTATAGACGCAGATGCATTTGTGGCAGATATGAGGACAAAATATGGCATATAAGATTTTTATGACGATTGATGCAGCGGAGGAGCTAGAAAAGATTATTCAATATTTGATTGAAAAAAAGAGAAATCCACAGGCTGCGACAAGTTTATTAAATGATTTTGCGCAATATTGATAAATAAAAGATCCAGATATGGCAGAAATGCTGTATCTGGATTTTTCACTAAAGGTGTAGGTAAATAATTATAAACTTGTTTTCCCCTTTGATATCCGTTACAATCAAACATGGAGAGACGGCGGCAATATACTAAGTAAAAAAATACGCATGTTATTCTGTTCTGTCAGGAAAGGAGATGGAACATGGATAATGAATTAGTATATTCCGCTGATGCGACATATCAGAAAGCACAGTATGATGCCTGTGCCAAGCGGCTGCTAGGACAGAAGATTATACTGGCGCATATACTGATGCGGGTAGTCGATGAATTTAAAGGTATGGATGCAGAGACGGTCGCTTCATTGATTGAAGGAGAACCGTATATCAGTCAGGTTCCGGTAGAACTCGGACTAACAAACAAAGAAATGGTAGATGCCGGAACCGGTGAACGGATTGTCGGGCTGAATACAGAAAGTTCCGAGATCGATGAGGGAAAGGTGTGTTTTGACATCATTTTCTATGTACGGATGAGGGATGGACTGGCGAAAATGATCATCAATCTGGAAGCACAGAAGAATGAACCGACAAAGTATTATATTCTGAATCGGGCAATTTTCTATACTGCAAGGTTAGTGTCATCACAGAAAGAGCGGGAATTTACCGGTTCCGATTACAACGAGATCAAACAGGTATATTCCATCTGGATCTGTATGAATATGAAGGAAAATAGTCTGAGTCATATCCATATGGTAAAAGATGATCTACTTGGTGATCAGGACTGGAAAGGCAATCTGGATATTTTAAATATCGTGATGATCGGGCTGGCAAAGGAGATTCCACCTAAGGAAGAAAGATATGAACTGCATCGATTGCTTGGAGCGTTACTATCGCAGACAATGACAGCAGAACAAAAATTGAAGCTTATGAAACAGGAGTATGACATACCGGTAGACAGACACGGTATAAGAGATGGGGTGAAGATCATGTGCAATCTGAGTGAAGGCGTAGAGGAAATGGGATATGCCAAGGGCGAAGCCGCTGGCAGGGCCATTGGAAGATCTGAAGGAAGATTAGAAGGAAAGTTGGAAGGAAGATCGGAAGAAAGAGCTGATATTATCCTGAAAATGCATAAGAAAGGCTACTCCTTAGAACAGATCATGGATGTAACCGAAATGAGTGAAACTGAAATCAAGGCAATTATAGGATAAGAACATAAGCAGAACAGATAACATGTATATTTTAGTAGAAGTCCGGATATGGCAGAAATGCTGTATCCGGACTTTTAAATTTGTAAAATGGTGCAAAATACCTAAAAAATGAAAAATGTTTTGTGGACTATTGACAGTCGTTTTTTTTTATAATGTTTATGCTTTTTTACAGACATCGGGGAATTATGCACAAAAATGAAGAAAAAGCAATGTAACTTATAGGAGATCATAGTGTAAGAGAAAAGGAGATCAGAAAAATGAAAACAAAGCAAATGAAAAAACGAATTATGAGCATGATACTTGCTCTGGTGATCGGTATCTGCTGTATCGTACCGGCAGCACCGGCAATGAAAACAGAGGCAGCATCATTAAAGAGTGTGGCAAAGAAGGTTACATTTGGTGAATATAACAATGTAACTATAAATGGCACACAGGAAACTGTATTAAAGGTCGTATTAAAGTCAAAAGGTAAATTCTACCTTACAGCACCATCGACAAATAGTTTGGAGAATGTACATGCAGAACTGTATAATTCCAATATGTCGAAGCTCGGAGAGTATGAACGTTTTTTCAGCCTTGGTGATATTTCAAATGATGAGTTTGGAGTTGAGGAGTTGAAAGCCGGTACGTATTATATCCGTCTTTATGCAATATCTGTGGATGATTCCAATCCTGTACAGACAGCCGCATATTTTACAAGATTTGAGCCGACAAAGAAGCCAAGTATTGATATCTGCATTACATTAAAAAGGAAAAAATCAATTCAGTTAGGTGCGATCTTCAATAACTGTTCCAAGCAGAAACTGGCTTGGCAGTCTTCTAAGAAAAAGGTTGCAACTGTTACATCTAAGGGTAAGGTAACAGCAAAGAAGAAAGGTACCGCAATCATTTCTATCTTCACACCGAATGGTGAGGAATCCCGAATCAAAGTTATAGTAAAGTAAAGACTGGAACTTAATAATTATGAAGACCTTGGAGAGTTTCTCTAAAAACTATAATTATGTAATACAAGGAGAGATGCTTATGAATAAGATGAAAAAGATTCTGGCAGTGCTGTGCATTGCCATAGCAGTTGTTATGTGTCTTCCAAATCTGAAATTCCTGTCGAGGGCTGGTTTTGGGGATTATTTTGATTCTGTAAAAGTTGAATATGGCGGAAGTGTTACGCTGATACCGGATCTGAGCCGGTTGCCATCTGATTTTGAAATTGGTCAGGTTAAATGGTGGACAGGTGAATATGATAGCGATATAAATGGGTATACATGTACATTAAAGAATGTGACAAAGACAGATAGTTATAGTTATGTTGTTGCATCTATTCAAAATAAGGATAACACAAAGACTTTAGATTATGTTTTTACTATTTCGACCGGATCAGGTCCTACTGTGTCAATAGTCGGTGATCGTGGACGAAAGGTAACTTATGGTAAGTCTGCTTCCTTAGAAGTAAAAGCAGGTAACGGGCAGGGCAAGCTTACATATAAGTGGTTTAAGCAGGAAGCCGATTCTAATAAGTTTACAGCATTATCATCAACAGGTAATAAGATCACAACCGATAAGATTACAAAAAATGCATATTATTACTGCAGGGTAGTGGATGAGGCTGGAAGTGTCAGTTCGGAGTATTTTACAATCAATGTTGATAACAAGTTATCTGCAAAGGCGGTTGGAGACAGCTCGATTATTGCGTCTCCGAATGAAAAACTGACCTTGAAGGTAAAGGCAAGCTGTAAAGCAGGCAAGTTAACCTATAAATGGACAAAATCGGCATATAATATGAATGGTACGAAAGAAGTCGGAACCGGAGCTTCCATAACCTGTAAAGCACCAAAGCGCATCTCCGGACAAACTACATCTGTGAGCTATACCTGTATGGTTACCGATGAGTGTGGAAATGAAGTGTCAATAACATTCAGTGTCTATGTAATCGGAAAACAGTTTAAGAAGCTTGATTCAAATAAGATTTATATCATAGGCGGAAATGCCGATCTTGATATGAAGAAGCTTGTGGAAAAGAAATATCCGGAATATAAGAAAAAGGTGGAGTATATCAATCTGAATACGGGTATCTCGAGTCCGGAATATTATGCAACGGTGATGGCTATACTCGAAAAAAATCCAAATGTTACGATCATGGTTGCAATGGATACTGCTGTAACAGATAAGTTCCTGTCTACCGGGGTATTTACAGATATGGATAAGCTGGGACTGACCGAAGCATACAGCCAGTCTTATCCTTATACCAGAAAAGCAGGAACCTATAAAGGAAAGCTTACAGCTGTAGCTCCATATGTAGCACCGGGAACCTTTATGTATGATCCGGACATTGCAAAGAAAGTCCTTGGAACTTCTGATCCGGATCAGGTGCAGAAGATGGTCGGTACTGCAGACGGTTATCTGAAGGTTGCGGCGAAAATGAAGAAAGCCGGTTATTATATGACTTCGGGTGCATCACGATGTGATGAGGAAGGAACTGTTAAAATCCAATATGGAATGCTGCATCAGATGGCAGGGGATCAGTATGCTTGGTTTAATAGTGATGATTGGGATGATAATAAGACCTATATGTTATCTGCAGCAGACAAGAAGATTGCAAAGAAGATAGCAGCCGGAACAGATGAAAACGGATATGATACAGGAATAGGTATGTGGACAACGGAATGGGTGAACGATATGAATTCCGGCAAGGTGTTCGGCTGGTTCTCCTGCTCATGGGCAGCACAATATTCTATAGTATTTGACAAGCCGATGGCAGTGTGTCAGGGACCGATCTCCTATTGCTGGGGCGGAACCTATTTCGCGGTAAAGGGTGGCAAGAAGGATGAGACTGCAGCACAGTTCTTAAAATTAGTATGCTGTGATCCGGATGTGATGAGCACCTTTGATGCTTTTGATACCTTTTGCTTTCCGAACAATACAGTTGCCATGAAGAATCTGATCAAGAAGGGAAAGAATCCGAAAGATCTTAATGGAGAGCAGGTCGCTATGAAGGGCAAGCAGAATCTGTATGAAGCATATGATAAGATGGCAAGAAGTATCAATGGTGGTTCTTATAAGATCTCAAAACCAAAGGTATCCCTTATCAGCAATGGTATCGTGAAAGGTTCTGACGGAAAGTATTACTATGTCAAGAAAGGTCTGATCCAGTCAGCAGAGACCGGCTTCTTCAAGGTAGGCAAGAAGACCTACTACATCAAGAAAGGTGTTATGCAGAATAAGAAGACCGGATTTGTAAAGTATGGCAAGAAGAACTACTATGTAAGGAAGGGCGTTTGCAGTACAAAGAATGAATTCGTAAAGGTGGGCAAGAAGACTTATTATCTGAATAAGGGCGTGAAGAATACCAAGACCGGATTTGTAAAAGTAGGCAAGGCAACTTATTATGTAAAGAACGGTCTGAAGACAAGCAAGACCGCATTCATCAAGAATGGTAAGAAAGAATGTTATGTCAAGAATGGTGTATGGAAGAAATCTTATACCGGCAATGTCACCTATAGAAATCACGTTTACTATGTGAAGAAGGGTGTAAAAGTGAAGAAAGTAAGATAGTTATTCGTGGCAGGCGCAAATAATAATCTGTTTATTTGTGCCTGTCATGATTTTTACATTGATAAAAACGATTAAGGAGAAATAGGAGGAAAATGAAAAACAGAATAAAACAAATTGTGATTTGGGGCATGGTGGTGGCTTGTATTATTTGCAGTGTAAATATTCAAACGACTACTGTAGATGCGAGTACGACAAAAAAAGTTTCAATCAGCAAATCATCTTTAAAATTAAAGACGAAAGTGAAATACAAGCTAAAGGTTAACGGAACAACAAAAAAGGTTGTATGGAAAAGTTCGAATAAAAAGGTAGCAAAAGTATCGCAGTCGGGGTTAGTTAAAGATATAAAGCCCGGAAAGACTGTTGTATCGGCAAAGGTAGGGAAAAAGACCTATAAGTGTACCGTGAGAGTATATACAGGTACATTTAAGCACAAACACAAATATAAGGAAATAATAAAAGTTGATGCGACATTTTTGATATTAGATCCGGCTATAGTTACATCGGACGAATTTGATACTGCTGGGGCAAATTTTGGATACAAAGAAGGTGATTGTCTGGGGGAAGTACTTACTGTTCAGGATATACCGGATTTCTATTTTAGTTATGATAATGGTGGAGGAACCATTTATAAGGGTATATATTGCCGGGGAAAGCTGATAGATAAGACTCATTTTAGGAGAGATACATTGAAAAATGATGGTTTTGATAATGTCGGTAATGTATCACTTGTTACCGGCAACAATAGCAGAATTATCGATCTGACTAAGTTGGAATGGTATTGTATTCATAATGAGACAACCTCCTATAATGAATGTGTTTATTGCGGAGAGACCGGGCATGTTAATTATGGCCATGATGCCCATAAGGAAGTATCCATTGATAATGAATCTGAGAAAAAATACTATAATCCTAATTGCACATGTAGAAAATTTGCAGCAAAGCAATATGGCAGATGCTTTCTGCTTCCTGTAAAATCTGTAAGGGAAGAACCCCCTTATGTTATAACATCTTATGGTAAACTCAAGATCAAATTCAGCAGATGCAAACACAAAAACGGACTTGACTATTATTATTCAACTGATATAGAAGAAGAAAAAAGATATAAGTGTCGTGATTGTGGGGCAGTACTTAGCGAATCAGATTTGAAATAAGATTAAAAGATCCGGATATGGCAGAAATGCTGTATCTGGATTTTTTTATTTTTTTTTTTAAAACTTTTTTGTAAGCTGACCTGTCTGCTATAGTAGATGCTTTCGTTATGAAAAAAGGTGCGACTATTTATAGAAAGAAAAAGTAAAATGTGCAAAATATCTAAAAAGCAAGAATATTTTTGTAGACTATTGACATCCGTTTTTTTTTTTTTATAATATTTGTGCTTTTTTACAGACATCAATGAGGTTTACATAAGTATAAGAAAAGCAATGTAACCGATAGAAGGCATAGTGTATAAGAGAAAAGGAGAGAGATGGATGAAAAAGAATAAGATGAAAGAACGCATCATGTGTCTTGTATTAGCCGTGATGCTGGGTATCAGCGGTATCATACCTACGGCACCGGTATTAAAGACGGAGGCAGCATCATTATCAGCGGCGGATGATTCCCAGACAGTGATAGGATGTCATAGATTGCATGATACATCTTATGCTGCGGTACAGGTAGGCAATAAGATTTATTATTCAAGTGACAGAATGGGTTATATCTTTTGCTATGATGTCAAGAAAAAGACAAACAAGAAGTTAGCAAAGCTGCCAAAGCAGGTAAGAAATAAGAATACATATTATTCCTATAAGAATTATGCCAATATCAGCAACATGTTTTACTATAAAGGATATCTTTATTGTGGTTTAATGGATGGTCTTATGTGTTATGGCATTATTCGCGTAAATGTGAAAAACGGAAAGGTGAAAAAATTATTTTTTGAGCGTTCATCAAGCAGTGTTTTGCCGGAGCCGGGTTTTGAGTTTTCCATTTATAAGAATAAGATATATTATGCATATTCAAATGGCACTTCAAACTATAATTATTATTTTGCATCTATGAATCTGGATGGCTCTCATAAAAAAGTAATCAGCCAAAAAGCGCTTACGAAAGTGTGTCGAAATGTAAAGGACAGCCGCATGATTGTTTATAGAGATGCGGTGTATGTCTATAACAACTTTGATGTTTTCTACAAAATAAATAAAAAAGGGAAAAAGACAAAGATCAAGAATCTGCCGAAAACATATATGAAGGTTAAGGTCAGCACATCCGGCTGCGTAATTGACGGTGAGAAAGCACAGTATAAGGGATATGAATATGACTCAATGGGATCTTTTGGCCTGTTAAACAAAAAGAATATTGCGACAGGAGAAGAAAAGGCCATTAATTCCAGCTCAAGCGAGAGAAGAAGCTATATTGTGCTTGGAGACTATATTCTGTTAAGAAAGAATAAAGCAAAGAAGAAACTGGGTGAATGTAAAATCACCCTTCAGCTTCTTAATAATAAAGGTAAGAAAATCAAAGATCTGTATAGCTACAATGTAAATTATAATGAGTAATATATCACAATTTTAAAAGCAAAGGAGAGATGATTATGAAAAAAATGAAGAAACTACTGGCGCTTATGTGCATCGCTATAGCTGCACTCATATGGCTGCCGGGACTAAAGTTTCCGGTAGAGGCGGGAAGTATTGATTACGAGGAGATGGTGTTGGTAGAATCCGGAGGAGATGTCACCTTATCAATAAATCTCAGTAAGTTAAATCTACCGGCAGGTTTTGAGGTGGGTAGTTGTAACTGGATTACAGATGGTGAAACTGTCAGTGCAGATGGTGGAACTGTCAGTGCAGATGGATTGTCATATACATTGAGAAATGTTACAAAATCCCAGTATGTTTTTGTAAATATATCCAACAAGAATAGTACAGATGGAAGATTTTGCGAATTTTATATTTTTGTAAATTCTTCAAATATAACAGCTAAAGCAGTTGGCAATAATACGGTGATAGCGAACTCAGGAGAGAAAGTAACACTAAAGGTATCCGCAAGCAGTAATCAGGGGAAGCTTACATATACATGGTATAAAGGACAGTCATACGGAGGAGATGTAGGACAGTTAGGCCATAAAGCATCTTATACCTGTACGGCGCCGGTAAACAAAACAAAAAAGCTGAAGACTGAGGATTATCACTGTGTGATTTCTGATGAAACGGGTAATTCAAGCACAGTTTCCTTTACTGTATGTGTAAACAGTACAGCCAAAGAGAGCAAATTAAAGACAAATAAGGTCTATATTCTGACAGGGGATAGTCAGGTGGAACAGGTGATAAAGGCGGTTAATAAGAAATATCCGTCTTATACAAAGAATATCGAAGTGATCAAATATGAAGTTGGCGGAGAATCAGCTGAATATTATGCATTAGTACAGCAGAAGCTTGCAAACAATCCCGAAGCTACGTTTATCGTTTTGATGTATTCATCAAAGCTGGATGTACTTTTATCTACAGGAGTATTTACAGATCTGGACAAGCTTGGACTTACAGATGCTTACAGCCAGTCTTATCCATATACCAGAAAAGCAGGAACCTATAAGGGCAAGCTTGTAGCGATGACACCGGAAGCAACACCGGGAGCATTTATGTTTGATCCGGATATTGCACAGAAGGTTCTTGGAACTTCAGATCCTGAAAAGGTTCAGAAGATGATCGGAACAGCTGATGGCTATCTGTCTGTTGCTGCAAAAATGAAAGAGGCCGGTTACTATATGACCTCCGGAGCATCAAAAAATACAATGAGTGGTTGTGAGGGTATTCTCAATGACATGATAGGGGATACATCGTATTCTTACGAGGATAATAGCAAGGTATTTATGTTATCTGAAGCAGATAAGAAGACTGTGGAAAAGATCGCGAAGGCGACCCGTAGAAATGGATATGATACAGGAAGCTCGATGTGGACCAGTGCTTGGGTGGCTGATATGACATCCGGTAAGGTATTTGGCTGGTTCTCCGGCACCTGGGGACAGTATAGCATGACATTTGACAAGCCGATGGCTGCCTGTCAGGGACCATTTGCCTATAGCTGGGGTGGTACATACTACGCAATTAAGAGCGGCAAGCAGGATGAAGCAGCAGTGCAGTTCCTAAAAGCCTTATGCTGCGATCCTTCTGTAATGAGTTCTCTGGGCGACCTTCCAAATAATACCGTTGCAGCTCAGAAGGTGATCAGTAAGGGTAAGAATCCTGCAGCTATGAAAAATAATCAGAATATTTATAAAGTATTCGATAAGATGGCAAGAAGCATCAATGGTGGTTCTTATAAGATCTCAAAACCAAAGGTGTCCCTTACAAGTAATGGCATTGTAAAGGGATCTGACGGAAAATATTACTATGTAAAGAAAGGTCTGATCCAGTCAGGCAGAAGCGGATTCATCAAAGTTGGCAAGAAGACCTATTACATCAAGAAGGGCGTAGTGCAGAATAAGAAGACCGGATTCGTGAAGAACGGCAAGAAGTACTACTATGTAAAGAAAGGTGTCTGTAGTACAAAGAATGAATTCGTAAAGGTTGGTAAGAAGACCTATTATCTGAATAAAGGTGCAAAGAACACCAAGACCGGATTTGTAAAAGTCGGTAAGGCAACTTATTATGTTAAAAAAGGTCTGAAGACTACACAGACAGCATTCATCAAGAATGGCAGACAGGAATACTATGTCAAGAATGGCGTATGGAAGAAGTCTTATACCGGAAATGTCACCTATAGAAAGCATGTTTACTATGTGAAGAAGGGTGTAAAAGTAAAAAAGGTGAGATAATACATGAAGAATAGATTGAAGCAGATCATTGTCTGGTGCATGGTGGCAGCATTGCTATGCGTGAATTGCTCATTTACATCAGAAGCGAAAACAGGCAGTAAGGTTACAGTTCCAAAGACATCTATTACGTCAGTAAGATCCAGATCAGCGGGACAGGTGACAGTAAGATTTAAGAAATCAAAAAAGGCGGGCAGCTATCAGATTCAGATCAGTACAGACAAGAAGTTTAAGAAAAACGTAAAAAGCCAGAAAGTCAGTGCTAAGAAAACAACGGTAACGTTTAAGAAGCTGAAGCAGGGCAAAAAATATTATGTCAGAGTGCGTGTGTACCGGACTGTAAAGAAGAAAAAATATCACAGCGCATGGAGTAAAGTGAAGTCTGTTAAAGTGAAAAAGAAGACGACAAAGAAGGACTCCGGTCAGAAGAATACTGGTGATAGCAATAAGTCTGAGAACACCACAGATGTAACGGATGCCACTGAGAACGCAGGCACCACCAAGGATACAGACATCACTGGAAACACAGGTGCAACTAAGGATACAGATACCATCGGGAACTCAGGCACTACCGGGGACACGAATTCCGGCGGACAGGAGTCCGAGGATCAAAAAAAAGAGTGGGATGGTACAGTAGAGCTGGAAAAAATGGAATATGAACTGGGAGATGAAATAAAGGTTCATTATTCCAAGCAGCCGGAATGTGCAGGAGAAATAAAGGAATATTATACTTATGGTAATCGGGGAGAATATATCGATTATACAGAAAGATATACCAAAAAGAATGAGAACGGAAATATGGTATGTACGAGTGTCGGACATACCAGCCTGTGTATTATATTCCCTGAGACAGAACATTATAAAGAGACATGGATTGCTTTGGGAAAAGTGAGAATATACAATAATGAAGACCCACTTGGAGGATTTAATCTGTCCGGTTATAAGTATGGGGAAACCATGAAGAAAGAGGTTGAAGATATAACCGTAACGAATGGTACAGGTTCTTTTTGTGAATGGTTTGCATGTGAAGGTAATGCTGCATGGTTAAATGAACATATAACCTTTAAGGTATCCGATGTTACACCGAAAGAATACAGAAATCTGATGGATTGGGCAGGCTGGAATACTTCAGAACCGGAAATAAAAGTAGAAACCTATAATCTGAAGGGGGTATATGGAGAGGCAACATCCGTTACGACTTCGACAACAAGTGGAAAAATAGAATTTTCCGGCAAGGCAATGTCACAGTGCAAGCTTACTGTAACAGCTGGTGTAGGTGTGCGCGTGTGCAGACTGGATGCTTACAGGGATGGTGTTTTATATGACACTATGTATGTTGCTCCGAAGCCATATGATGAAGATGGAAATCTTCTTGATACAGA
>ENA-UAYF01001211-UAYF01001211.1-human-gut-metagenome-genome-assembly--contig:-NODE-1211-length-11437-cov-6.244421_pt1 | contig 11437 bp, 5 predicted proteins | sample MGYA00244017_ERZ654600 | MGnify/ENA primary metagenome ERZ654600 (study PRJEB26926, sample SAMN06164490) | human gut metagenome | biome: ENVO:00009003; feature: ENVO:2100002; material: ENVO:00002003... | reverse complement strand
GTCATATGACCGCATTTTATTTATTAATAATTAAAAATACCCTCTGACCACAGTCTTTCGCGCCACAAGCTTCTTAAGCCTCTTATACATCACGACTGCAAGCTCACAATCACCGGCTTCAAGCTTATCCGGTCCATAATTGGCCATAAGCACAAGACTCATGAAATGCTCAAAATCACTCCTTACAAGCTCAGGATAAGCATCCATCACCGCATCAACAAACTCAGGTCTTGTGGTATCCACACAAGCACCCTCATCAGCAGCCAGCCTGCCATCCCTCTCAAGCAGCTTATAAAAGCTTATGAATATGATTCTGACTCTATCGCCCGGTGAAAGCCTCTTATCGAGCGCAAGCGTGCGTCTCTTCACATACCACACGCGCAGTATGACCGCAATTATCACAAGTAATATGCCACACACCGTACCAAGCAAAAGCTTAAGCTGCCTGATGCGCTTCATATCGGCCCCGGTACCCGCTGTATCCTCTCCGTCACGGTCAGCATCCTTGTCCTTTTTGTCCGCAATACTCTCCGTATCCTCTGTGTCAGCCTCCGGCATATCGAGATTGTCAATCGTGCCGGCAAAGCCCGGAGTCGTCTCCACAGGAGTCCAACCACAGTCAGGCATGTAAATCTCCACCCACGCGTGCGCATTGTCATCCTGAAGCACAGCCATATACGAGCCGTCAGCCTGACCCGAAAACAGATTGGCAGGAGCCGCATAGCCCACCACGTAGCGCGCCGGTATGCCGCAGGAGCGGAACATCACAACAGCCGCCGAAGCAAAGGCAGTGGAATCACCCTTCTTTTTTTCAAACATAAAGCGCTCTATGTAGTCCTCATCATCAGAAATCTTTGAAGCGGATTTGGAGAACTCACACCTCTCCCACAGAGTCCTCACAACAAAATTCTTCACATCATCAATCTTTTCATATGACAGATCCTGCTTCTGCGTATCGCTCAAATTTCCCTCTAGCTTCTTGTCCCACTCCTTTTTCTTCTTTTTGCAAAGCTTTTCGATGCGCTTTTGGCTCTCAGGCACATCGGTATAGTGGGTATTCACATACGACTCGTATGAAGCCTCCAGCTCATCAAGCATATTCCGGTGATTGTACGAGCCAAGCGCACCTGCTGTGTCACCGCCATCGGAAGCAGAAGCATCCACATCCATCCACTTCTTCATCGTATCCATGTATGTGCTGTTCTCAAAGTACTCATACCGGTCATCCTGTGCAGTCTGCCCCTGCACCGAGCAGTCACCGCCCAAAATATTATAGTAATCATTCAGGTAAGCCTGATAAGGCACATAGGTGTATGCAGTATTCGCATTGAGCCTCTCGACTGAGATTGTGCGTGAAGAAACAGCTTCCTCGGCATCAGAGCCATCCCCATCGCCTGCACCATCTAAAGCTGCACCATCCATACGGCTCTGCACATACATCATCCGAAGAAATGGCATATTCTGGATATAAAGGAGCGAATCACCATCCGTCTTCCAGTTTAGAGCCGCATCTGTCAAGCTGTCTGCATCGCCCATTCTCCACCTGTTTGACGTATAGTCTGCACCCACATAGCCCTTTAAATAAAGAATCTCTGTAGGCTTCTCACTGACAGTCACCTTAAGCGACTCCACCTCATCATAAGCCGTACCGTCCACATCGCCAAGCTCACCGTCAGACACGCCGCCTCCCACGCCCTCGAGCGATAGATTGAGCCTGCCGCCTGACACCTGCGGCAAAAACCTGTACAGAAACTGAAGGCCGCTGCTCTTCACAGGAGCAGTCACATCAGACACCACGGAAAGCGGAGCATTTACAGCCGGCCGCACCACGAAAAAAGCTAAAAGCACAACAACAGCACCAAAGCCTGCACAAAAAGCCGCAAGCATATTGGCAGCACGTCTGGCTTCCTTCACATTCGTATCAAACACAGCCTCATCACCCTTGCCCCAGAGCTTTCTTCTCACGCGCACAGACGAGCCTGCATATGTACATAAAAAACAAAGGAGCAGCACAAAATAAGCTCCCTTTGAAATCCTTCCACCACTAAGCAGTGAGCATATCACCACAGGAAAAGCCACAAACAAAAACATGGCTCCATCCTGCCTCTTAATCACAGCCTCAGCCATCAACCAGGCAACCGCAAAAAACATAAAACCAAAAAAAATGGTCGCCCCGGTTCCGGCATCTGAAATGAGAGTTATGCCACTTTGATAAGTCCGGTTCATCTGACCGGCAATACAATTAAAGGTATATAGTAAGCCCTTCTTAAAAGCCTCCTGCGCAAGCAGAATGCCAAAGCACCACAGCATGATGCTAAAAAGAAGGACGAAAAAGCGATATCTAACCAAAGCCCTGTATTCAAATATAAATGTAAACCACACACAAATGGCTGCCCCTACAGCCGCAAGCACCAGATAATTTACAGACACTGAAAACGCATACAGAAAAATCCTAAAAAGCGCCATCACTGAAAAAAAGCACATGGCCGTCATAGGCCATAGAGCATGTGTCCCCTTATTTCCCGGCTTCGTGAGCAGTGTAGCTCCTACAAGCTCTAAATCTCCCATCCTGCAAGCTCCTCATCCACCTTGTCATAATCAATATGCTTCACGCGCACACCGTTGTGATAAAAGCTGCCATCCATGCCAAGCCGCATCGTATTGCTGTCAGCCGTAATCTCCCTGTTCTCATAGAGTGCCTCCACATCCACATGCTCCTCATATATGCCCGACTCACAAAGCTGCTCGAGCATGGAGTATGTATCAGACTCACTCGCCACAGACCGGCTCATGATGCGCTTCTCCTTATCATCCCACCAGATGACATTATGCTTCATAGAGGCTGCTGCCATAGACCACGACACAGAGCCAAGTATCTCAAGAAAAGTATCCATCACACTGACACGTTCATCGCCGGTGCCTTTATATGACATATCGGCAAAGATAAATGCAGTCTCATTCATCGGCAGGCTGTACTCCTTAACCATGAGATCATTAGTCTTTGCGGAAAGCTTCCAGTGAAAGCTGTGAAGCAAATCCCCTCTCCTGTACTGTCTGATATCAAACACCTCAGACGAATCCTCACCATGGCGCAGCTTTGAAAAAAGCTCACCGTCCACCGACTCCGAAAGCCCAAGCACACGCGCCATATCAAGCATATGAATCCTCGGCAGCACAAATACTGACGAGCTATGCTCCGAAACGCTGCACTCGCGTGTAAAGAGGCTCAGGTAATCCTTCACTGCGACCTTTCCTATATTGAAATACAGCTTGCCACAGTAACCGGTACGCAGGTAAAAGCAAAGCGAAGAGCCTGAGCCCGGCGTAACAAAGGCATCGCGCGTATAGGCACTCTCCCTGCTTGAAATCCTGCTGTAACACAAAAGCGTGACAGGTACAGTGCTCATCGGAAGCACAGAAGCATTTGAGACATGCACATCCACCTCAAACTTCTCTCCCTTTGGCACATATCTGTCCGGCACCACTAAAGACGCACTCAGATTACGCTCCAGATATACGGAAAGTATAAACAGACACGGCACAAGCAAAAGCTCAAATGAAAGCAGTGTGCGCGCTATATCATTGTTCCAGAACAGTGCAACTGCGAGTGTACATATAATTAAAGCTATGTAAGAAACCTTTTTCTTCATCAATACCTCCGAAAATCAGACAGGCTATCTGCCTTCTGTCTGCGGTTTGGGCTGCTTCACCGACGCTAAAATCTCAGCAAGAATATCCTGCGCAGACTCATTGTACATCCTGCCCTGCGCACTCAGCACAATCCTGTGACGCGCCACATTGATAAACACAGAAGCCACATCACGCGGCAGCACATACTCACGCCCCTCAACATAAGCAGCCGCCTTGCTCATCCTGGCAAGTGCAAGCGCACCACGCGGACTGACTCCAAGCTCTATCCTGTCATTGTTTCTCGTGGCCTCCACCAGGCTCACAATATACTCATAAACTGTCCTATGAACAAATACACCCTCCACTTCCTTTTGTATCGCAACGAGCTCATCGGTGTGAATGGACGGCATGATATCTTCCATAGGATTGCCATGGTCACGGCTCATCAGAATATCAAGCTCATCCGCCCTGTTTGGGTATCCCATGCTGATGCTTATCATAAAACGGTCAAGCTGCGACTCCGGCAGCATCTGTGTACCTGCAGAGCCAATAGGGTTCTCAGTAGCGATAACGTGAAACGGTCTTGGCACCGGATGAGTCACACCATCCACCGTCACCGTGCGCTCCTCCATCACCTCAAGAAGCGCGGACTGTGTCTTTGGCGATGTACGGTTTATCTCATCGGCCAGAAACAGATTGCACATGACAGCGCCCTCCTCATAGTCAAACCTGCCAAGCTCCTTCCTGTAGATGGAAAAGCCTGTGATATCTGTAGGCAGTACATCAGGTGTAAACTGCACACGGCTCTGCTTCATATCCAAAACCCTCGCAAACGCAAGCGCCATGCTCGTCTTGCCCACTCCCGGAATATCCTCAATCAGTATATGCCCGTTTGCAAGAATAGCCTCCATGATGGCAAGCACACAGTCATCTTTTCCTATGATCACCTGTTTCACAGATTGTATAGCCTGAGCGGCCTTCTCATAACCCTTCATATATTACTCGTTCCTCTCTCTTCTTCTGCGCCTTACAATTATAATAAAAATCACAGTCTCCAGTGTACCTGCCACAGCAAGTGCCACAAGCATCCACGGCCACACATCCACTATTCGCTTCGTGAGTGCGCCAGACTGCATCTGATTCTTTGTCTCACTCTTCTCCTCGCCTGTGTACTCAGTACGCTCACCGCGCACCAGAAGACGGTGCGAATTAATCGCATACGGTGTACAGGTGACAAGTGTACAGTAATCCTTCCCATCCACTATATCAAGGTCTCCCGACTCGTTAGGCTCGACTACCTTAATCTGATCCACCTTGTACGCAAGAATCTCATCGAGCACATGCAGGTAAAACTCATCGCCCATCTCAAGCTTATCAAGATTCGTAAAAAGCACCGCACTCGGAAGACCTCTGTGACCTGTCAGAACACAGTGAGTACTCTCGCCGCCGAGCGGATAGCTGGACTGCTCCATATGACCAACACCCTTTGCGAGTACATCATCACTCGTGCCGCTATATATAGGCAGATTCACATCAATCTTTGGAATAGTGATATATCCAAGTGACTCACCGACATTCACGAGGTCTGCATAGCTTACCGCACTGCTCTCACTCTCTGTGCTCTCAGCCGACACCACAGTACTCAGCTGGTCATTGTACTTGGTCGCAGCCTCCTTTAAGGCATCCACCTTTTCCTCGTCCAGCTGCTTCACCTCACTGTCGTAGCTTGTGATAGCAGAGCTAGCATTCTTTTCATTTATACGGTTACTGATATATGGATAGAGCGCAATCGACATTCCGGTGAAAAAGAGGATGGCGCAAAAGATTATTCGTAGTTTCTTCATAGCTTGTATTCCTATACCTAAGGCTTCTGATAGCATTTATTCAAACCCACAACAACATAAGCTGCATAGCTGTCTGATTGTGGGGTTGAATAAATGTTAGCTTATCGTTTCAAAAATGTAAAATAGAATGGTAACCTCCGCACACGCAGACATGTAAGTCTGTATGTACGAAGGTTAGTCATCCCTTTGCTCTGTAGGAGCACTTTATTCGGTTAAATCTTATCTAAACTTTCTTTGACTATTGCCATTGGTTAGGCTCTCTTTCTTCCTCTGAGCATGATGTATACTGCAGCGAGCATACCACCGATACCAATGATAAGGAACATTGCAGTTCCGATGTCACCGGTTTTTGGGAGGGTGAAGCCTTTGCGGTTTTCGATTGTTACGCTGTAAGTACCAGCGTTATTTTCATCTCCACCTGTGAATGTTTTGTTAACCACTGTTGTTGTACTTGTCACATTACCTTCTGCATCTTTAGTAACTGTTGTTTTCTTTTCAACAGAATATTCCTGTGCAATCACAACTTTTACCGGTGCTTTTAATAAGTTATAACCACCTGCAGCGGCTTTTGTCTCTACAAGATAATAATTTCCATTTTCAAGTCCTTTTACAGTGATTTTACCATTAATATCTGTTACCAAATCAGTGGTATTAATCTTCTTACCAGAACCTTTTAAATCAGACTCTGTTGGCTCTGTGACTGTACCAGAATATTTATACAAGTCAAAATGTACACCTTCAAGCTTTGTTGCAGTGTTATTTCCATCTACCTTTGTCATATCAATGGCAAAAGAATATACTTTTGCCTGATCCTTGATATGATCCTCACCAGGTTTTTTACCATCATTAGGATTAGTTGGATCTACTAAAGGATAAATTGCATTTGAGTAATCAAGCTGTGCATCGTTGAGGTTACCTGCACTACCTATATTTGCTTTTTCATTTAACTTTGTTTTGAAAGTTACTTCGATTGAACTAATATTATTAGTCTTAAGTTTCGTCTTTCCTGCCTCGGTAAATTCGATTGTCCATGAACCACCTTCTTGGTTATCAGTTGGTTTTATTAACGTATAATCAGTTGTCTCAGCATTAACTGGTGTCCCATTGGATTTATACGTAATGTTAAGAGCAGCTTCAGCTTCTACCCATGTAAGAGCACTTGACATTTTATCAGTGATTGAATATTTCTCTAACTGGTCTACATTTGATGGTACAGATGCAGACACTTTCCACTCTACCATATCACCGATTGAGGCATCTGCTGCATTTTCATATGTATTACCATTTTTTACCTCTTTCTTGAGGTCTGGCTTTTCGTTGTCTGCGGTTATTGTAGCAATATCAGTTGGCTCTTTAGAACCCACTTTAATTTTTCCATCATTTTGTACTGTAAATTCATATGGTTTTCCGTTAAGAATATATCCGTTATTTTCTCCTAAACCTGTCTCAATAAATCTGTAGTCGTTCGGAGCAAGATCATTTACCTTAATAGTTCCATCACGCTCTGTTGTATAACTGCCCACATTTGTCCAAGTAACTGACTCATCTGAACCAGTTGGTCTTGATTGCAGAACAAATGTTACACCTGCCAGATTAACCGTCTCTAGTGTTCCATCTGCTTTTATTGTTGTTCCTTCCTTTATAAGATTGATACCAGCATATACTGCTGCATTCTTAGGCTCTGCAACTACATCATAGTTCCAAGCTTTACCAGCCTCATTTGTCATAGGAACTGAAACTAAAAAGTTTGCTGTTTTATTTACAATCTGTGAAGGAGCTTTTGTCTCCTGTACAAGATAAAGTCCTAAATCAAGGTCTGTAAATTTTGCTGATGCTTTACCTGTTGTGCCATCTATTTTTGTGGTTGCTTTTATTGCACCATCTAATGTACCGTCTTCTACTTTTTTATTTTTATTTAATTTTGCTAATACTTTATCATATATTTCTTTTGTGTATTTATCTGCATCTGTTTTATCAGATTTAAAATCTTCCGCCTTAAGACTTGTCAATGTACTTACCGGAACAAACTTAAATCCAACATTTGACGATGGTGATGTATTCTGTTCAATATCTGCCACTTTCCAAATTGTAAATTCAACACCTGCTAATGGCTTATCATTTGACGTGTTTTCATCTGTACCCTCATACTTATTGATTGTCAACGTACCTTTCTGAGTTGTATCAATCGTAGGTAAATTAGATCTTGCAGCACCATCTGCCCAAGCTGGTGTGCCGAATGATGTCAGCACCATGGCTGCGCCTAGGAGACCAGCCAACATTTTTTTAAATTTTTTCATGCTTTTTTCCTCTCTTATTTCTTTTTCATTGTTATCGTGTTACGTGCGACCGGCAGGTGTTACTTGCCAATCGCGTTTCTTCTTTGTCTCTTATGTCTGGAGTATTGTACCTCCTTTCTAAGATTAATCAAGAAAAATATCAAGCAGCATAGCGTTGCTAGCGCCATTCCGCATAATATGAATAACATTGCTCCATAACCACCGGTTTTTGGTAGAAGGAACTTCATACGGTTGCTGATTTGAAGCTCTATCGTATTCTTATCTGTGGTGAAGTCATATGGCTGTCCATCCACTGTTGTTCCATCTGCTTTATTCCTATTTATTTTAATGGTTATTGGATCCTTTAATAAATTGTAGCCTTTTACGGTTTCTGTCTCTGTCAGACGGTATGTTCCATCTTCTAAGTCTTTAAACTCTGCTATTCCATGTGCTGTCGTAGCAGTTTTAGCTACAAAACTATTATCTACTTTAAAGCTATCTCCACCTGATGTATTATCCAGTAACAATCTTTCAAGCTTAAATTTAACACCATTTAGCATCTTAGATTTATCCGTAGCATCAACCTTTGTTATCTTGATGTTGGTCAGCGGACTATATGTATTGGTTATGGTGTAATTCTTTGTAATTGAACTTCCATTCTCTTCACTTGGCGCCGATATAGCATCGGTATATGACACCTTAAACAAGTCATTCAGATATTCACTATTCTCGATAACCTTTTCGACCTTACCATCAGCTACTGTCACTTCTACTATTCGATACTTATATGGCTTATTTTTATCTACTTCTCCATCATCACCATTTGCATATCTGTCCAGACCGGTAAATGAACATGTCCATTCAGTCTTATTAGGCTCATATATATTTTTTCCCAAAGTACGATAATCGGCTGCGGTCTGCCCCGGTGTTGCATATTCTACTGGTTCCCAGTTATCCTTTTCATTTACACGTCTTTGAAGCTGTATGTTTATTGAATCAGGTATTGTAACACCGCTGACATTTTTCCATTTCTTAGTAAGTCCAATATTTATAACCGGCTTCAGTTTATTTGTGAAGATAAATTCTGTCTGAGCAGCAGCATCAGCCTTTACTGCTCCTGACACCACTGTGAGCTTGTTTGTATCATCATATATGACTGTTGGTTTGTATCTTTCTCCAAGACTATCACCACTTGATACATCCACACTATCAAACACTGCACCATCAGAAGCGCTTATCTCTGATATGGTGTACTGTGTTCCTGCCGGAATGCCATTGATGACTATTGGTTTAAATTCTCCGTTTGCATCCTTCTTATTAATATAGCATGTCATCTCAATTGGGTTAGTTCCTTCCAGGTTCATACCTGCTACGTTAAAAAACTTCACTTTAAAGGTGTATTCACCATTCAGCTCATCTGATACAGCAGCCTGTTTCTTTTTAATAGTAATTGTTCCTGTCTTTACTTTATTTGTGTATTTGACCTTTAGTTTCGTGGCTATCGTAGAATTGTCCGGATCACTATATGATCTAAATACAATCGTATTTGCATCCTCAGTATTTGCATCGCCATTCTTCTTTGCCCAGGCTGATGAATCTTCTTTAGAGTCAACTCCCGGATATCCTACTGTTTTTTTATCACCAATAGTCAAACCATCATTATTTCTTTGCTGACCATCTTCTAATCCTTTTTTATATTTTTCCTTTCTACCATCCTTTATTGTACTGCCGTGTTGATTTGTCAAGTTGGTGGTCGCAGAAGTTAAATCAACCGTATCTCCTTCTTTATTATTTGTGGTAACCGGTTCACCATTTTCATACATTGTCCACGATGTATCAAAAACTTCTGTATCCACATCCTCACTCAGTGCTATATAGCTGCCTCGCCTGAACTGGTCTGAGAATGTAGCCGTCTCGCCATTGGCTAGTACAAATTTTCCATCGTCGCCCATTATATTTGTAGTAGACGATTTATCTGAAGAAATCGTATATACCGCATTATCCGGATACATCAATGTACCACTCTTAACAGAGCCATAATCAGCTATTTCATGCTGCTTTGTGACAAAGCCTGTCGGTTCAGTCACTTCAGCTGAAGGAATAAACTTGAAATCATCAAGGTAGAAATTCCTGCTGTAGTCATAGTTAAATTTAATATATTTCAACTTTGATAAGTCAATATCTGAATCTCTAACAAGCTGACTAACATCTACATTGACTGTTATCCACTTTTTATTTGAAAGTGAATTATTTATCGTTACTATATCCTGAGTCAGGTATTTTCCTGTTTGTTTGCCTTCGTCATCCTCCAACCCAATATACATATATTTTATACTCGGATTGTATGTATCGTCATAATAGAACTTAAACTGCAGGTATTTATAACGCTGTATTGTCTTTCCCACATTATAGGTTGCATCAAACTGCTCCTCATTCTTCGGTGAAATTATTCCCCATCGTCTATCTTTATATTTACCGCCCACATCATTATCGGCTGCCCACCAATGGACTACATCACTTTGACCATCCTTTTTTGGGTAGTTTTCGAACTTGTTTCCGTAAACACTTTGTATCTTAGAAGAATCAAATGTATCATTAAATACGGCTGGCTTAACTGTCCCTGCAGTTGCTTGTTTAATACCAAAATGTGTAGCCTGATTCTGTATAGTGAAGGGGAATACAGACGTATTGTCAAACAATGTGTCCGGGAATATATCCTTATTCACATCAGTTGTATCCACACTCTTCTCCACCTGGAACTGATTCTCGTCCGGGAAGTTGAGTGATATAGACATATTTGACTCCCAGAGACCTCTCTCCATGTAGAACATGGTGAGGGTGTGCTCTTTGGTATTATCTGCATTTGGCAAAATTTCAGAAAAATTATATACATTAGAGTCTGCACGACCGCTTCCAGTACTATTCTTCACTCCATATACTGTAGCTTTTTTATCTTTAAAGTCGATAGTTCCTGAAACAACTCCATGATCTCCACCAACGTCAAGCACAAGTTGTCCATCAATGAACACCCACACATCGTCATCTCCGGAGAAATTGAACTCGATTGGTATATTCGTTGTATCTGCTTGATTTTTTGGGTTTTTTCCAACTACTGTTCCATCATCAGTAAGCTTGAACTTTAAATCAAATTTTTGTCCAAATCCATAGTTTAATTTACAAGCATTTCCTGATTGTGCACTTGTATTTAAAGGAAAATAATTTACATCATGTGTTACATTATTATTATTCTCTGCAGTTTGTCCATGCACTCCTTCTTCAGTACTTTGAAGAAAATATTTTCCTGTTGAAGCATCTCTTTTAAGCTGCAAATTTTTGTTTGCTGCATCCTCTTTTGCGCTGTCAAATACCCAATATTCTCCCTCATACTTTTTATCTGTGCTACTTTCCTTGGATTCCTTAATAAAAGGAAACGAAACATCATTATATACTTTTCCAAGAACTGCATTCTTTAAATTGTGTCCATTCAGAAAATCCTCATTAAAATACGGCGACAGCACAGTTCCTCTATCAGTCTTTATCTCAAGACGACCCTTATTTAATTGTCGAGCTACCAATCCCTGTGTAGCACTTTGGCTGGTTTTAAGCTCTTTTCCATCAATGCCCCACATTGAATTATTCCTGTCTCTTATACACATCTGACGCTGCCGACGACTTAATAGGTGTAGA